>Ga0315535_1000960_pt1 | contig 19748 bp, 21 predicted proteins | sample SalMarSW160220MG_2_FD_203092 | JGI IMG/M metagenome (GOLD analysis project Ga0315535, IMG submission 203092) | Salt marsh sediment microbial communities from the Plum Island Ecosystem LTER, Massachusetts, United States - Salt Marsh Sediment SW1602-20 ... | reverse complement strand
CGGAGCAGCTTCTGCAGCTCCGACCTGACCTCCCGGTGATCCTTTACACGGGCCACAGCGAGCACCTGAGCGAAGCGCGCATCTCTGCCGCGGGCATCCGCGCCCTGACGCGCAAGCCGCTGGACGTCCCGGCCTTCCGCCGGCTTCTCGAGAACCTGCTCCTCGACCAGCGGTCCGGCTAGTCCCGCGTCGCACCTCTCGGCGGCGCGACGCCTCTCCCAGGCCCTTTGCGCCTTCACTCTCGAACGCAGTGTCCAGCCATACGCCGCTTAAGACGAGTTGAGTCGGCGGCCGGCGTACTTCCCAGAAACAAGCGGACTACAACTGCGCGCGCCGCGGAAATCCTGCCGACACCTGCGGCGCTTAGTCTTCTCCCCAAGGCAGGTCGCCAAGGAGCTCTTCATCCAGTCGTTGAATTTCCATGCGCGCAAGCCCGCGCACCACAGCGGCCGTCGCGGGTTTCTGTTTTGAGGGAACAGGTCCTGGCACAGGGGCGTGGCCGGAGGAGCACGGCGCTAGGGTCCACCTCCGGCGGCACGCTGGGTGGCTCCATTCGGTCAGCCGCCGGGGGTCGCTCCGGCGCCGGTCGGCCCCGACGCCCCGCCAGCGCGCCGCGCCAAGGTATCAGCATCGCACCCGCGGCCCCCAGCCGTTGGGGAGGCGGCGAAGCCCGGTTTCGCGGCGGCGGGAGGGATATCTGGCCTGGTGCTACAAAGCCGATACGAGACCGCGCGGGAACAGATGCAGGCCGGATACGCGCCCTGGCTAGCTTTACCATCAAGGCGGTGCAGCGGCATCGCCCGCTGGTACTCTCGAGCGGAGGGCGAGGCCATGAGTAAGCACCAAGAGAATCGAATCCTGCGGCAGCTCAATCGCGGACTGATCGCCTCTCTGTCGCTCGTGGGGATGCTGCTGGACGGCGCGCAGCTATCCGACCTCGTGCTTCAGGGTGCCGCTATGATCTGGCTCTGGAGCCAGGAGCTGCAGTCGGTGGAGGCGGTCTGTTGGCGCCGGCTGTGCTCGTGTCGTGGCCGCTGCCCCGATCCGCGCTTGGCACGTGCTATTCCAGCGCCTGGCGGTCCAACCGCAAGGTGAGACGCCGGCTACGGCCAAACGCGAGGTCCTGCGCCAGCTCAAGGGCATGGCGCTCGTCGCAGACGCCTGCCTGAGTAGCCAGTACGCCGGCAAGCCACAGCGCGGACCTTGGCACAGAACCTGGTTCATGGTGAGGAGCGCGATCACCGGGACTTATCTGCCGTTGATCACCTGCAGGCCAGACAGCCCTGGAAGGGGGGCGCGGTGAAGGAGCCTGAAGCGAGCCGGACCGGCTCGAACGCGCTGTCAGAAACGTCGATCCACCCATACGAATTCCACCGTGGAGTTCGCGCACGGCGAAACTCCAGCAGGAGGCTCCGCCAATTGCCCGAAGGCGCGGAGCCGGTCGGCAATTTCGGCGATGTCTTGGAGCTGCCGACTTCGCATCGGCGATTGGATGGCGGAGCGCCCTGTCGGGCATCCGCCCTACGAAGACTGCTCGCATTCCGGGCGGTCCCGGACCGCAACGACGCATAGGCCGCCTCGCCTCGAGTGGCGTCAGCCGGCGGGTTGCTCGTCCCGCACCAGCGCGCGCAGGCCCTCCACGGCCTGGCGAAGGACCTCACTCTCGGCCTCCCGGGGGAAGACCATATAGGCCGGGTGCGGAAATTCGGGTCCGTCCTGCACCAGGAACAACCGGCCCGCCTCGATCAACGGCTCGGCCATCCGCAGCGGCAGGAAGCAGGAGCCGCCGTTGGCCGCCATGAGCTGAACGGCAAGCCACCCGATATTGACGGTCTGCGACGGTCCCTCCAGATCCGGGTAGGCCTCTCGGTGCTTGGCGTAGAAGCCGGGGCCCCACTCCACGTAGATGTAGTCCTCGCCCGGCCACCGGACCCCGCGGTGGGAGCTGACCATGACCAAGGTCTCGTCGAAGAGGTGCTCCACCACCAGACCGGGGGAATGGCTCGGCGTATACATCACCCCGATGTCCAAAGTGCCTTCGAGCAGGCGCCGCATCAGGTCCTCTTCGAAGCCGATCTCTCCGCGGATGGACACGTCCGGCGCTCTACTGCGCATCCAACCGACCCAACGCGGCAGCAGTCCGTCCCACAGCGCGATGCGTCCCCCTACCCGGACGACCGCGCGGTAGCGGCTCGGCAGACCGGCGTCGTGACGAGCCTGCTCCACTGTGAGCACAAGCCGCTTGGCATGCCCGAGGAAGCGGCGACCGGCCGGCGTCAGAGTCGCCCCACCTCGGTTGCGAACGAACAGCGTGGCGCCAAGGTCGGCCTCCAGATTCTGGATGCGGGCGCTCACGGTGGACTGGGTCACGTGCAGTCGCCGGGCCGCCTCCAGGAAGCTGCCGTGAGCGGCGATGGCAAGGAAGGTTCGAGCCTGGTCCGTGTCCACGGGCTGTGATACCGAAGGTCAAGGTCTTATATCGAAAATTCCGATAACAATACCAGATAAATATCGTTTGTCGGCCATTAACAAGGTCGCGTAGGATGCAAGGCAGCGAACCCAACGGAGAGATTCCCATGTCCGTTTCCCTGGCCTACGAGACCCAAGCGCAGCGAACGCTGGACCTATTGGAGCGCGACGAGGAAGGATTTCTGCTCGACGCCAACGATTGGAGCCCCGCCCTCGTCGAGGCCCTGGCGGCCGAGGCAGGGCTGGAGCTCACCGCGGAGCGGCGTCAGGTGATCGACTATGTCCGCGCCTATTACGAAAAGAACGCGGCGGTGCCGGAAGCGCGCGTCCTCCTCAAGCACATGGCGGCCACCATGGGACCGGACAAGGCGAGTCGGCGGTATCTGTACCGACTGTTCCCGATGGGGTATGGCCAGCAAGCCTGCAAGATTGCCGGGATGCGAAAGCCGCGGAAGCTGATGCTGGACGTGTAGGCGTCGCTTTGTCCCTTTCGCTCACGCGGTGGTCTCGCTGGCGTCCGGGTCCATCCCCATGAGCAGGGACCGGATGACCTCGACCTCGGCCTGACGCCAGTCTGAGTCCGCGTCGCCCGGCGCGCCTTGCCGGCTTTCATACAGCGTATAGGCGCGACACTCGATGGCATGCCAGTGCTCGTCGACCAATGCTTGGTGACTTCCACGGTAAGCTTCCCAGGCGGGCACTGCTCCCGGACGCGCGCTGAGGATCACGCGGATCGCTTCCTCGGGCGTACAGCCCTCGATCCAGCTCAGGTAGCCGAGGACAGTAAGGGGCGCGCGGCCCAGACCGGCCGTGCAGTGCACGTAAACCCGGTGGCCCCGGGCTCGCAGACCGGCCAGGGCCGCGACCGCCCTGGGAAGATGTTGCTGCTGGTCAGCGATATCGAAGTCGCGCATGGGGGTGCGGGACATCTGCAATCCCAGCCGCTCTCCGCGAGCGCGCATCCGCCGCTCGTCAATTTCCCAGTACGCGAGGCAGTCGTCGTGCTGCACTGAGAGAATGGCGGAGATACGTTCCGCTTCCGTGATGCGCCCCAAGTCGTCGGGCACCATTGGGCAGCTCCCCACCAAGATGCCGGGACCGATCTCGCCCCAGTTAAGCGACCAGCTCCAGCCATTCATGTCCTGGCAGTGAGGCTGACCCCCGACCTTTCCGCGCGACGCCCCCCGCACGGTCGGCCACGCGACGAACGCTGTCGCCAGCCGCGCGTGCTCGTTCGCCGCTACCGTCGGAGGTCCAAGCCTCCGACCACCCGGGCACCGTCCCTGAAGACCTTAGGGCTAGTGCCCCTCATATTTGAACGAGGCATTGACCTTGGTGCGGTAGGCGACGACCTTGCCCTCTTCCAGCTTCAGGTCCATGGCGACCACTTCGGCAACGCGCAGGTCCCGCACATGCTCTGCGGCGGTCTCGATCGCGTGGCGCGCGGCCTCCTCCCAGGACGTCTCGCTCGAACCGACCAACTCGATGACTTTGTAAACGCTGTCTGACATGACGAGCCCTCCTCGGTTGCTACCTGGGGAAGCAGTGATCGATCCCGATTTCCCACGCCTAGGGCCTTGCAACATCTTGATTGCATTGCGTCCGCTCAGCCGGCACCCGAACAGATCAGCGCTTCCCTTATGTTCCGCATATTATAAGCATAGTCATGATCCGGCCGAAGAGCATTGCCTCAAGGGGTCGATTGGCCCGATTCGCCTCCGGGTGTCCCCGCGCTTTTAGAAACACTTCAGTACGCGGGGCATACACAGAATCGACAAGGGCGTAGCGCCCACCCGAGTTGCCAGCCCGGCTTTGAACCATGCACCCTGAATTCCCCCAGGCATATGATCTGATCTATCTCAACCACGCGGCCGTATCGCCGTGGCCAAAGCGGACGGTGGATGCGGTAGTCTGCTTCGCGCAAGAGAATGGCGCGCGGGGCGCTGCTGAATACGGCCGCTGGCTGCGAACGGAGGCCAGACTTCGGGAGCGGCTGGCGACTCTGATCAACGCTGACTCACCGGCGGACATTGCCCTGACGAAGAACACCTCGGAAGGCCTGTCCATCATCGGCCACGGCCTCGGCTGGCAAGCCGGTGACAACATCGTCGGCATTGCCCAGGAGTTTCCATCCAACCGGATCGTCTGGGAGTCCTTGAGCGGCGAAGGCGTCGCGTACCGGCAGCTCGACCTTTACGCATCCGAGCGCCCCGAAGACGATCTCATGGCGCTTTGCGACCGGCGCACGCGGCTGCTGGCAGTCAGCTCGGTCCAGTACGCTCGCGGGCTCCGGCTGGATTTGGAGCGACTGGGCACCTTTTGCCGCAGCGAGGGCATCCTGCTCAGCGTAGATGGGATCCAGAGCCTGGGGGCTGTACCGTTCGACCTGAGTGGAGTGCAGGCCGACTTCGTCGTGGCGGACGGGCACAAGTGGATGCTGGGTCCGGAGGGAATCGCCCTCCTCTACGTGAACCCAGAGGTCCGCCCGCTGTTGCGCCTGCGCCAATACGGGTGGCACATGGTCGCGCACCCCGGAGACTTCGACCGGCAGGGTTGGGAACCTGCTCCCGACGCGAAACGTTTTGAATGTGGAAGCGCGAATATGCTCGGCATCCATGCCCTGGAAGCCAGCCTGTCGCTCCTGGAGGATGTTGGCATCGCTGCCATTCACCGGTCCGTTGCGGAGCTCACGGAACGGCTCGTCGACCTGATCGACCAGCAGGGCTTTGAGCTCCTGTCTCCGCGGGATCCCGACCGGCGGGCGGGCATCGTCACCTTCGGGGTCCCCGGCGTGGATACGACCGTGCTTCAGCCGGAGCTCATGGCGCGAGGGGTCATCTGCGCCCATCGTGGGGGCGGCATCCGCTTTTCACCCCATTTCTACACGCCGGTCGAACACTTGGAGCATGCTATGAAGATCACCGCCCGGCTCGCCACAGGCCGCCGGCGCTAGCATGGGGCGGGCAGTCACATTGCCGACCGGCGAGGCCGAGGCCGGACAGCTACCAACCGAGATAAGGGGCAACCATGTTCGAGGCGACCAAGGTCGGGCGGAGCGTCGACAAGAAGACCTTTAAAGAACAGCAGGCAGAGCTGCGCACGCAACTGTTGCTGGTGCAGCGGGAGCTGCTGCAGACCGATATCCCGGTCATCATCATGGTTTCCGGCGTGGAGGCTGCCGGCAAGGGCGAGGTGGTCAACCGCCTGAACGAATGGCTCGATACGCGAGGGATGCAGACCTTCGCCTTCTGGGACGAGACAGATGAGGAACGGCAACGGCCACGCTACTGGCGCTTTTGGCGTTGTCTGCCGCCCCGGGGAGAGATGGCGATCCTGTTCGGGGGCTGGTACCTCGCCCCGATCGAGCATCGCTTTCGTGGGCTCTGCAACGATGCCGAGGTGGATGCGGAGCTTACCCGCATCGTAGACTTCGAGCGCATGCTGATCCAGGACGGGGCCCTCATCGTCAAGTTCTGGTTTCACCTTGCCGAGAAGGACCAAAAGCAGCGCCTCAAAGAGCTCTCGCGAGACGACCGGAGCCGCTGGAAGATGCTGCCCGACAAGAGTAAGTTCTCGGAGCACTACAACAACTTCGAACGGGTGGCCGAGCGGGTCATCCGCCAGACGGACCGGGGCATCGCCCCATGGTACCTGATCGAGGCCGGAGATCGGCGCTATCGGGACATCACCGTCGGCAAGACACTGCTCCACGCCATCAAGATGCGGCTCAGCCAGGCTGCCGCGATGGAGCCCCCGCCCGCCTCCAGCCGGCTGGAGCTGCCGGATGTCCCGACCGCGCAGATCACGCTCCTCGATCAGCTCGATCTCACCCAATCCGTCCCACGCGAGCAGTACAAGACGGAGCTCAAACGCCTGCAGACCGAGCTCAACGAGCTCGCCTGGGAGGCCTACAAGAAGCAGCGCTCGATCGTTATGGTGTTTGAAGGCGTCGATGCCGGCGGCAAGGGCGGCGCCATCCGCCGGATCACCAGCGGCATCGACGCCAGGCTGTATCGATCCATCCCCGTGGCCGCCCCCACCGACGAGGAGAAGGCACACCACTATCTCTGGCGCTTCTGGCGTCACATTCCCCGCGCCGGCTACATCACCGTCTACGACCGGTCATGGTATGGGCGTGTGCTGGTCGAGCGGGTGGAAGGCTATGCGACCGACGCGGAGTGGCGGCGGGCTTACTCCGAGATCAACCAGTTCGAGGAGCAGCTGGCGGAGAGTGGCATCATCCTCTTCAAGTTCTGGCTCCACATCAGTCAGGAGGAGCAGCTGCGGCGATTCGAAGAGCGTGAAAAGGTCCCCTACAAACGCTACAAGATCACTGCGGAGGACTGGCGCAACCGGGAGAAATGGCCCCTCTATAAGACAGCGATCAACGAGATGGTCGGCCACACGAGCACCGAGTCCGCCTCCTGGACCCTGGTGGAAGGCGATGACAAGCCGTTTGCGCGCATCAAGGTGTTACGCACCCTCTGCGACGGATTGAAGGAGTCCCTCGCTCAAGAAGACATCTGCGGCTCGAGCGGATACCTTCCCTGCGGGCACAAGCGATTCCAGGACATAGGCAACAGTCTGGCCCAGGCTACGATCGAGTCCCGAAGCCGGAAACATGAGAACCACAAGGGCGAGGGACGGAAAGACAAATAGGCCCCATCCCCCCTCCGTCAGCCCGGGCGTCCAATCCGAGCGACGCTCGGGGCGCGGCGGCGAGCTTCATTCTGTTACTGATCCTCTTCCTTGGGCCGCTGAGGACCAAATTCACCGTTCTGAAAGACTCCCAGGAGCCAAGACGAAGGAGCTTCCGCGCTAGGTGCCGGACCTTTCCCTTGCCGAACGAGCGGTTCGAATCCTTGGAGAAAGGAGAAGATGGCAGTGGAGGTTGCAGTCGGTGTTTGGGATTCGCACGCGATGCCCTTCAATTCTTGAACGACGTCAGAAGCGCTCAGGCCTGTCCTCGCCGCCACCAAACTTATCAGAGCGAAAAGTAAATTTGACAGCTCATTAGACTTTCCTATCTGGCAATTCAAAAGGTGTCCCAGGTTTGCCAATACGTCCGCACTGACCATGGATAACCGCTCGAGACTGGATACTTTCTCCGAGAGGACCTGAACCGTCGATTCCAGGTCCTCAATTCTCTCGTTTCTCGTCTTTATGTTCATTCTTGCCAACCTAACCATGCTCCGGTCGAGGTTTTGCTCCTCGTGGTCGCTCGGCAATGCAGACAAGGATCGGCCGTCTCCGAGAGAAGACCGCCGCCTGGTTACATGGTGTGCGTCGGGCGATCCGACGCCAGCATCCCTGCGAGGTAGTCCTCGATCTTGCGGCGGGCCGCGCCTTTGTCCTGATCGCTGAACTGCACCCCCACCCCGACGGCACGGTTTCCCTCGGCACCAGGCGGGGTCACCCAGACCACTTTCCCCGCCACCGGCAGTCGCTCCGGCTCATCCATCAGACGCAGGAGCAGGAAGAGCTCGTCCCCGATCTCATAGCGCTTTGTGGTAGGAATGAACAACCCTCCGTTCTTTACGAAGGGCATGAAGGCGGCGTAAAGCGCGTTCTTGTCCTTGATGACAAAGCTGAGGATGCGTTGTCGTCCGCCGAGCACTCCGGGATCCATCTCTTCCCCCATCCGATCTGCCAGCTAACCCGCGCCGCTGCTGCCTCCTGTCCGCTGTCGGTCAACGACTGGTGATCCGCATCCACGCCACCAAGAGAGATTCATAAAGAAGCAATCGGTTAAGGGTCGCCCCCTCCGCCGCCTTTGCGCTCAGAATATCCCTCAGAAATCGGTGACCGGCTGCCGGATCCATCCGCCCCGCCAGTGACCTCAAGACATCTGACTTGTCCGCATTGGTCAGCCGAGGCTCAGGGTGGCCGCTCGACAGTCTCAGAAGATCGCCCATCCAGCCGCTTAACCAGTCCAATAATATAGCTGGCTCGTACTGGTTCCAACCGGCTGCTGTCGCAACGGGATCGCGCTTTCCGTGACCGACAGCGGCAAATCCGGCAAAGATCTGGTCACGTACCGCGAGCTCCCCGCTCTGGGCGACCTCCAGCGCCCGCAGCGGAGCCCCGGCGGCGACACTGAGCAGCTTGCTCGCCTCTGACGCCGGTACCTGGCGCGAGAGCCATGCAACGGCCTCGTCCTCACGTGGAACCGATACCGGCAGGGGTTGGCAGCGGCTGCGCACGGTCGCGGGAAGCCGGCTTGGCTGCTCACACACGAGGCACAACAGCGTTCCCGGGGAAGGCTCCTCCAGGGTCTTCAACAGACTGTTGGCCGCCGCCGTATTCATGCGCTGCGCGGGGTCGATCACGATGAGCTTGTAGCCGCCCCGGTGGGCAGTCAGGGCATCGCTCTCGGCGAGCCGTCGCACGCTGGCGACGCGGATCTCGTCAGATGGCCCCTCGGGGTCCGGGCCTATCTCCATATAATCGGGATGGTTACCTGCCGCCCAAAGATCGCAATCTCGGCATTGACCACAGGGGGTGCCCACGGCGTCTGCCGCCTGACACAACAGCGAGTGTGCCAGACGAGCCACCAGTCGCCGCTTTCCGACCCCCGCGGGGCCAGTGATCAGCAACGCGTGCGGAAAGCGGTCGGCCCTCCTGGCCGTCCAGAGCATCTCCCAACAGGAGCGGTGCCAAGGCAGTGGCGTATCAGGGGCCGAGGTGGTCATGGGGCTCACTTTGGGAGGGACGGCGCGGCAGGCGATTAGCGCTATCCCTCAGCTGTGCGCAAGGGGTCGGGTACGGGCCGTCGAGACACGCCGTAAATGCGTTCCGTGCAGGCTCCACGGCGCCCTCCGTGGCGCCGAGGGTCCCGCCGGCCCGTACCCGACCCCCGTCTTAATTTTCAGCTGAGCCACGACGCTAATCGCCGCGCGGCAAGCGTCAGCCCGCCTGCGCGACAAAGCTTTCCACCGTGGCACGCACCTGTTCACCCACCGCCGAAACGCTCCCCCTCGCATCGATCACCCGGATGCGCTCCGGATAACGGGCCGCACGCTCCAGATAGGCTTGACGCACTGCCTCGAAGAAGCGGATGGTCTCGGACTCGAAGCGGTCGGGCGCGGACCGCTTGCCCGCCCGGCCAAGCCCGGCGGAGACATCCAGATCGAGCAGGATGGTCAGGTCCGGGCGCAGGCTTCCCTGGACATAGTCTTCGAGCAAGGCAATCCGATCGATATCGATTCCCCGCCCCCCGCCTTGATAGGCATAGGTGGCGTCCGTGAAACGATCGCAAACGACCCAGGTACCCTGGCGGAGAGCGGGTAGGATCGATTGGGCCAGATGCTCCGCGCGGGCGGCAAACATGAGCAGCAGCTCCGTATCTGCGGTCATCCCCCGGCTTTTCGGATCCAGCAACACCGATCGAATGCGCTCCGCAATGGCGGCGCCGCCAGGTTCCCGGGAAGTCATCACGGAGACACCCTGCCCCTCCAGACAGGCTCGAACCACTTCCAGCTGAGTCGACTTACCAGCCCCTTCGATACCCTCCAGCGTGATGAACCTAGACCGCATCGTCACCATAGGGGTTGGCTGTACGGCATCGGTGGGGACAGGCACTGTCTCGCATTGGTTGCCCTAACGGGCCCCGACCTGGTAGCGCCTCACCGCTGCATTCTGCTCTTCCAGCGTGGCCGAGAACTGATGAGTCCCGTCGCCCCGCGCGACGAAATACAGGCTGTCGCCTGGGGCCGGGTGCACGGCCGCATGGATGGACGCGCGGCTCGGCAGGGCAATGGGAGTCGGCGGAAGGCCGGCGTGCAGGTAAGTGTTGTACGGCGTGTTTTCCGCAAGATCCGCCTTGGTCAAGTCACCGTCGTAGGCGTTGCTCAATCCATAGATCACCGTAGGGTCGGCCTGCAGTCTCATGCCAAGCGCCAGCCGTCTCTCGAAGACGCCGGCGACGCGCGACCGTTCGGACGGCAGTGCAGTTTCTTTTTCGATGATGGAGGCCAGGATGAGCGCGTCGTCGGGCGATGACAGCGGTAAGCCTGGCACGCGCCCTGCCCATTCCTCCTCGAGGACAGCGGCCATGGTGCGATGGGCACGGCGTAGAATCTCGATGTCGGTCGTGCCCTTCGTGAAGTAGTAGGTATCGGGGAAGAAACGGCCCTCCGGCTTCTGCCCCGGATCGCCGAGGCGCGCCATCAGCTCATCGCAAGAGACGCCTTCGAGCTTCTTCACGAACCGGTCGTCCACCTCGATGGCAGCGAATGCCTGCCGAAAGGTCCAGCCCTCGATGATGGTCACCGCGTGCTGGATCACCTTGCCGGAGACAAACAGGGCGATCAGCTGCCGCGGCGTGATCCCGGTGCGGACGGCGTACTCACCCGCCTGGATCTGCGATCCGTCGCCCGTGATTCGGGCGAGTGCGATGAAGAGATAGGCGTTACGTACGATCCCACGGGCGGCGAGATTCTCACTCAGCTCCCGCAGGGAGGTGCCGCGGGGGATCTCCACCACCACCGATTGCGTGTCGAGGTGGATGGGAGTGGAGGCGAAGTGTGAGTATTCCAGCCAAGCGCCACCACCAAGGACTGCGGCGATGACTATGGCCAGGAGTAAGAGCCGCATGGCTATCGTCGCTCCCGTATCCGCGGAACCGCTCCGCGCGGTCAGAGCCCTTCTCGGCGGCGACCACAGCCGCCGTCCGTTGAGACGTCGGGCCGGCCTTGGGCTCCTCCCAAATCAGAGCCGGCGGAAGATGAGAGTCCCGTTCGTCCCTCCGAAGCCAAAGGAGTTGCTGAGCGCCACGTCGATGCGCATCTCCCGGGCCTGGTTGGGAACGTAATCCAGGTCACACTCCGGATCAGGGGTCTCGTAGTTGACGGTGGGCGGTGCCACCTGGTCGCGGATCGCAAGCAGACTGAAGATCGCCTCTGCCCCACCGGCGGCGCCGAGCATGTGGCCCGTCATCGACTTGGTAGAGCTTACCGCCAGCTTGTTGGCGTGACCGCCGAAGGCCCTTTTGATCCCTATCGTCTCCGCAATGTCCCCGGCTGGCGTCGAGGTCCCGTGCGCATTGATGTAGTCGACCGAACCGGGGCTGAGCTCCGCGTCTTCCAGGGCCAAGACCATACAGTCCCTGGCCCCCTCCCCATTCTCCGATGGGGCGGTCATGTGATACGCGTCCGAGTTCATCCCGATGCCCACCAGCTCGGCATAGACGTTGGCGCCGCGGGCCTTCGCCATCTCGTACTCCTCGAGCACTACCACTCCCGCCCCGTCACTCAGGACGAAGCCGTCGCGGTCCTTATCGAAGGGGCGGCTGGCTCGCTCCGGCTCGTCGTTGCGGGTGGATAGCGCCCGCGCCGCGGCGAACCCGCCGAGTCCCACGGGGGATGTGGCCATCTCAGCACCGCCGGCGACCATCACATCTACGATGCCATGGCGAATCATGAGTGCCGCCTCGCCGATGTTGTGGGTTCCCGTACTGCAGGCGGAGACGATGGAGTAATTCGGTCCCTTGAGTCCGTACTTGATAGACAGATCTCCGGCAACCATGTTGACGATGTTGGCGGGAACAAAGAAGGGCGAGATCTTGCGTGGCCCCCCCTGGCGGTAGGCCTCGTAATTGTTCTCGATCCCCGTGATGCCTCCAATGCCTGAGCCGATCGCAACGCCGATGCGCTTGCAGTTCTCCTCGGTCACCTCCAGATGCGCATCCTCGATCGCCTGAGTTCCCGCAGCCAGCCCGTAGTGGATGAATTTGTCCATCTTCCGGACGTCTTTCTTGGGGATATATTTCTCCGGATCGAAGCCGTAGATCGGACCCCCGAACCTCGTTGAAAAAGGCTCGACATCGAAGTGGGTAATCGGCTTGATGCCGCTCTTGCCGGCAAGGATATTCTCCCACGCAGATTGCGTATCCAAACCCACGGGGGCAACGATCCCAACCCCGGTGATAACGACCCGTCTGCCAGACATGCGTTGCCCCTTGTGCTATTGCGCAACTGCCTGCGGCCTTGCCTCAACCGTCGCCGCGGCGACGGCCGCATCCTGGTGCTTGGGAAGCACCATCAACCCCGTCTTCCTGCGCCTATCGCCTTGCAAGGCACTGATTTCATTGCATCCGCCCCGCCAGTCGCCGAATAAGTCAGTGCGTACCTCGTGCAACGCCCGTCACCCAACATGCTCGTTGATGTAGTCGATCGCCTGCTTCACGGTGGTGATCTTCTCCGCATCTTCATCCGGTATCTCGGTCTCGAACTCCTCTTCCAAAGCCATCACCAGCTCGACGGTATCGAGGGAGTCGGCGCCCAAGTCGTCGACGAAGGATGCCTCCGGAGTAACCTCCTCCTCTTTGACACCCAACTGCTCCACCACGATCTTCCGAACTCGCTCTTCGACGCTGCTCATCTCGTTTGAATCCTCCGGATTAGACTGATGGCCCTGTGCCCCAGGACCGGCGGTATTCTATTAACAATCGGACAGGGATGAAAGGTAAACACATTCGTTTCCGGCTCCGTTAAGTTGCTGGAATATCGAAGCTTTTTTGCTGTCGTATCGGTGCGTTTGGGCTATCAGGCCAAGTACATTCCGCCGTTGACGTGGACAGTCTCACCCGTGATGTAGGTGGCCGCCGGCGAGGCGAGGAACGCCACCACGCTGGCAACCTCTTCCGGGTTTCCCAGGCGGCCAAGCGGAACACTGGCAAGCAAACGCTCGCGCTGTGCGTCATCTAGCGCCCGCGTCATATCCGTGTCGATGAAGCCGGGGGCGACGCAGTTGACCGTGATCTCGCGGGAGCCCACCTCCCGCGCCAGCGATTTGGTAAAGCCCACCATGCCGGCTTTGGCGGCCGCATAGTTCGTCTGCCCGGCGTTACCGCTCGCCCCGACCACCGAGGCGATATTGATGATGCGTCCGCGGCGTGCCTTCATCATAGCCCGTAAGCATGCCTTGCTCATGCGGTAGACCGAACTCAAGTTGGTGTCGATGACCGTCTCCCACTCGGCGTCCTTCATGCGCATCAGAAGGTTATCTCGGGTGATGCCGGCGTTGTTGACCAAGATCGTGGGTGCACCCAAGGCCTTGGAGACCTGCTCCAGAGCCGCCTCTACGGAGGCCGCATCCGTGACGTCCAGGACAATCCCCAGGCCGCGGAAGCCGCCTTCCTCCAGGGATGCCTGGACGCGCTCGGCACCTGCGTGCGTGGTGGCGCTGCCTGCCACCGCCGCGCCCGCCCCAGCCAAGGCCAGGGAGATGGACCGACCGATGCCCCGAGAGGCACCAGTCACGAGGGCGATCTCGCCGTCAAGCACCCCGCGTCACCTCCAACGCTCTGTCGAGGGATCTCGAATCAAACACTCCGATCGCCTCCAAGTTCTTGTCGATGCGCTTGACCAGGCCGGTCAGGACCTTCCCCGGACCAAGCTCCACCACAGCTCCCACCGCCTCGCTGGAGAGACGCTGAATGGTCTCCACCCAGCGGACAGGCTGACAAAGCTGTTGCACCAATAGGGCCCGAATTCGATCGGGGTCGGACGCCGTGTCAACCGATACATTATGCAGCACAGGCACGGAAGGGGGCCGGATGGTCGCCGCTGCGAGGCGTTCGCCGAGCCGCTCGGCCGCACTCCGCATCAGGGCACAGTGGACAGGGACGCTCACGGGCAGCACGATTGCCCGTTTCGCGCCTATGCGCTTTGCGATGCCGACGGCGCGGGATACGGCCTCCGCATGCCCTGCCACCACAACCTGTTCTGGGGCATTGAAGTTGACTGCCTCCACTACCTGACCTTCGGCAGCCTGGGCGCAGGCTGCGCGGACGTCTTCATCCGCCAGGCCAAGGACCGCCGCCACGGCCCCCGCCCCTTCAGGCACCGCGTCCTGCATCAGCCGCCCGCGTTCGGCCACCAGACGCACCCCGTCGGCAAAGCCGAGGGCGCCCGCGCAAACCAGCGCGCTGTACTCACCGAGGCTGTGGCCCGCCATCCACGCGGGCACCGTCCCGCCGCGCGCCTTCCACAGCCGCCAAGCTGCGACGCCGGCGGCGAGCATGGCCGGCTGGGTGTTCTGGGTGAGATCCAGCTCCTCCTTTGGCCCGGCGCTGACCAGCTTCCAGAGATCCACACCGAGGGCATCAGACGCCTCGGAGAAGCTCTCACGGACAACCGCGCTTCGGCTGGCGAGCTCGTCGAGCATACCAACCGACTGGGACCCTTGTCCCGGGAAAACGACTGCGAGCTTCGCCGTCATAGGGAGGGGTGGCGTCTCAGTACCGCAGCAAGACCGAGCCCCAGGTAAATCCACCGCCGAAGGCCTCCATCAGGACGGTCTCGCCGCGGCGAATGCGCCCATCCCGCACCGCCGTGTCGAACGCAAGCGGAATCGATGCGCCGGAGGTATTGGCGTGCTCGCCGACCGTCACGACCACCTGGTCCATGGGAAGATTGAGCTTGCGAGCGGTCGCCTGGATGATCCGGATGTTCGCCTGGTGGGGAACGAGCCAGTTGATGTCCGATTTCTGCATGCCGTTGGCCTCCAGCGTCTCGTCGACGATGCGTCCCAGGGTCGTGACCGCCATCTTGAAGACCTCGTTACCCTTCATCTCCATGTAGGGATCGCCGTCGCCCGCGCCACTGCCGACACCCCTCGGAACCTGGAGCAGATCCTTGTAGGCCCCGTCCGCGTGAAGATGAGTGGAGATAATACCGGACTCCTTTCCGGCCGCCAGCACTACCGCGCCAGCGCCATCCCCAAATAAGACGCTCGTGGCCCGGTCCTGCCAGTTGAGGATACGGGACATAGTCTCCGCGCCCACCACGAGTGCGCGCCGGGCGCTGCCGGTCCGGACGAACTTGTCTGCGACGCTCAACGCATAGATGAAGCCCGTGCATACCGCTTGCACGTCGAAGGCCGCGCAGCCGTGGATGTCGAGGCGCTGCTGCAGCAGGCACGCGGTGCTCGGAAAGATCTGGTCAGGGGTTGTGGTCGCGACCACGATGAGGTCGACATCCGCCGGATCCGTCTCGGCCGCCTCCAGTGCCCGGCGGGCAGCCACCTCCGCGAGATCGCAACAGGACTCGCCGGGTGCCACGATGTGACGCTTGTGAATTCCGGTGCGCTCCCTGATCCATTCGTCCGACGTATCGACGATCTTCTCCAGGTCGAAGTTCGTCATGAGATTGGCCGGTAGGTAGCCGCCGGTGCCTATGATGCGGGAATGCGGGGTCACGCAGTCGCCCTTGTCCGCCCATCGCCCAGATGGTTCGCCACCTGCTGGGCAATTCGCTCCGGAATGTTGCAGTGGATCTCCTTCTGGGCGATGTGGATCGCATTCTCGAAGGCCAGCTCATCGGCCCCGCCGTGGCTCTTGATCACGATTCCCCGCAGGCCCAACAGGCTGGCACCGTTGTAGTGCCGCGGATCGAACCGCTTACGGAAATCTCGCAATATTGGGAGCGCCGCAAGCCCCGAGAGTCGGGTCAGCCAGGTGCGCCGGAAGCTCTGTGTCAAGAAGTGCCGGACCAGCCTCGCCACGCCCTCACTCGACTTCAATGCAACGTTTCCGACAAACCCGTCACTCACCACCACGTCCACGCCTCCGAGGTAGATGTCATCCCCTTCGACGTATCCGACGTAGTTAAGGCGGGTGGATGCGAGCAGCTCGTGGGCCTGTTTGACCTGCTCGTTGCCCTTGCTCTCTTCTTCCCCGATGTTCAGCAGGCCCACCTTCGGGGCACTGATGGCGTCCACCGCGCGCACCAGCTCGCTGCCCATCACCGCAAACTGGAACAGGTGCTCTGCCGTGCAATCCACGTTGGCCCCGAGGTCCAGCATGTAGGTCCGCCCGTCCACAGACGGCACGGCCGTGATGATCGCGGGACGGTCCACCTGGGGCAGCATCTTGAGGACAAAGCGTGCCGTAGCCATCAGCGCGCCCGTATTGCCTGCACTGACGCATGCGTTGGCCTCCCCGCTCTTCACGAGGTCAATGGCCACACGCATGGAGGAGTCTTTCTTGTTACGCAGGGCCTTCGAGGGGAGCTCGTCCATGGCCACCTCCTCGGATGCATGTCTCGTCTGCAGCCGATCACCGCAGTCCGGACCCTTCAGATGACTTCGGATGTCGCTCTCGTTACCCACCAGGATGAGCGCCGTGTCCTTAGTCCTGCGCAAGAACCGGACCGCCGCAGGCACCACGACTCCCGGACCGTGGTCACCACCCATCGCGTCCAGCGCGATCGTCAATCGCTGAGCCAAGGGCGTTCTTCCCTCGACGGTCAGGCTGGGGGTCGGCAAACCGTGCAGGGCTGGGATCAATCGCCCTTCTGGATTAGCTTACGGCCCCGGTAGAAGCCATCTGGGGATACATGGTGACGACGGTGCACCTCGCCGCTGGTCGCGTCCACTGCGAGCGCTGGGCCAGTCAGTGCATCGTGGGCACGGCGCATGCCTCGCTTGGACCGCGTCTTGCGATTTTGTTGAACTGCCACATTCGTTCTCCGATGAATTCGCCGACAGGACACGCCAAGCCGATGGGCACGACCTGCGAGAACATTAAGTTAGGCTCCAAAGACCACGTCAACCGACGGAACCGGGATGGCGTTCCGGACTCTCCCTAGGGACGCTCGCCAGGCTTCAAGTTGGCAAGCACCGCGAATGGGTTTTCGCGGCCGCGCGGCGCCGGATGTTCCATCGCAACCGAGCAGGCCCCCGGTGCGTGCCTCGGTATCTGAGGCAGAGCGAGCAACAGCTCGTCCTCGATCAGCTCGGGCAGCCGCACCCGACCCTCCTCCGCCATCAGCGGATCGTACTGCTCCGGCAGCCGTCGCGCAGACACAAGATCGTCCACCACGGCGAGCAGGATACGGGCATCCACCTGCACGGCCACGGACTCGAGGCAACGCTGACACCGTGCCAGGAGAGTCGCCTCCACAACCGCCCGGACCACCGGGCGTCCTGCTTCGTCCCGAGAGAGGCAAAGCTGAAACGCCACCTCCCCCGACGCATCCGCGAGCAAGCCCGCCAAGCGCTCGAAACCTCTGATCGGCAGGTGCCCGCTGAACGCGGCGTTGCTGCCCGCTGCGCGCCACGGATCGATGAGGTGTGGCAACTCCGTGGACATAAGCATACAAGAATACTGGCCGTCTGCCGGACACGTCAACCGACCGGTGTCGCCTTCAGCCGCAGCCTTGGCGCCAGCCCAGACCCGATGCCCCAGCCCGAGCCCGCCTTGCGATCCGGCCGATTGCTCAAGAGGCGTCAAACGGGTGGCGCATGACGATCGTCTCGCTGCGGTCCGGCCCCGTCGAGATCAGATCGATGGGTAGCCCCGAGAGCTCCTCGACCTTGGCAAGGTAGCGCCGGGCGTTGTCCGGCAGCTCCCCGTACTCTTTCAGGCCGACGGTGGACGACTGCCAGCCGGGCAGGTCCATCAAAATCGGCCTGCAGCGTGCCAGCTCGTCCGTCGAGATCGGTGGCGAGCTGAGCCGCTTCCCATCGAGATCGTAGGCGGTGCAGATCTTCACCGTCTCCATCCCGTCCAGGACATCGAGCTTTGTGATGCACATTCCGCTGACGCTGCTGATGCGAAACGACCGGTTGAGCGCGACCATGTCCAGCCAGCCGCAGCGCCGCTTGCGACCCGTGGTGGCCCCGAACTCATGGCCGCGGGCACCGAGGTGATCTCCGTCCTGGTCGAAGAGCTCGGTGGGGAACGGGCCCGCCCCCACCCGCGTCGTGTATGCCTTCACGACACCGAGGATGAAGTCGAGGTCACGCGGCCCGACCCCGCTGCCGCTCGCAGCGCCTCCGGCGGTCGCCGTGGAGGAGGTGACAAAAGGGTAGGTCCCGTGGTCGATGTCGAGGAGTGCCCCCTGCGCGCCCTCGAACAGGACATTCCTGCCGTCCCTGCGCAGCTCGTGCAGTAGGGCCGGTACATCGGCGACCATCGGCCGTACCTCGTTGGCCTGGGCGAGGGCCTCCTCCAGCACCCTGGCGTAATCCACGCCTTCCGCTTTGAAATAGTGCTCGAGGGCAAAGTTGTGGTAGTCCACGACCTCGCGCAGCTTGGCCTTGAAGCCCTCCACATCCAGGAGGTCACCAAGACGCACTCCCCGCCGGGCGACCTTATCCTCGTACGCGGGGCCGATCCCACGTCCGGTGGTACCGATCGCGTTCTTGCCCCGGGCCTTCTCCCTGGCATGGTCCAGGGCAATGTGGCACGGAAGGATCAACGGACAGGATGCGCTGATTCGCAGCCGCTCCCGGGCCGGTACCCCTTTGGCCTCGAGGGCGGCGATCTCCTCGAGCAACGCACCCAGCGATAGTACGACGCCGTTGCCGATCAGGCATTGCACATCGGGGCGCAGGATACCCGAGGGGATGAGGTGCAGAATGGTCTTCTCGCCGTCGATCACCAGGGTATGTCCCGCGTTGTGACCGCCCTGGAAGCGCACCGCTGCAGACGCCTGATCGGTTAACAAATCGACGACTTTGCCCTTCCCCTCATCGCCCCATTGGGCTCCGATCACAACAACGTTCTTGCCCATGCCTATCATGCCCTTCTCATTTGGGTTTTCAGTCGTCCGGGGCCGGGACCAATACCCAGCGCGCTCCCTCCCGGCTCAACATGTCTGTGCATCCTAAGGCCCGGGCATGGTCGTTCCGCCCGGGTAGCTCCTGAACAACCCGGCGGCCGGCCGCGCGCAAGCGACTGATCTCCGCCTGGAGCGCCGGGTCAGCCGACCAGGGCGCCCAGACCCCGGCGACATCCCCGGTCCGCGCATCAAGAGCCGTGCCTAGGCGCAACAGCCCCTTCAGGTCGGAGCTGAAGCCAACGGCAGGCCGTGCGCGGCCGAAGACGCTTCCGATGTCGTCGTAGCGCCCCCCGCGGGCGATCTCCTGACCCCAGCCGGGGACGAATGCTGCGAACACGACGCCCGTCTTGTAGTGGTAGCCGCGCAGCTCCGCCAGGTCGAAATGTACCGGAACGTCCGGAAGCCAACCCTCAAGCTCCTCAGCGACCCGGCGCAGATAGCTCAGGGCCTCGCGCACGGAACGATCGGCCTCCGCCAGCGCCGACTCGGCGCGGCTCAAGGCATCGTCTCCGTTGAGCTCCGCGAGGGCCATGAGCATCCGAGCCGCCGCACCTGCGACTGCGTATCGCGCCACCAGCTCCTCGATCTCGGACACCGCTTTGCGCTGCAGAACCTCGAAGAGGGACATCTCCTGCTGGCGGTCGAGTCCCGCCTGACGGGCAAGACCGCGAAAAATTCCGACATGGCCCAGGTCAAGGTAGGCGTCGGTTA
>Ga0315535_1000959_pt1 | contig 19754 bp, 14 predicted proteins | sample SalMarSW160220MG_2_FD_203092 | JGI IMG/M metagenome (GOLD analysis project Ga0315535, IMG submission 203092) | Salt marsh sediment microbial communities from the Plum Island Ecosystem LTER, Massachusetts, United States - Salt Marsh Sediment SW1602-20 ... | reverse complement strand
TGTGCCATTAGTGACTATCTGACAGGATTTCGGGCCAACCGCGGAGAATGTAAACATGCGTGCAGATGGAAATACTCTGTTGTAGAAGAAACCCGACCCGGGCAGATTGACCTTATTTTTTATGCGGTGTGTTCGCCCCGTTTCCAAACCAGGTGTTATATAAGCCTCGAATAAAACCTGTTGCCAGCAATGAGATTCCCTTGAACCTGAACCTTTTACTTTGCCGTCTCAATTCTGATTTTTTACGAGTTCATCATTGTTAGAACAGCTGATAAAAGTTCATTCCTGTTGCAGGTATCAATGGCATGGATAAGCGTTTCAAAATCGTTCTGTTCGATTTCCCACTGTTGTCTGATGCGGCCAGATTCGATATCATCTATTAAACCTTCTATCTCTTTCAGACCCCGTTCAAACAGTAGATCACCGGTATGTGTTTCACCCTTTGCACAATATGAATAACTTCTATACAGTATGCTGAAGAAGGCTTGAATCCTGGCAAGCTCTCCTGCAAAAACACCCGGCATCGGATCTATTAAATCTTTCACACCCAAAAACCCGACGATTTCCTGGAATATGACAAGACGGAACATGTCCCCGAGATATTTTCATCCTCCTTTAACAGACCCTCCCGCTGTTAAATCTTCAACTATTTTACATCGTGTAAAAAATTCCGACACCAATTCCTTCTTATCCCCGGTGAAAAGCGAATAGATATCCGACGAATGTCATGACTTAACAAGGTATTATTAGATTTTACGTGCACCATTTAGTCTTGGCATGTCTTTTTCCATTCTATTTTTAGATGGATGCATTAAAAAATACCCATACAGAGGATGAAAAAATTAGGTCAGGGAAATCATAAAGATTCAGGCTCGGAGGATCTCCTTGACGGGCAAAATAGCACATTGTACAATATTTCGGAAACCATTCTATCTCCGTTTGAAATGAAATAAGGCACAAAAATGGAAACCCATGCGGACATTATTCACCAACCGATATTTTTTCTTTTTATTGGGTTCAGCTTTCTGCTGACCCTCGGGTATTTCCGGGGACGTCGTTTAAACCGAAGAATCTACCGTTCCTTTATTACGAACAAGACCGAATGATCGACCGCTTCAGAGAACTTATCGGGTCCCTGCCGGAGCCGGGACCCATCCGGCATATTGCGATTGTCCCTGATCAACGAAAGGGATTTATTTTTATTGGTCTTCAGCAGGAATCTATTGAAGCATACCTGGCTGTGGTTTATGATTGGTTGTTTCGTGTTTTCGAACCATACGAGTAACACGTTATCTCTATACTTCACCCAATGAATTTAAGGGATGAAGGTGGAAGATGAGATCTGTCCGGGTTAGAATATACCATAGGGAGCATTACCGATTTGTTAAAATGGTTTTCACCCATTAACTTATTCATTTTTTGAGCGAAAGCCTTGCAATCAGGTTTCAGGTGTCAGTAGTAAGAAACGAATTAGCTGATACCTGACACCTGAAACCTGAAACCAAAAAGTCTTGGATAGCAATTAACAAACCGGCAATGCACCCTATACCATATGTTTTTTTTAAATAATGATAACCTCAGTTGAGGTAGCTCATCCAACATACTATAAAAACAGTATGGACAAAATAATTCCAAGGCTCAATGTAAACGACAATAAAAAAAAAGCGTTTTACGCCCTGTGTTACGCAATTTTTGCACTAACCATAGACAGTATATCAACTCCATTTGAAATGGGGAATTGATTGGGGCATTTTTTATTGGCAATTAAAGAACGGTTTTGAAGTATCTACCTTTATACTGTGGTTCGCGATACCGTTTGTTTTCACGTATAAATCAATTGACTGGAAATATTTTGGTGTCTCAAGACTCAAGAAAAATGACATTTACGTTGTTATTTTATTGTCAATTCTCGCTATGATCGCCGTTCTTTCAATCAAATTCTTTCCCAGTCTAAGAAGCTTTTATCCTTCCATAGCGTTTCAGAACGCATCAGCGAAATTAAACTGGGCCTTATATAAAATGATCTGGAACATGTCATGGCTCACTGGTTGGGAGTTTTTACACCGTTACGTACTTCTGACATGTTTTGAAAAAGCGTTTCCTAATTCAGAAGTCGCTGATTATTCGTGGAGCTATTCAATCGAAAAAACTCCCCGACCCAGACGCCCATGTCCTGCGGTTCCGGGTGTGACTGTTCTTCGGGCTGCGGTCACTAACCCTCAATTTTCAAAGGGTCCCGACTCTCGGGACCCTTTGAAAGAGTAAAGAAGAGCGTTAGCCCTGCAGCCTTAAAAAAACGAATCGGTACTTCGGCTTACCTAAAGTACGCCGGATACCGCATGGTCGCTTCGTCCTTCATGATGGTGGTCGCAGTAAACCACGTTCTATACCACTGATTTCCCATTTCCATTCCCCTCGCCCTTGCGGGCAGCTTGATAGCTGTCCAAATCTGCTCTCCTGCAGATTTTCCTTTGATCTTAACGAAAAATCATAGTGTTCGTTCGGGCACTAAATAAGAAATTTTAGTTCCGACATTATCTGAATTCGGAAGAGCTAATTCTGATCGGCACAACGGCAAAATATAATTAAGGAACATTTTCTTTAAAAATGCTTGACGGATAATTTAACGGTGTCATATTCATAGTTGTTGTTTTTGGGAATAACTTTTGAATAGAAGAAAACATATTGAATCAATGATGGATACATTCTCTAATGTTAAAAAGTTGAGTGTTAAAAATGATGATACGTTTTAAGCTTAAAAAAAGTTTATGTTTTTATGTCATAATCGCTTTGTTCGGCCTGATTTCGGTGTCTTGGGCGACTGCTCCCAACGTGCTGGAAAACAAACAAAGCCCTACGGCGGTGAACCATCAGAAGCCATCGCCTGAGATCGATCCTGCCGACATCGAGTTGAAGATTAAAGATATCAGAAACAGGTTGTCTGATGTCGAGGCAACTGAAAATGAACAAACAGCACATCAGTTGGGGATAACCCTTTCCCAGTTACAGGAACGAACCGTAAAACTTAAAGAGTTAGAAAGCGTCTATCAGCGACTCTTAACTGCCTTGAAGAAAAAGAACACCTTGGAAAAAGAAGAAACGCTTTTTCAAGAAAAGGCGCAGTCTCAGCAGCAAACAGCTCTTTCGAAAAATCCGCCGTATTCCCTGAGTTTTTATGACACAATTCTGGATAAGTTGATTACCGACGATCATAAGAAGGAAACAGCCACTTTGGGGATCAGCCTGGCCGATAAGGCTTTGGAGGACGTCAGATCCAAGTTGGAGGATAGCCGGCAGAATTTGCGAAAACACAAAGAAGAACTGGAGGCAATAGAACCCGGGAAAGATACTGCTAAACTAAAATGGGCGTACACCCAGGCGCAGCTGGAATTGGAAGTATCCCAGGCAATTTTCAATTTACAAAGGACAACCAAGCAAAATCTTTCGATAGAAGTTCGACTTGCCAAACAAAATGCGGATGTTACACAACAGAACCTTGTTTGGGTCAGCAAAAACTTGCATTTTGACAAAGACGATCTGGAAAAACAGATCGAAGTTATCAATCGGAACAGAGATGAACTTCAAAAGCGACTGAAGGATCAACTCCGTGGCCAGATGAAGGTGGAAACCGCCTGGCTTCAGGCCCAGGAAAGGCTCGCGAATACCAAAAAAAAGACAGACATTGCATTGGTCAAGGCCGGATTAGAAGCCGCCGACGCCGATCGGGAAGCCTCCCAGCAGCTTCTGGAACAGACAGAGGATATGTTGAACCTGTTAAATCAACAGGAACAGGTATGGAAAAATCGTTATGGGCTTGTCAAGGGCGAGGCAGATTCTGAAAAAATAGACACCTGGAAAAAGGAGATTGAAGCCGGCAAAATAAAAATCGAACGAACCTTGCGGCTACAGGAAAGCTATCAGAACAGTCTTCAGCTCCAGATTACATCCCTGGAAAAACAATTATCGGATCAGGAGTATTCGAAAGATTTACGACGCGAGCTGGAAAATCGATTGAGTGCGCTAAGGACATTGGGAAGGGGCGGTCTCGAATATTTGTCGATGCTGCAGGCAACCTTACGCTTGAACCAGCGGCTTTTGGATGAGATTACCAATAAACACGAACGCGTTGATTTGTGGAAAAAACTAACCACAGTGATGGGCAAGGCAAAGAATATTTGGAACCTGGAATTGTGGGTTATTGACGAACACAGTGTGACAGTAAAGAAACTGGCAATGGCCCTGATCACCCTGATTGTCGGGTTTATATTTGTCAGAAGGCTCATCCTTTATTGGGTTCGAGGCCTTTTGGCTCGTGTCCACATGAAAGCGACGACAACCGCGGCCGTTGAGAAGATTATCAATTATTTTATCATATTTTTGATAATTCTCTTTGCTCTGCGTGTGGTCAACATGCCTCTGACATTGTTCACATTCTTAGGTGGTGCCGTTGCCATCGGCGTGGGTTTCGGGGCCCAGAATCTTATCAATAATTTCATCAGCGGATTCATCGTTATGGCGGAACAACCCATAAAGATCGGAGACCTGATTGAAATCGAAGGGAACTTCGCCATGGTGGAGGAGATCGGCGCGCGCTGTACGCGAATTCGTACCGGCGGCAATGTCCACATCCTGGTGCCCAATAGCAGTTTCCTCGAAAAAAATATCATTAACTGGACCCTTTCAGACAAAGAGGTCAGGGCGCAGGTGACAGTAGGGGTTATTTACGGGTCTCCGGTTCGTGAACTAGAGCGCATTATGCTTCAGGTCGCCGACGAACATAAAAAGGTAAGGACGGTCCCCAAACCGTTTGTGCTTTTTAACGATTTTGGGGACAATGCCCTGATCTTTGATCTTTACTTCTGGATCAGCATGAACCGTATCATGGATCGGCGAATTATCGAGAGCGATATCCGTTTCCGTATTGACGAACTTTTCCGCGAGGCGGGGATCGTCATTGCATTTCCTCAACAAGATGTTCATCTCGATGTCCAACAACCCTTAAAATTTCGTATTGTTAAAGACGAAGACGTATTGGGGAGCATCGAAAAAGATTAGAAGTGGTTTCAAAACCTCCCCTCAGGCCCAATTTCTGTGTTGGACCGAGGGATTCAATACTCGAATTGGGATTGCCGATCTTACCGCATCTACTGTGTCAGATGCCGTCCCGCATAGTTGACTATAGCGGAACGACATCTTCCTTGTATCTGCGGCAACACAGCCAGAGGCGGGCAAGCCTCGACAATCGCTCAATTTAGGTTCAAGAAAAAGTTATCATTGCTCCTTGATTTCAAAGGATTTTACATCAAGAACTTTAACACCATCTTCTTCCTCAACATCGCCCGTTACTTCAGCAACCTCTCCGATATGTTTTAAAAGTTCGTTGCCCAATTCCGTATCTGCTATTTCATAGACAGTGCCGCCTCTGGCGACAATTTGGTATTGGTCGTTGACCTCACCCACAATGGTTATCGAAGTAGATTCTGCTAGTACCATACTTGAAAGAAACACTGAAAAAGCCAACAACACCACAAAAACGATTGAAAACCTGGAAAAATATTTTCTCATACATCTGCCTCCTCATGTTTGGGTTAATACGCTGAGATACAAATATGCTATGAGAAGTAGCAAACTTTATGCCAAATAAATAACTATCTGAAGTTACATTATATATACTTAATTCGCCCCAATAACTGAAAAGACAAATTCTATTCAGCCGGCAAAAGGCCGGTAGATCAAAACGTCAAAAACAATAAAATAAGCTGAAAAAACAAAGAGTTTAAAAGATTCGACCCGTAAACTGAATATGGAGAATTATAAGTTCCGATACGGGTGAAATCGGACATTGAAATTCCTGCTTCATTAACCGTGACGATCTCGTAAAAAGTCCAACTTCTGCGTTGTGCTGCATTTTGCAATCATTCAAAGTACGATAAGTACTCCTCATGATTACAAAATTTGCACGCCTTGAATTTTAACTTTTTACGAAACCGTCTAAATCGGACTTTTTACGAGTTCATCAACCGTTGACCGTCGTCATTTTTCATTGCAATCAAAATCTTAGTTTCTAAAGTAGGAACCGGCAGGTCCGAAATCAAATGAATAAAAAATCAAAACCTTATAATATCAATCAGTTAATTATTTGGCACAACAGTTGCTAATAATTTTATTTAGCTTGTCGGAGTGATGCGATGATCCCGATCGAGCAAAGGTGGCCCGTACATCAATGAAAACCGGCGAACTGAACAAAGGGCAGTCACCCTAACACGGTACAGGCAAGGAAACCCCTTATAAAAATTTTATATCCTGTGCGTTCGTTACGTTTTGCTCAATCCAAACAAATTTATGACAAGCGCTATATGAGAGGACGGTCATGAAACAATTAAAGAAAAACTCTGACAAATCTTTAACGCGGGAAAAAAAATCGACTCAGCAGGCAATGGTATTAGGACCTGTTGATTCTCTTGAAGACCATGTTCAACCGGACTGGTGGCGTAATATTTTTAACTACCTTTACCTTAAAACCGACGCGGATGTTGTCGATGATTTAAATATTACGCGTAAAGAAGTTGATTTGTTTTCAACAATTCTAAATTTCACAACGGATGACACCATCCTTGATTTGTGCTGCGGTCAGGGGCGACACTCATTGGAAATCACCAGGCGGGGATTCAAAGTCGAAGGCTTGGATCGATCCCGTTATCTGATTCAAAAAGCCAAAGCCTCAGCAAAGAAAGAGAATCTTAGCGTCAAGTTCAAGGAAGGCGACGCCAGAAAACTTCCTTTTCCTCCTGACAGTTTCGAAGTTGTCATGATGCTCGGTAACAGTTTCGGGTACTTTGAAACCGTCCAGGACGATCTGCGGATACTCAAAGAGATATTCAGGGTATTGAAGCCATGGGGGCGACTGCTTTTGGACGTAACGGACGGCGAATACCTTAGAGAAAAGTTTCAGGCCCGTTCGTGGGAATGGATCGATAAAAAACTTTTCGTTTGCCGGGAGCGTTCCCTTTCCGCGGATCAGCAGCGTCTTATCTCCAGGGAAGTGGTAACGGACGTAACCAAAGGAGTCATCGCCGACCAGTTTTATGCCGAAAGACTTTACACCAAAGACGACCTTTTAAAACTCCTTAAGGAAGCAGGTTTTTCCGATGGGGTCATTCACGGTGAAATCGCAACGGATTCGGTGAGAAACCAGGATCTGGGAATGATGGAAAAACGGATTGTGATTGCCGGAAAAGTCAAAAAGGAATGGGCGCCGATCAAAAGAAGACTTCAAAAAACAGCGAAGAAAAAAATCGTTGTACTTTTCGGTGATCCCAATAAACCGGACCTGCTCAAACCGTGTGCGGTTTTTGACGATGACGATCTTTACACCATCGATCAGTTGAAATCCGCACTGCATACCTTGCAGGGGTACAATTTTACATACCTGTCGAATCACAACACAATCATCCCGGACTTGAGTAAACTTTCCGGAAAAGTCGATCTGGTCCTCAACCTATGTGATGAAGGGTATAACAACGATCCCCGCAAGGAACTGCACATTCCGGCCCTGCTGGAAATGCTTGATCTGTCCTATACCGGATCGTCTTCCCAGTGCCTGGCCTTTTGCTATGACAAGTCCCTGGTGCGCGGCATCGCCAAGGAGATGGATATCCCGGTTCCCGAAGCGTTTTTTATCGAACCGGATGACGCTTCGTTTAACCTGCCGATTTGTTTCCCCGTCATTGTCAAGCCTAATCTCGGGGATTCCAGCTTCGGCATCACTCAACAAAGTGTTGCCAACAATCATGAGCAGTTGATCAATGCAATCTCCATGATCCGGGAAAGACTGGGATATGACAAGCCGATTCTGGTTGAAGAGCTTTTAACGGGCAAAGACTTGAGCGTGGGGATCATCGGAAATCCCCTGACATCGTATACGGTGTTGCCGATAACGGAAGAGGACTATTCAGAGGTTCCCGAAGATCTACCGAGAATTTGCGGGTATGAAGCCAAATGGCTTCCGGATTCACCGTACTATAAAATAAAGTCCATTCCAGCGAATTTAACGGAGGCAGCGGAGAAATTTATTGTGGAATGCTGTATGAAGCTCTTCGAACGACTGGAATGTCGGGATTACAGCCGGTTTGACTGGAGACTCGACGCCAAAGGGCAACCCAAACTTTTGGAAGTCAATCCCAATCCAGGCTGGTGTTGGGACGGTCATCTGGCCAAAATGGCAAAATTCGGAGGGGTGTCATATTCTGAAATGCTCCAGGCGATCCTCCAGGCGGCTGAGCAGAGATTGGAATATTCACGCATATCCAGCGCAACAGTTTGTGTTCAAGACAGTGTTGCTGCTTAGAAGTGGTTTTGAAACCACTTCTACGATTTTTGGGGTCGAACACTCAGCAGCGGCACCGGACAATGGTGAAACATTTTTTCGGCGGTTGAACCTAAAAGAACACCGGCAAGGTTGCTGCGGCCTTTGGTTCCCATCACCAGCATATCGACATCTTCTTTTTCTACGGCGCCAATCAGTTCTTCGAAAGGTATGCCGGTTCGAAATATGATCTTCACTACCAGGTGCTTGCACTTGGCCGCTTCCACCAGTTTTCTGATTTCCACGGAGCGGTCTTCCTTCATATCCTTGAGGTATTCTTCCGTTGATATGGAAGTATCGTTCTCCATGGTCACTATTCTGGCCGTAGCTTCCCTCACGGCCAAATAATCCCTCTGGTTGATCACATTGATGATGATCAGTTCTGCTTTCAGGCTCTCGGCCAGTTCGGCGGCGTGTTTGATGGCCTGAAACGAATGTTTTGACAGGTCACACGCCACCATGATTTTTTTATATACTTTCATCTTGCCCCTCACATTCCGCGTTTAAAATATATTTTTTCAATCGCCGAAAGAAATTCCCAGATCGCGGGCCGCGGCTATAATGTCGCAGTCAAGGGGCACAAACTTCGTTCCTTGGACCGCATCTTTAATAGGGACGGCCTTGATATCCATCGAATCGATGGCCACCATATAACCGAACATTTCTTTTTCAACAAACCTGACGGCTGCCGTTCCGAAACGCAGCGAAAGCAATCGATCGAAGGTCGTTGGTGAACCGCCGCGCTGTAAATGCCCCAAAACAATAGACCGGCAGTCCTTTTCGGTAATTTCGCGAATCTGATCGCTTACTTTAGCCGCAATGCCCCCCAGACGAACTTCCTGGCGACCGGGTTCCAGTTTGTCGGTGGTCGTGATCAAATCTCCGCCCATGGATTTGGCACCTTCGGCAACGACAACGATGCTGAACCGTCTGCCTTGCAATTCCCGCTCCATGATTTTCCGGCAAACTTTATCAATATCAAAAGGAATCTCCGGAATAAGGATGACGTCCGCTGTTGCCGCCACACCCGCATTCAAGGCGATCCATCCGGCATAACGGCCCATGACCTCGACCACCATCACCCGTTCGTGAGCCTCTGCCGTGGTATGAAGCTTATCCAGAGCTTCGGTGGCCGTGGTTACCGCCGTATCAAAACCAAATGTGATGACAGTGTTGCTCAGGTCATTATCAATGGTTTTGGGCACGGCAACAATGGGGAGGCCCAAATCAACGAAGCGTTGGGCGATTCGGAGCGATCCGTCGCCGCCGATCACGATAAAGGCCTTGAATCCGTACTTGTGAAACTTTTCAACAACTTGTCCGGAAAGGTCCTCCAATGTAACACTGTTTTTTGTTTTCACCGGATAGTTGAAAGGATCTCCTCTGTTGGTGGTGCCCAAAATGGTGCCCCCCAGATGAGTGATACCCCGCACCGCGTCGCGGTCAAGATGAACGAGATGATCATTCTCCAGCAGGCCCCGGTAACCAAAGCGGCTGCCGTAAACTTCCCAGCCTCTGTTTATGGCGGACAATACAATGGCTCGAATGACCGCATTCAACCCCGGTGCATCTCCTCCGCCTGTGTTGATGACGATTTTTTTCATGATTTCTTCATCCTCGAACAGTCACATATGGATAATATTGATATTACCATTCAATGCAGCGGAAATTTCCTAAAAACATTCTTTACCCCATAGCGTGCCAGTTCGTTAACAGACAGCCAACGGAAACCCATTTTGATCTGTTTTAACCCGCCCAATACATCTTCTGACAAGGTTTTTTGAGTGCCGTCAAACGCATCACGCCACAGCCTTTTACCGCTGGCAACTTCCATCAGATATACAGAGAAAGCAACGGATGCAGGACTATCAGGGTTTTCTTTAACGGTTCCTTTTTCCCGAAAACGCCAAATCGTACCAATTACCACAAGATCCGCTTGCAAGTTCTCTCCGAATTTTTTTGCTAATTTGCGTGGAGTGTCCAGGGTTTGGTCTCGGATGGCCTCCGAGTAACCGGCAGCGGCTTGTTCTATCGAAACCATTTGATCCGCAAATCGAAGTTGCAGCGCGTCGGTGACCAGCCGGGTCATGATCTGATCTGCCCCTTCTGCCAAATTGGCGGTATCAACATAAAGTTGTGCCAGTGGGTGACTCAGCGGCTTTTCAATCGGTTCTTCCGGTGATTCCAACTTGCCGACAAGAAAAGGCATGACGGCGATACGCTTAAACTGTAATGTGGATAAATCGACTTTCTCAAGCGCCGTACGATCGCTATCGGCACTCCCATTGACAGGGTTGCCTATGAGTAGAACCAATACCGCCCACAGCAATAATAATATTTTTTTTGGCATAGATGTTGTCCTCAATGAGTGAAGTTTTCAAAAATAAAACGTTTTTACTCTAACGTTGCAACAGTATATGAAATCTGGTTACCAGTCAATTAACGCCCCAATGTTATCATTACCACAACATCCGGCCAGCGTTTTTCCTTTGGCTGAACGGCCGGCAGTGCAACAATTTTACAATAGATTGTGGTGTCTTCGTAAATGTTGTTCAGGTAAATGGGTGTTGTTGTCAGGCTGATTAATTTATCCATTTCGTAACTGGCCGGAGATAAAACTTTTACTTTCTCAGGTGTTACCTCCAAAGAACGGATCTTCAGACCATCCGGAAGCTTTCCGACCAGTTGTGGCTTTATAACCAGCTCTTTTTCTACGATTTTTGCAAGTGTGAGTTCAAAGCTGGAAGGGGAGGCATCCAATAGAATTATGTCTTTCGGCAGATGGATATTTTCCCGAGTAATAATAAAAGATTGCTTTCCCGGCACAGCTTTTGAAAGATCTATTATCACACTTGTATGAGACGGGTTAACGGAATCTAAAGCTGATTTCGGGCCTGACAGATGCAGCCGAACTTCCTCGGCCTTATTCCCGACCAAAGTGAGGTTTGGTGATGAGACTGTATATTCCACCGGAACGGTTACGACCTTTTCCAGTATTTCTCCTTGAGAAACGACCAAAGTTGACCAGAAGAACACCGCCAATGCCAGGCTCGCAAAAATTTGAAGAAATACCGGCCAGCGAGCTTTTCCTTTAGGGAACACGACGGGATAAGATGTTGTATCTTTCCAGTGTGAAACGATCGTTTTCACCATCTCTTCACGATCGCTTACCTGCCTCATTCGACCTTTATGGAATTTTGAAAGGGTTCCCCGTTCTTCAGAAACCACGAAGACCAAAGCGTCTGATTTCTCAACCAGACCCAAAGCAGCACGATGACGGGTACCATATTCTTCCGGTAGTTTTGAACTCTGTGAAACAGGAAGTCGTACGCCAAACCGTGAAAATTTTCCGTTTGTTATAATCAATGCGCCATCATGGCCTGGCGAGTTGGGATCAAATATGCTCATGATGAGAGGAAAGCTGGGCTTAGCATCAACAATAAATCCGCCGGAAAGCCATTCCTGAGTCGGCTCCTTGCCGAGAAAAACGACAATCGCCCCCCGACGTTGTTGAGCCAGCTTCAGTAAGGCGTCAACGACTAAATGGGAGAGCTTTTCATCCAAGTCGCGGGGTTCAGATCGTTTAACCGAAGCTGTCTGTTCTAAAATTTTTCTTAATTCAGGCTGAAACAATACGATTAAAGCTATCACGGCCACCTGACTGATATTACTGAAAATCCATTCAATTCCCTTAAGATCCATAAAACTTGCAACCAAGAAAACAGCCATGGCGATCAGAATCCCGGCCACGATTTTCCATGTACCAAGGCGAAGTAATGTCCGGTATAAGAAAAACAATCCTGCCGCTATCAGGAATATGTCTAAAAACGCTCGCCAGGAAAGCAATGCCCTAATCAGAACCAGTATCCCAATTTGCTCCATTAAAACCTCGATATTTGGTTGGGCAGATTAGAAAAGTCTATAGCCCTTTTTTTTCAAACCAGTAGAAAAGCGCCGATCCTCCGATAATAAATATGAAAATAATTATCCAATGATTGACTCCTAAAACCTGCGGCAGGGTAATCTTTCCGAAATCGCCCCATGTTAATGCGGTCTTTTTCAAAAAGGGGAACGCTTCTGCATACACGGCGGCTCCGGCCAACATTCCCAAAATGCCCCATATGCCGTCCCATCGGCCTTCGCCGACAGCACCGGCGGAAGTTCCCGGGCAGTACCCCAGCAATCCCCACCCAAGGCCAAACATTAAGCCTCCGGGAATGACCCCGCCTAAAATAGTTGATTTAACGGAAAGTTTGGCTAACCCCATATCTGTAAGAACATACACCCCGATCATGCCGACAAAAACGCTTGAAAGCATAAATTTTACGATCGTCATGTCAATAAACCGCAGCGCTCCCAATTGCTTATCATATCGGATAACTCTTGCCTTCTGGAGCAAGAAGCCAAACATAATGCCTGTGATCAAACCGTATACGAGTACTTTCATATCCGATCACCTCTCCCATATAAAATCCGCGCCATGATGATGCCGCCGATAAAGAAACAGATGAGTGCGATAAATCCGCTGACTGCTAACTGAACGGAACCGCTCAGTCCATGTCCGCTGGGTCACCCATCGGCCAAACGCGCACCGAACATAGCGATCATGCCGCCAATAAATGCGACAACGGCTCTTTTTATTTTGCCCGGACCAAATCGATCTTCCCACATATCCGGTACGGCTTTGCATTTAAAACTGCGAGACGTTGTTGATGAAATGAGTGATCCCATAAAAATGCCGAAAACGAACATCCACTGCCATTCGATTTTAGGAACTTCTTTGATAAAATAGTCCATTTTCTCTACCCGTTCGGCACTGAAAATCTTTTCGATCATACCGGCTGACCGGACAAAGGTCGTTGATGCGCCGAAATATTTGCCGGTGATCCAGACCGACAGAATCATTACAATTCCGGCTAAAGCTCCAGCCAAGTAAGGACTCCATCCTTTGTCATCAATTCCTTTCATACGCCCTCCTTTTAATATTCTTTCAAAGATTCATGGATACCTTTGTGTATTTCATACCAAAAATTTAACGCAGCCTCATTCTTGTCCGCCTCAAATTTTCCAATCCATTTGACAAGCTCGGCATCGGTATTGCCTTCAACCGTTTGTTTTCTTTTTAAAAACATGTATATTAAATCGATATTCCTGTCAGATTCCCAAAAAACGGAAGAATTTCTGCCGTTAATACGGCCGGCCGTTTCAGCGATCGTTTTTAAAAATATTTTTTTTAGTCCATAGAGAGAGTCCAATATTTCGGGAATCATTTCTTCGGCCCACCCTCTATGAAACCGGCACATACCCAAATTGTCCAGGATCAATTCTTTTTTGAATCGATCGGCATTTTTTCGGCCCAGATCCCGCGGCGGCAAAAAATCTTTTCCATAGTACATATAATATTTTCCCATAATGGGCATGGGAGAAAGCACACCCGGAGTCCAGTACTGGTTGGGAACCATCCAGCCATTCCGAGCATACGCATTATACACAAAAGCATCCAGAATTTTTCTGCCTTTATCTCTGGCAAGCCGGCGCGCAAATTTACGGGCACCTTCTTTTAAATTAATTATGTTGGGTTTTTCGATTATTGAGTCGAGCAGTGCCACACTGATGTCTGCATTGTGCATGGAATCCGATACGATGTTAAAATCCTTATGAGAAAAGACCGGAATTTGTTTTACTCCCAGTTCTTTTGGAGTCAAATACCCTTCATATAGACACTCCATCAGCCACGAGATTACGCCGCCCACAGAGATTGCATCAAACCCATACATATCTGCATGGTGATTCAGCTTTTCAGCAGCCCGCTGATCAAAAATACCCGACAAAGGCCCCATTGCTTGGTAGGGTTCATAATCTTTTTTGTATTTACCATGCATTTTTTTGCAAACTGCGACACAGGGCTCACCACAGGTTTTTTGTTTTTTAGGTACAATGGTTTCTTCATTAAACTGTTTCAAATAATGGTTCAGTATGAATTTGTCGTGTATATCCAATCTGTCTTGTTCGCTCATAAAGATGCTTTTGTAATTGAAAGACACCAGACTGCCGGCCAGCGTGGCAAAATTAAAGCCAAGGGTTCCTCCGGTTTTAAAATCAGGGTCAAACCGGTATTTGGTTGTCGCTTCCAGATCCTTTGCCGCCAGTTTCTTCTGATATTTATCGATAAACCACTGATCCGCCACCTTTCTGTCTCGAAAATCCTCGGTAATAAACGTTCCGCCGTAGATGATTGCGGCAATTCCATGTTCTTGCAAAAGCTTGGAACCGAAGCCACCGCGTCCCGCCCACGTATCGGCAACACCCAATTTGCCTTTGGAAATGGGGACGGAAGCAACCGCTCCAAAATCTGTAACTGACGAAGCCGGACCCACTGCAAGAATTCGGGGATCGGTCGAGTAATACTCACCAAAGCGTTCAAACGTATAATCCATTAACGCATATATGCCTCTGCGCCCTTTTTGCCATACTTTCTGAATCTGAACCGGCTCGATTCTAACTTCAACTTCCTCGCCGCCATTTCTGTTTAGATATAAGATAGAAGGAACAGAAGCTCTATTGATCATGGAAATCATATTAACGCCAAGATTATCAAAAACCAATCCGGCGCCTCCCATGGACGAAACGTAAAAACCGGTCCAGCATGGAGAAAAGCCGTTGAAAAATAGCCGGTTTGCCCCCGGAAATATAGACCCTGCCAGCAGTCCGGTGCCAATATTCAATGATCTGTACCGGCCGGAAAGATGAAGGCCAAGATCGATGGGGCCGAAGAAGGGCTCACCCACAGTGAACCGATTTATGCGGTAAAATGCTGTGGCAGCATCAATAAACAAAACTTTTTGATGGCTTTCCATATTGAAAGTTTATACCATATTAATTAAAGTAAAGAAGCACTAACTTAAAATTTTTTGATTAAGCTATTCTCTAACTTCATGGTCATGGATGGGATGGGTCATATACTCTTTAGTATCGCATTTATGAAACATTTTCAATTTTTCTTTTTAGCAATCTTTTAAGGAGGGAAACATGGGTATTTACAACATAGACCGAATTTTCAATCCCGGTGCGATCGCGGTGATCGGAGCCAGTGAAAAGGCGCACAGCGTCGGCAGTACCCTCATGTTAAACCTGGTCCAGAGCGATTTCCAAGGAGAGCTGTTTCCGGTGAATCCTCGGCACAAAACCATCCATGGCCTCAAGACGCTTCCTTCCATACTAACAGCCGAACACAGCATTGACCTTGCCGTTATCGCCACCCCCATCGAAACGGTGCCGTCTATTGTCAAAGACTGCGTGCAAAAGGGTGTCAAAGGTGCCATCATCGTTTCCGCCGGCGGAAAGGAAGCCGGTACCAAGGGGCAGGAAATAGAAGCGAAAATTGCAAAATACGCCCGTGAGGGCGGTCTCCGAATTATCGGCCCCAATTGTTTGGGGATCATATGTCCTCAGCGAAATCTAAACGCCAGCTTTGCCGCCCACATGCCCAACAAGGGAAACCTGGCGTTTATCTCTCAGAGTGGTGCTATTTGCTCGGCAATCCTCGATCTATCCATGCAGGAAGGTTTCGGTTTCAGCCATTTTGTGAGCATCGGGTCCATGGTGGATGTGGATTTCGGCGATTTGATCGATTTTTTGGGTGCCGATCCCCAGGTAAGCAGCATTTTACTTTACATAGAGAGCCTGACCCATGTGCGTAAATTCATGAGCGCGGCCCGGGCGGTGTCCCGCTCAAAACCGATCATCGTGCTCAAGTCCGGACGTAGTCCGGCCGGAACCAAGGCGGCGGCGTCTCACACCGGGGCAATGGCAGGGGAAGACAATGTCTACGATGCGGCCTTCATGCGTGCCGGCATTGTACGGGTAGACACCATCGGAGAGCTTTTCGACTGCGCCGAATTGATGGCCAGACAGCCGCGTCCCACCGGAGCCAGGCTGGCGGTAATCACCAATGCCGGCGGGCCCGGGGTTATGGCGGCCGATGTCCTGAGCCGCTACGGTTCGGAACCCGCTGAGCCGAAACCGGAAACCCTTGCAAAGCTGGATGGCGTATTACCGTCCCTCTGGAGCCGGTCCAACCCCATCGACATATTAGGAGATGCGTCCCCCGAGCGATTTGCCGCCGCCGTAGAAATCTGTGTTGGAGCCAAAGAATTCGATGGTGTCCTTGTGATCCTTTCTCCACAGGCCATGACCGATCCAACGGCAGTTGCCCAAATGCTGGCGTCGAGCTTTCAAAAGAAACAATACCCCCTGTTTACCGCCTGGATGGGTGGCGTGGATGTGGCCAAAGGCAAAGAAATTCTGAATCAAGCCGGAATTCCCACCTACGACACACCGGAAGATGCCATTCGGGCCTTTCTCTACATGGTTGATTATTCCCGCAACCTCAAGATACTCCAGGAAATCCCGCCGAAACTGCCCCGGTCGATTGCTTTTGACTGCCGTAAAGCCCGAAAGCTCATTGATACGGCGCTTACAAAAAGCAAGCCGGTTATGACCGAACTTGAATCCAAGGATCTGCTGGCGGCTTACGGCTTGCCGGTCATTCCCACGCAGGTAGCTGCTTCCGCCCAGGAAGCGGTTCAATTGGCCGGACAGATCGGATATCCTCTGGTCATGAAAATCCTTTCTCCGGATATCCTGCACAAAACCGACGCCCATGGAATACGGCTGGATCTTCGCACGGAAGCGGATGTCCGCAAGGCATATGATGAAATTGTTGCAAACGCTAAAGCATACGATGCCCAAGCCGATATCCAGGGGGTGACGCTGCAATCCATGATCCGGCAGCCGGATTATGAAATTCTTATGGGAAGCAAACAGGATGAAAACTTCGGACCGGTGATCTTGTTCGGCATGGGAGGAATTTTTACCGAAGCACTCCAAGACCGGGCCATCGGTCTGCCGCCGCTCAATGTTTTACTTGCCCGCCGGTTAATGGAAAACACCAAGATATACGCCCTTCTGAAGGGATATCGCAACCGTCCGCCCGCCGATATGGAATTAATAGAGGAGATGATTCTGCGTCTATCACAACTGGTGGTCGATTTTCCGGAGATTGTGGAACTGGACATGAACCCGGTTATGGTCCGTGCGGGCAAACCCTGCGTGGTGGATGCGCGGGTTATCCTGGCATTTCCCAAACGACCTTCCCCCCTTCACCTGGTCATCAGTCCCTATCCGGCCGAACTCGAATCCCGGGAAGTCACTTCGGGCGGCCTTTGGATTTTCGTGCGTCCCATCCGGCCGGAAGATGCTCCCATTTTGGTAAATCTTTTTGATACACTGTCACCTACCAGTATCTACTACCGGTTTTTTGGGCACTTAAGGTCACTCCCCCATTCCATGCTCGTGCGCTTTACCCAGGTGGACTATGATCGTGAAATCGATCTGGTGGCTGTTGATGAAAAAGATAAGGGCGAGGAAAGGATACTTGGCGTGGCACGTATTATCACCGATCCTGACGGTAAACGCGCCGAATTCGCTATCCTGACAGGAGATCCCTGGCAGGGAAAAGGGGTGGGAGCCCGGCTGCTGGAAATAAGCCTCAAGATTGCCAAAAATCGCGGCATCGAAACCGTTTGGGGCACGGTTTTGCAGGAAAACCAAGGTATGCTTGCCCTGGGTCGAAAATTGGGTTTTAAAATTTCCAGATCTCAAGAACCCGGTGAAATGGAATTGACCATCGACTTAAGATCTATTACGTTTTAACTAAACGGAGCGTTTCAAATTTTAAAAGGGGATTAATTTTAATAACAATCGGATTAACACGTTTCCAAAGGAGGCAGATCATGAGCACGGATATTAACAAATCTGTTGTAGTACCATTGGACGGCAGCCCAATCGCGTTAAAATCCTTGAACTATCTCTTGCTCGTTTTCGGCACCCAGCATAACCTGGTTGTCAATCTGTTTCATGTTGTGCCAAGCGGGCCGCCGATTATGGTGGAAGAGAGCAAAAAAGATCCGAATATTGCGCGTCAGGTCAGGGAGCTGGAAAGCCGAAACAAACAAATAGCCGCCAAAGCACTTTCTGCCGGTAAAAAAGCCCTGCTGGATAAAGGGGTTAAGGAAGAAAATGTCAAAATCGTGGAATTCAAAAAACGAGTGGGGATCGCCCGTGACATCTGCGGCTGGTCGGAAAAAAAAAGTATGGATGCCGTTGTCCTCAGTACCCAGGGACGAAGTCGAATCGAGGCTTTCTTCATGGGGGAAACCGCATGTAAGGTTATGGAACTCAGTCTTATCTGTCCGGTATGGATGATCAAAGGCGATGTGCACTCAAAACCCGTACTCATCGCCCTGGACAATTCCGAAAACGCCTTGCGAGCGGTGGATCGCGCTGCATTCATGCTGTCCGGCACCGAGTGCCCGGTCACATTGTTTTATTCCAAACGCAGCCTGGCGAGGTTCTTTTCAAGTGACGTGGTAGCCCCCATGACGGATCTGGAAACCATGTGGAAGAGCGCCGCCGGTCGGGAAATTGCTCCATACATGCAAAAAGCAAAGGAAATGCTGATACAGGCCGGTTTAGACGAATCACAGATTTCAAGTTGCATGGTGGACGGAAGTCGTAGTGCCGCAGCCGACATATTGGATGCGGCCCGTGAGTTTGGATGCGGGACCATTGTTATGGGACGCCGGGGAGCTACCAATGTAAAAGGCTACACCATGGGCAGTGTTTCTCGCAAGGTGCTGCAGGATTTCAAAGATGCGGCCCTGTGGCTTGTCCCTTAACGCAGTGCTGATTTTTATAACCGGCCCGATGGGAAAGTGGGTGTAAATCAAGGCCGTTGGTAACCGCTGATCCTTGTCAATTGACAAACCGTGGCTCCGATATCAGGTGTCAGGTTTCAGGTGTCAGGTTTCAGGTGTCAGTAATAAGGAGGATCTTGAGTCCTATAAAAAGTTGTGTCGGTTACACATTGAATGCATTCGTATGTAATGGATTGGAGAAAACATTGGAGCGTAAAGACCCAGCGCGAGGACGCCGCTGGCAGTTAGCTGAGGAAACGGCAGTGTATGGCATAAATGATGAATCGTTCACTCTGGGCTGGCCCATTACTACTGAACATGTTTCCTGACACCTGAAACCTGAAACCAAATAGCCATGGCAATCTTAGCAAACAACAGTCTTGATTTACACCCTGGGAAAGTTATCATCGGCGTGATGTCTATTCTGCAAATCGGGAGAAAAAAATCGTACATCCTATTTAGGTAATTTCCCGTATTAGAAGTTTTGGAAATTAGCTTTCAATGTTGCCTTATATTCTGCTTATCATCGGATTTGTTTTCCTGATCACAGGGGCTGATTTTCTCGTAAAAGGGGCATCTTCCATGGCCAGGCGGTTCAATATTTCCGATCTGGTAATCGGTTTGACCGTGGT
>Ga0315535_1000958_pt1 | contig 19754 bp, 15 predicted proteins | sample SalMarSW160220MG_2_FD_203092 | JGI IMG/M metagenome (GOLD analysis project Ga0315535, IMG submission 203092) | Salt marsh sediment microbial communities from the Plum Island Ecosystem LTER, Massachusetts, United States - Salt Marsh Sediment SW1602-20 ... | reverse complement strand
AGATTTCGAAGGATTGGTAGCTAGTATCCTCAGTGAAAATAGCTTCATTTGTACAGAGAGTTTCAGACGTAGAGGAACCTCTCATATCAAGGGAATGGAAATCGATGTGATTGGGATTCGTGGTCACATTTCTCTATCGGTGGATGCAAAGATGTGGAGTATAAGAGGAGGAAAAGCATCAGCCTTACGGACAGCAGCCGAAAAACAGAAGGAACGAACAAATAGACTTGCTACTCAACTTCAGCAATTATCCAAAAAGATACCATCCATGACGAAAGGGCAATACACAATTTTTCCGATTATGGTCACTTGGCTTGTAGAAGAAGTTGAGATGCATGAGGGAGTTCCAGTCGTACCCGTTTTCAAATTGAATGGATTCATTCAAGATTTTGAGATCTATGAAGATCGGATTGTATCTTATAGCGGTCAGTTATAGAATTTCAATCATTTGATGTTGTTAACACATTACTGATAGTATCCATCAATAAAATTTCGATAAATTCTGGTGACATTGAATCAGCAACTGCACTAACTGCAGGATATGTGAAGAGATTGTTCTTTATTGCATGAGACAATGATTTCACACGGTCTTCTGCAGATCTGGGGGGATCCGTTTCAAATGGCTTTGCAGCTTTTTCGAGTTCAAGGATTATCGAATGGAGAATCTTGTTCGAAATGGCGTCTGGTTTTAGAGAATCTATCGCAGCTCCACATGAAGGCCCTTCATCCTCAAAATTACCATGAACAACAATCAAAATATTTTGAGCACTATTTTTTCGAGATAGCCAATCTTTGAAGAATTTGTTCAACTGGAGAGTTTCATCATCAGAACCAGTAAATTTGGGAAGATAGCCGCCCAATGTTCGAATAGCCATTGGAAGACCTTCTGGTGTTACTGGAGGATGAACTCTAGAGTCGGAGCAAATTAGTATTAGTGTATCTCTATCCAGAGGATCAGGTCGTTTAACTCGAGAGAGTAACCAATTCTCTGCTTCATAATTACGACCTTTTCCGTGTGCTATAATACGAACTCGACCACGCTCATAATCTGCACGAAATGCAATAATGGGTAGTCCGCCTAGGTCTGGATGTAATACTACATTCTCAAGGGACTCTCTGATAATTTCCTCAGGTTCGTCTTGATCAAATGTCAGAATGACACCACGCTTCTCTGGAAATGCTTGGTTATATGATGCAGGACCAGCAAACAGCACAGGTGATTGCGCAGGTGATAGCAAAGGTTCGTTTGAAACCCGAGTCCCGTGGAATACATCACCCATTTTCATATCGAATAGTTGAAGGTCCTGGGAACTTCTGCTGATTGGAGATATCATTAGGAATCGAGGTGCTTGTCCCAGGGCTGCCACATCCATTCTAGCTGAAAGTTCCGGGTCCTTCTTCCGGTCCTCAAATAGTTTCTCAGCCAGTCCTACAAGCTTGCTAATCATCCGAGTATCATGCACTCCTTATTTGCTATTACAGCGAGAGGTACTTAACAATTATCTTAACCAGCACAAAGCTGTGTAGTAGATAGTTCTTTTAGCAGAACGCTTCACAACAAATCCGCAGAGAAGTGAGGGATTACATATGGCGAGTCGTCTCTTTGGAGTGGTCTATCATGAGAACGTGAACAACTGGGCAACAGCAGGTCTAATCGATGCAATAAAGGCAAAGGGACATACTCCAATGCCGTTTCGATTAACAGACATATCGGCTCAGATTCCTAACAAGTTCACTCATCTCGATGAGGAAGATGTTTCACATATGGATGGGGTCTTGGTTAGAACAATTGGTTTTGGAACTGGAGATCAAGTCACATATAGAATCAGTCTTCTTGAGCATTTTGAGGATGCAGGTATCTACGTCATGAATCCAGCATATTCATTTCGAAGAGCCAAGGACAAATATGCAACCCTGACTGCGCTGAATAAAGCAGGAATCCGGGTTCCTAGAACATACATTGGTGAGAATCTAGAGGCTGCCATCAATTTTGCTGATGAGGTCGGGGATGTGATCATCAAGCCACTCATAGGTGCAAGAGGTATGGGAATGATTCGTGCTGAGCATAAAGAACTTACATACCGAGCCATGAAATTCATTCACCAACTTGGACAAGTACTCTATGTTCAAGAATTAATCGAAAAACCAGATAGAGACATCAGAGCATTCGTAATCGGAGGAGAACTCATTGGTGCAATGTACAGGTATGTGCCAAAAGATGTTGAAGGCGAATGGCGCACCAATATCCATGGTGGAGGTGAAGCGGAAGTTACTGAACTCGCTCCAGAGTACGAGGAGTGTGCATTAAAGACAGCAGAAGTACTAAACCTTGATTATACTGGTGTAGACATCATTGAATCATCAAATGGGCCCTGTGTAATTGAAGCCAATGCAGCCCCTTCATGGAGTGCATTATCTAGAGTGACTGGTGTGGACGTGGCGGGTTTGATTGTTGACCAATTGGTCAAACAATCCAAGAGATAAAACGCTAAATTATGCTTGAAGATCTGTCAGCTTAGTTTCAACTTCATCATTAGTCAGAATTTTGAACAGCTTGTCAGTTGTATCAATCATTCCAATCTCTATTGTCTTTGATCTCTCAGCAACATCAAGTGCAGCTAGATCCTCAGATCTAAGAAGACCTTTTAGAGCTAAATCAAGAGCAGCATTAATCTTGAGAGTTGGTTTGTAATTCTCACTGAAGAAATCGCGAACTACATCAGCCTCTTTACCAATTGCTGCAGCTTTCCAACCCCAGAATGAACCCGAAGGATCAGTGGTATAGAGTTGAGGACCATTGTCATCAATACCGCCAAGAAGTAAAGATACGCCATAAGGACGAGCTCCCCCATATTGTGTATGAAGTTGCTTGGTATCACAGATGTTTACAACCAGAGCTTGGATTGAAATTGGTTCGTCATAGCTAAGCTTGTTAACCTGAGCCTGAACTCGAGCTTGGTCAATGAGTTTCCTTGCATCTGCATGTAAGCCTGCAATAGCTGTTCCAACGTGATCATCAATTATGAGAAGCTTCTTGAGTGAGTCAAGGTCAGCAAGTGCATGAGGAGGTCTTTTCTCTCCAGCCAATACAACACCATCTGCTGCTTTCACTCCAACAGCTAGCGGTCCATGACGAACTGCTTCTGTTGCATACTCTACTTGATATAGTCTTCCTTCAGGGCTGAAGACAGTGATTGCTCGGTCATAACCCATACTTTGTGTCGGAAACATGATAATATGACACTCCAGGAAATTAACACCTAGTATCTGGCGTGGTCAAAACAAGGTGTCCCCTAGGGAGTTTAAAAGGTTGTCTGTGTGTGTGCAGATTCTTTCTAACGCCAATCAAATTTCAAAGAGATTCCAGAAGGTATTGTTTCCAATAATTGATCTAGCTCACTTCGATCTGGCTCGTGAAAAGTAGATACCTCATTTTCACGCGTGCCTGCAGATTTCTTATAATTTTGAACAAGATATTCACCTTGAAAACCAAGTTTGTAAAGTGAATCAGCAATTCCCTGAATTTCACCAGAATTCATCAACCCACCAACATATGTGGTACGCGGCCAAAAACTGACATCCGAATCAATAAGCATTGTGATACTCTTCTCTACTCTAGGCCAAGGATCAGATTGCACTCGTGTAATCTCGCTATAGCGCTCTGGAACAGATTTCATATCAAACCAAACAGAATCAAGAAAAGGAAGACATCTCTCAAGAACGTCTGGAACAGATCCTTGTGTGTTGAGATTGATGTGGCTTGCACCATCATCTTTCAATGCTTGGAGAAGGAGAGGGAGGTCTTTGTGAATAGTAGGCTCTCCACCAGTAATGCAATAACCATCAGATAGATTCCCTCGAACTTTTTCTACTATATCAGGAATAGTCATCTCGGTTCCTGAATCTAGTGGTATTATCTCAGCATTCTGACAGTACCTACAATCCATATTACACCCACCTGTAAAGATGACAGTCACAGGAATTTTAGGTACATCCACTAAGCTGATATCGATGACCGAAGCAATTCTCATAATGCACAATCTCAAATCTTTATTTATCAATCCACATTAAAACTCCGACCCTCATGAAAACTGAAACGCGCGGATAGATACACTAGATACATTGATAGTATTATTAGAACTTTTATTAGAAAAATTCGATATTAACTATGCGGGGACCTTGCGCAATGGAAACAACGTGTATATCGAGAACAGACATTTTACAAAGTACACTATTTCACATTCAAGTGAAACAATGTCAATACATTGATAATTTTCCTGAGGCAGTAGCAACAATCATCGAAAGTGCCGCCGGTAAGCGAAAATTGAAGGATTATGAAATAGTCAAGAGAAAATTGTATCGCATCAGGACTAATTTCTTCAAGATTAATGAAATCAAGAAGAAAGACTTCTTTGAAGGATTATATGAAAGATTGCAGAATAAAACTAGATGATTGGAATTTCATTTGGTTTTCTTTGCCTTTCGAAGAGTCACTAAGAAATTCACGCCTTCACTAGATTTGCCTTTCACTCGGTCCGCTACTTCAATTGACCCGCTATATTTTCGAATCATCTGTCGTACTAATTTTAACCCAACTCCGCCTGCATGACTCCGTTCTGTGAAGAGGTTCTTCTTCCGAGTATCGCTAAGCCCAGGGCCATTATCTCCAATAGAAAGCTCAACTGAATCACCTTTTAGTTTGATTGAAATCCAGACTTCCTTGTTGTCAATTGGATTATGACGCGCAGCATTTTCAAGAAGATTCCAGATGAGCTCTCCTAGCAGTAAGTCAGCTTCGACCATCACGGATTTTTTCGAACCAGTTCTGTGAATCTTAGCGTTGTATACTCGTTCAAGAACTGTGACCTTTTCATCAAGAAGCTCAACGAGATCCACACTAGAGATTGGAATTCGGCGTATCTGACCTGCTCGTTTCACCTTTGTTATTAATCTATTACACCGGTCCACTGCATCCAAAATGTCCTTTCTTGCATCTGCAATATAAGAAGCAGGAACTTCCTGTTCGAGTAAACCACTACTTGTCATTATAACCTGTAATTGATTAGCTATATCATGTGAGAGGAGATCCAGATAGAATTGGATTGATTCTTCTGCGTTTTTTTGATCTGAGATTTCAGTAATCACCGCAAATGTACCTGCAAACTTGCCATCGTGGTCGATGTAGGGGGTCGCAGAAACAATAGTAGGAACAGTTACACCAGTCTTGTGATTCCAGGTTAGTTCGTAACTCTCGGTTACACCTTTTTGTCGTTCTTTGAGTTTCTCATATACATCCTCGGGAGTCATTTCTTCAGTTAGTTCACTCCAGTGTTTTCCAATGAGTTCGCTAGCTTGGCAGCCAAGCATTCTACAAAAAGCATCATTTACGTATGTTAGTTCCCCATTTACATTGTCAATAGCCAAACCATCATTCATTGTTTCAACTAGCAATTTGTATCGAGTCTTTGATTCTTCAAGATCTCTAAGATCACTTTCTATTTGAGTAATATCTTGCAGGTGGGCAATGATTCTTGGTTTCTTATCTGGACCCAAAACCAGGGTTACACGAGCTTCGACGGTTACTTCAATACCGTCTTTTCGGATTAATTGAAAGGAATAGACTGAGGGTACATCTTCTCCCCTTCGTCGCATATCATAATGCTGAGCTACCATTTTTGCCGTGTCTTCGCTCATGAATTTTCGAAAATCCTTGCCAATGAGATCTGAAGCTTGACCACCATAAATCGCCAATCCTCTCTCATTAATAAACTCAAATTTGTAGGCTTCGCCAAGAATAACGATTCCATCATGAGTATTATTTAAAATAACTTTGACCATTGCATCATTCCAATTAGGGATTACAGGGAGATACTCTTTCTTTGCCTTGAACGCACTCTTCGGGGGGTTTTGCGACCGTTTCCCTGTCTTTTTTGACATATTCATTCATACTCCGGACATCTGTTTATTCTTACTCAATCTGGATAAATCAGGTTGTATTATTTGTTGCCAATTACTGATTAATCTGCCTCAAGCCTAAATATCCTCTATTAGGAGAATATTATCTAAATTTCTTCCAGAATTTCTCGCCAGATTTCTGTTTCCCAAATCCAGCTAAATCGTCCATCTTTACGATGAGCCGATTAAGCCAAGGTATGTGTTGAATAAACCACATAACAGAGCGGTGCATAAGGCCATCTTTCTTGTTGTAGGGACATGAACGGATGCAGTTTGAACATTCAGAACCATTCTCAATCCAAAAGCTATAACAGGTTTCTACATTCACATACCACTTCTTGATTCCAGGATTATTGGATATCGTTATGCCTTCCCAAGTTCTCTCTCTTCCATATGGAATAGATTGTGAGGGACAGGTATGAGCACATTTCTCACATGTTTCACAGAAACGAACAACTGCTTTTCCGAAATCAATGTCCGGAGAGTCAGGAATCAGCGGCATATCTGTAAGTACTTTAGCAATGCGAACTCTGGGACCATAGGGTTTAGTGATAAGCAGGCCATGACGCCCATATTGACCAAGACCTGCATCAATTGCCATAGGAACGCTCAAACCAACTTCGTTACCACAGGTGATTGCATTATATCCCATTCTTTGGATGAATGATACAAGTTCTGCCTCGATGAATGCCATCATTGAGTATCCAAGACCAGTGGCTGCAGAACTAGTGAAGGTAGGAGAAGAAGCAATCGCATCATAATCCATCTCTACTGCCATAACAACGGCCCTAGTATATGATTCTGGCACATTATATGGTTCACCCTTCCTATTATGAGTGTAAAGCCAAGTTCTATTTAAATCAGCAATACCCACTAGTTGTGCTCCAAAGAAGAGCCCAGCTTTCTTGACCATAGCAGTGAGTTCTGCAGCATCATTAGTTGCTTTTTCACCAGTTTCGTCAGCCTCTGAATCAAGCCCAATTCCAAGACGTTTTATCGAATGTCGTGAATCATAAAGATTCCATGCGGCAACACTGAGTTCATATTCAAAACGGCTGTATCCTGGAATTCCTTTGGAAATCATATGCTCCGAGCCTGAGAATTCGGTCTTTTGATAGAACTCGTATTCTGGGTCGAATTGTACTCGAGCAAAGATAGTCTTCGCTTCTGACATTCTTGAGAGTGTGTCAGATACCTCATAGGGTGTTTCTGAAGTATTTAAAATTTCGACCGGTGGAGGATAAATCTCATGTGTGATAGGAGCACTATTTTCTACGCTGATAGCATCTAGCGGACATGCACGTAAACAAGCTAAGCATTGAGTGCAGACATCTTGGTCTATCACGGGGATAAGAGATTCTTTTCTGAATCCAAGAGGGGCGTCATCGCCATGAGTACTGGTGCAAGCATCCAAACATTCGTAGTTGCAAACCTTTGGATTACATATGGATTCGGAAATATGCATCGGAGTTTCTCCAGTGGTTTCGCATTTTGTTGCAGAGGCACTTTTACATCCTTCTATCTGGAGGTTTATGCTATAGACCTTTATCCTTAAAGGAATCAAATGCTTTAGGTTAGATTAGGTTATGCCATGCCAGATGTTGTAGTTGTATTCGAACCATCAGGACTTAGGGTATTAGTCGAAAGTGGAACTACTGCACTTGAATCTGCACGACAAGTTGGGCTTTACATCCCTTCCGATTGCGGTGGGAGAGGGACATGTGGAAAATGTAGAATTACTGTTCACCCAATCCAAATTCCTACTACCTATGATCTGGAGCATCTTACTACTGAAGAGATTCAGGAAGGCATCCGTCTAGCATGTAAATTACAGTTACATAAGAATTCTAGAATTTTGCTACCTAGAGGTGAAACACAGATCAAGATACTTACAACTTCAGAAGCGAAAGATTGGATTATTGACTCTGGTCTCCAGAACAAATTTGGTATTGCAATAGATCTTGGTACGACAACAATAGTAGCGTATCTTTTGGATCTTTCAAACGGGATTCAGATTGCTCAAGTGGAATCATTGAATCCACAGACTGCTTTTGGCGAAGATGTGATCTCACGCATTACGTTTGCTTCAAGGGAGAAGGATGGTTCTAAAATACTTCAGCAGAGAGTTGTCAATGAACTTAATCAGCAAATCTCTCAACTTCTTGGGATCACAAGAATTCATATCGACCAAATTTCACGAATCATCATTGTAGGAAATACTGCAATGCACCATTTTCTGCTAGGAGCAAACACAGATTCATTGGGAAAGGCACCCTATCAACCTTCAATTTCTGGACCTGTAAGAATGAACCCACAACACCTAGGAATCCAGATGAATGCATATACTGAACTCTATTTACCTCCAAACATTGCAGGTTTTGTAGGTGGAGACACTGTTGGGTTTATTCTTTCACAGAGACTAGATTGCGTAAATGATGTTGTCTTGGGAATTGATATCGGTACAAATGGAGAGATCGTTCTCTCAGACAAGGGAAAGATATATTGTTGCTCTGCAGCCGCAGGACCGGCGTTCGAAGGATCTACTATACTTCATGGAATGCGGGGGCAAACGGGAGCAATTGAGTATCTATCCATTGTTGATAAAGATGAGAGGCCAGAATTGTCGATAATTGGCGAAAGTGACCCTCAAGGAATCTGTGGATCAGCAATTGTAGATATAGTTGCGGAGCTACATAGAATAGGAATTATAGATGAATCTGGTCGAATGCATAAAATATCCAAGAGAGTTCGAGAAGATGAGAAACATGGTCGATCATACCTGGTTGTGAAAAAGGATGAAACTAAAGAAGGAAATCAAATCATTTTCACTCAAAAAGATGTGAGACAAGTACAACTAGCGAAAGCCGCCATTCAAGCAGGTTTTACATTACTCCTTGATTCAATAGGAAAAGATGTGACCGAGATTGATAGAGTGCTACTTGCGGGAGCTTTTGGAAATTATATCCGTCCAGAAAGTGCAATAGCCATAGGTCTCCTTCCTAAAGTAGAAATTTCTAAAGTGATTGCTGTTGGCAATGCAGCAGGGGAGGGTGCTAAGGGATTGCTTCTCTCCAAGAAGAACAGAAATCTAGCTGAAGCAATTGTGAATAAGATTCAGTATATAGAATTAGCATCAGAAGTGAGATTCCAAGAGGTGTTCATGCAATCGATTTCGTTACTATAATGAAAGATATATGGTACAACTAGCATTCTCCACATTGTTATTCAATATAGTAGATTACGGAGACCGCACAACAATGAACGATTTGATTACAGCAATGGCAGATATTGATGATGAACAGGTGATTGACCTAATTGAGAAACAGCTGTCAGAGGGAAGAGAACCAGTTCTTATCCTTGGTGATTTGAAGAAAGGAATGGATATTGTTGGACAAAGATTTTCAGACAATGAATACTTCTTAGTTGAATTGGTCATGTCAGCGGACGTGTTCAAGCGGGCTATGGAGATATTGGAGCCCAAGCTGCTCTCTACCCAGAAAGAAGGAAAGAGTGGCAAAGTTGTGATTGGAACTGTAGCGGGAGACGTTCACTACATTGGAAAGAATCTAGTTATCGCGTTCTTAGTTTCTAATGGATTCGAAGTTTTTGATCTTGGAGAGGATGTGTCTCCAGAAAAATTCGTTGAGAAACTTAAAGAAACAAATGCCAACGTTCTTGCATTGAGTGGATTGATTACAACCACACATGATGTGATGAAACAGACAATCGATGCTCTATCTGAAGCAGGAATCCGAAACAATGTGAGAGTCATGATCGGTGGCGGTGATATCGACCAGAGTGTTGTTGAGTACACTGGAGCAGATGCATTCGGTAAGGATGCGATGAGCTCAGTCGATATCGCGCGAAAATTCATCGAAGAACTATCTTAAATTCCAAGTACTGGAAAAACCAAATTTCTTACTTCTTGAACATTGGAACGAACAGTATTCCATGTTTCTTCATCATCTATGAAGGGAGGGGTTTGCACAGGTGGCTCATATGGATGTCCCGTAAGCACCGACATAACTGTCCCAAATCCCCACTTGAGTGAGGCTTGAGTATAACCGCCACCAGTAAGAACTCCCATCCGTCCGCTGGAATGAATATGAGCTGCTTCATGTATGGATTCTGAAACATATCGAATCATATCGGTCGTGAGCGTAAGATGAGCAAGGCGATCTTTGTAGTGTGCATCGAAACCAGGGATGAAAACGATGAACTCGGGTTTATAGAATTCAATTAATGGCGGTACTAATTTATCGTATGCATATCGATACACGGAATCACCAGCATCCATTGGAAAATGCATATTGATATTGTAGCCCTCACCCCTACCAGATCCTATATCCTTGATAAAGCCATCATGCGGAAACATCCATTCGGGATCTTCATGAAAAGAAATCTGCATGACACCGGGGTCATCATAGAAATATCTCTGAGTTCCATTCCCATGATGAACATCAAAATCTGCTATCAGAATACGGTTCAAGCCAAACTCCTTCAAAGCAAAAACACTAGCAGCAACATCGTTAATTATGCAGAACCCACCGCCTTTCTCGAAAGTCGCATGATGAAAACCTCCTGTGGGAGAAATAAAATGGGTGATATCGCCAGACATGACTGCATTGATACCGGAAACAGATGCTCCAGATGTAAGACGTGAGTTAAAGTAGATATTCTTGAAACCAGGAGTATCTATGTCAATATCTCCAATACCAGTATCTGATATCTCTTGGATTTTAGCAATATAGTCCGCGGCGTGAGTTTTTCTGAGAAGTCCCTCGGGGAGCAATTCAGGTTTGATTATTCGTACATTGGATTGATCAAGAAATCCATTCTCTTCAATAAAATCATGTAGCATTTGAAAGCGGCCAGGTTGAATTGGATGCTTTCTCCCGAAATCAAAGGTCTCAAAAAGTTCACTCCAGAGGAATCCAATATCACAGTTTCTAGAAAAACTCATCAGGAGATTGGATTTCGGTGCACACTTATATTGCTATGTAACAATCACACTACGGAGCGGAATTAAGATTTGAAGATTCGCGCAGTAGCAAGTGTACCTACAACAGCAAATGTATACTCGGTTTATGTCAGGCAAAAACGAGATGCAAGTGCTCAAGTGTTTTCCTTAGATTACGGAGATAGAATGAGAATTTTCGATGCAGAAGGAATACTTCGTAGCACACGGAAATGGAGTAGTAAGGTGCGTTGTATTGCTGTAGCGGATGTTGAGGGAGAAGGTAAAGATGCTCTTGTGGGTGGAGTCGGAAAGAAAGTCCTTGTTGTAGACCATAGAGGGAGCACTGTTTGGAATATTAGACTAGAGAGCGATGTGATTGCCTGTGATGCAAGAGATGTCGATGGAGACGATGCAGCAGAGGTTGTTGTAGCACTCGAAAACAACAGAGTCATTCTTTACAACAACGACAAGGATGCAATATTCACAAGAAATGTTGATGCCCCGATTGCTGATGTATGGCTTGAAGACATCACTAAAGACAGCGAACTTGAAGTTGTAATAGCTGACAAGAACGGAAAGATTACAATTCTCACGTCAGCGGGATATCATCTCAAAGAACTGCAACTTGGAAAGAAATTGACAGTTTTTGCAGTCTTATCATTTGATGAGAGAATATTGTTCGTTACAGGAGACCTGTCATCAACTCTAAGATTTTGGGATATCGACGGAAATGAGGTTGACACATTGGATGTAGGAAATACACCCAGATCAATGGCAACAGGAGTTCCTGATGAGATTTCAGATATCGCATATCTAGTCGTAAGCACTAAAGATAGGAAGTTAAGTTTCTGGGAAGTCGAAGAATCTGGGAAATCTTCACGCACTGAGAAAGTGATTCTTCAACAGATTGGTTCTACAAAAGATATACTCTATCGAAGGGCTATCAGATGTGGAAACTGCGGAGCACCTACATCACCAGAGGCAGAAAAATGTAGTTCATGTGGAGCAACATTGCAGATAATCGAAGAGTATGCAATAGAAGAATACATTCAGGAAAGTATTGACTCTATCACTGGGAAACATACTCAAATTCAACTGAAGGAATTGGATAGAATTCTTCGAAAGACGCTTCCACGACCAGCTGCGTATAACCTTCGAAGAAGTCTGCAAGCAATGATTCAGAGTGATGTGATTGAAGGTCATATTGATAATAGTACCTTTGTTAGAACTACAAAGAAAATAAAATACAAGAAAATCGACGAAAAAGATGCAAGAAACGTTCAATCCATTCTTCTTGATTTATTGAAAGGCACAGATACGATCGATGTGTCAAGAATGGAGAAGGAAACAGGTGTGGATCGTACCCTGTTAAGACGAACATTGATTATCCTTCTTGGAGAAGGAGCAATCCAAGGAACCCTTGACGGAAATCTATTTGCACTTGATGAGAGAATGAACTCTCGTGATTTTGCGGAGAAGCTGATAGAGGAGCTGAGAACACAGACAGGTTAGGGGATTTCATTGGAAATGAAGGTCAAAAAGACAATTTACAAGTACATGCGGAGAGAGAGGAAATGGACATCTCAAAGAGAATAGTCGTTACATTTGTAGTAGTGGCTCTAGTACCAATGCTTGTCATTTCAGCATTATCAGTTGGTGAGATATTCACCGTATCTAATGCTAATGCGGGAGATGCAGCAGATGCGCTAAAAGCTGAGGAACTGGCGAATCTTCAGAGACTTTCCAATGATACTGCACTCTTCATTGAGGAGAGATGGCAGAGCTACATTGATGGAGTCTACATGATGGAGCAATATTGCGAGGATTTGTTCAATAACAGAATCTCGGCTGCCCCACAGTATTCGTACTATTGGAATCAAGCAGACGAACCAAGTTGGGGAGCGTTACAATTTGAAACAAATGCTGCAATCGTGGAAGCATACGGTTCTGAAACAATATCATTTGAACAGGATTGTTACTATATGCCAAGATTTGCTTGGCAAAATAACGACCCTCATGATTTTTCGCCAATGACGCAGAATGCATTGGACTACTCATCAAATATGATTCATATTTTCAGAGCACTCCATGCGATGAATTTAGATTTCCGATGGTTGTACATGGGATTCGATTTGTCTGTATCAGACCAACATCTTTTCAGAAACTACCCCTTTGATGACCTGAGCTACTTCCAACAGGACGAAAATGGAAACCCACTACCTCCCATTGAAGACTATGATCCAAATGCAGAGGATTGGTATACCAACGTTGCATCGATTGCGCCAACCAATGACCAAGTTATCTTCACTACACCATACGTTGATCCATCAGTGGGCTTGGTCATTTCCATGGGAAGACCTGTCAGATTTGATAATGGTTCACTCATCGGAGTAGTCTCAGTAGATGTAACAATGGCTACAGTACTCGATAATGTTCTCAACTTAGATGTTTCAACAAACGGCTATGCATTCCTTCTTGATTCTGAAGGAGCAGTTGTTGCTCACAAAAATCAGAATCCAGATGATGCTATTGCACAAATTGAAACACTTGAGTTTGGAAATACTGGAAGCTCGGAAGCTATAGCGTTCAGAAACTTACTGAACACTGAGGTTTTAGTGAAGGATTCAGGACTGGTGGAGTATCAGAAGAATGGTCAAACCTGGCATCTATCTTTTGTCGATATTCCTAATACGGACTATGTCCTACTTGTTGTGGTACCAGATTCTGATGTCATTGCACCAGCAACTGAGATCCTTAATCTTGTTGCCACGAGAACCTTGATTCTTACTGGAGTCCTTGCAGGCATTCTTGTAGCTGTTGGAGCTGCCGTATCAGTAGTTTCATCCAGAAGAGGAGAAGCTGTTGTCGAACCAATTCGAGAGATGACTCGCCTTGTTAACAAGATGGCAAAACAGGATTTCACGCGAGGAGTAACAACAGCGGGAGCAATGTATGAAGAGGTAGGAACAACTGTTGATGCATTATTGAGTTTCCAAGAGGCCTGTCGGTTCGGTAATCAAGCATTCATTCGGGGAGACCTTCGAAGGGCTCTTGCCAACTATCAGAACCTGTTGGATATCAGTAGAAGACTCCAGATAGAGGTAGGAGAACAGACCATGCTCCTCAACATTGGTAATGTCTTTAGACAACGAGGAGATACAACAGATGCTATGGATCACTACAATCAATCATTAGCAATTTCAAAACGACTTCTGGAAAAAGCAAAAGAAGATGGAGCAGATGAGAAGGATGCTATGATGAGAGTTGCATCAACGTATCACAATATGGCACTTGTTGATATGGACCTCGGTAATGCAGACAAAGCAATGAGCCTTCTACAGGATGCAGAGGCTATCGATCTTATAATCAAAAACTCCTATGGACTTGCTAGACGTTATGATGCAATGGGTCTTGTTCTCATGCGGGATGGAAGATATAGTCAAGCACAATCAAAATTCGATGAGGCGGAAAAGACTGCAAAGTCTATTGGATATGACCGAAGTCTTGCTTACATCCATTATCACGAAGGAGAGCTCTATCAGGTTCAGGGTCAATGGAGAAAAGCAGAAAACGAATACAATGATGCTATCAAATTCGGACAAGAAACAGATGAGTTATGGTTAGTTGTTTTTGCTATGCAAAAACTTGCAGATGTACTTGATCAGCTGAACAAGCCAAGTCATGATATACGGAGGAATGCTGAGAAACTCAAACGCTCGATTCTGTATAAAAAGAGCGTTACTTTCGTTATCGACTATTCAGGTAGCATGCAAGCACAACAAAGAATCAGAGCTGCAGTCAATGGTGCGAAGGAAATTCTGCAAAGCCAAGTCAATCCACAAGATGCAGTTTCAATCATCATTTTCAATTCATCTTATAGAGAAATTCTACCTCTAACTATCAAAGGCGAAAGATCCGATGATGAAAGTCCAATCATGAAAGCACTGGATTCTCTCAAATATCCAAATTATGCTACTGCATTCTATGATGCATTAGGGCGTGCTTTGGAAGAGTTAAATAAAATTGAATCAAGTGAACACAGATGGGTCATTGCCTTGACTGATGGACAAGACAACAGCTCTGACACCTATTCATTGGATGCTCTTGAAGGGATATTCACTGAGAAGGATCAGATAAAACGAAAGAGACCTCTCACCATTGAAGGTTTCATTCGTGATAACCATCTAGATGTAAACCTCATAGTCATTGGTGTCGGTCAAGAATTGGCATCACCTGTTGATACAAAGAAGAGATTACGATCTCCAAAGACAGGACGAAAGATGACAACAGAAGAACTTCTGGAATCAATATGCGAAAATATCCCACAGGGACAGTATCTATCAGTAGTTGATAGTGTAAATGTGAGATTGGATATTGAGAAAGCTTTCGAAAAAATTGGAGTTCTGATGGCTCAACTCGAAGTGGGAGGAACAACAGTAGATTACTAGGAGGTAGATGAAAATGGCACAAACAACACAAACCAAGAAGAAAGGTAAATTCAGAACAAACGTCATCCTTACGTTCTTAGTAATTTCACTTGTTTCGCTCTCAGCGACGGGTGTAGTGTCCCTGACCTTTGTAGATCTAATCGGATCATTCACACGAGACCAGAGTTCACAGGCACTTCAATCTCAGATAGAAATCAATATGGAATCAACTGCAGAAAAGACTGCATTAGTAATTAACCAAAAGCTGAGTAGTGCACAAGGAATGATTGAAGCTGCCGCCGAGGAATTGAAATCATTGTTTGAAGCGAGCTCGACGTATGCTAATCGAGGGTTTTACTTTAACGAGCTTTTCGAAAATGATACGATTGCTCCGGCTCCAACTGATAATCACTATGATCCGAACTATGGTCTAAATGTTTCATGGACCTACAGCAGTTGGTTCCAACGTCATTATGATGCTTCCAATTATACAACCTATGAAACCGCGGAATCAGACAAGCTTGGTCGAGTATCCAATATGGATTTCATTTTCAAATCAATCCATGACCAAATAGATTTTAGATGGCTATATATCGCATTTGCTGATGACGGTCTCTTCATTAATTATCCCGGGAGCCTTCTAGATTATCCAGGATATGATCCCAGAGGAGAGGATTGGTACTTAGAAATTGCTTCAGGACATGGCGATGTCGTCTTTGTAGATCCATACTATGATGAGTTTGATAATGTCCTGTTAATATCTATAGGAAAACTGGTTTATAGTAATGGACTTCCACTTGCGGTGGTTTCCGGAGATATTACAATAAGTGACATCCAAGACAAAGTTATCGATGTACGTATTCTAGATAGTGGATATGCATTCTTACTCAATGCAGTTGGCAACATAGTTGCACATCCTGAAGTTGATGATACCGAGTATCTAGCGGGATTACCACCTCTTCTACAAGTTGAAGGAGAAGTAACCTCTTCTGATCCACTTACGAGTAATGATGTCAATACAATACTTAATGTTCTTCCGGGAACATCAGGTACGTTGAGGTACACAAGGAATGGTGAAGAGCATATCTTAGTGTTCACACCAGTGGGCAAGGGTGGTTACATCTGTGTGATTTCGGTACCACTACAAGAGGTATTGGCAGCAATTCCTCCTCTTGAGGTGAGATTAGCAGCAGCAAATGCAGAAGCGGCTCAATTCATTCTCTTTGTGACAATCGGAGGTATTGTGATTGCTGGAATAGTAGCAGTATCAGTTTCAAATACTATTACTAAGCCATTACAGTATCTAATGGACCTAGCAACGAGAAATGCTGCAGCCAGAATTCGAGATGAGCCCTTGGACACTGCAGAGCTACAAGTGGACCAAACGTATATCTCAAAAGACGATGAGATAGGTGAATTAGCTAGAGCCTTCCAAGGAATGCTCGATACGATAAGAGAGGATGAAGAGTAACATCCTCTTCTTACAGATGAGAGGAAAATCAAATGAAAGATGAGATGTGGTCTGTTGACAAAGCGAGGACCGTATTTGGAGTTGGTAGGAATGACCTTCACTTCTTGGACATTTCAGAAACCGGAGAGCTCTGTATCAAGCTGGCTGACGAGCTAATCACTCTCAATGAGATAGTTCGGAAAATAAAATCTGCAAATGGCAAATCGCCAGGTTATGTTTCATCTTTCACTTTGAGAATCCCACAGCTCATCACATACCAAATTAAAAAAATCAGGACCACATTTGAGATAGTATTTGAAGAAGAAGAGTATAGCGGAGAGTTCATCGGCATCTATCCTGTGAAAGTGAACCAGAGAAGTGATTTTGTAACGTCCGTTATTCGTTCAGATTCTGATTATGGATTAGAGGCTGGAACAAAGGCTGAATTGCTTCTTATCACGAAGGTGATTGAAAAGGAAAAACATAGACGAATTGTCTGCAATGGAGCAAAAGATCCAGATTACCTTCGACTCATCCGAAAGTCAGTAGAAAATGGATTCAAAATAGCAATATCAATAGAGTCGCTTCATGAAGCGAGATTGGTTGTGGAGTACTTCGACCCAAAGAAGACCGAGTTAGTATTGAGAATTAAACCCTACCTCAATGTTGAGGGACACTGGTCTCATTCAACAGGGAGAGATTCAAAGTTTGGTCTCAGTATTCATGACCTCTTCAACGTCGTAGATTTGCTTACACAAACTGGATTTGCTGAATCTGTTAGTACCATTCTTGGCCATGCAGGTTCTCAGATAACAGACATAAAATCATTCAACAGATTTGGTCAATTCCTCACAAGTCTATATTCAGAACTCAGAGATATGGGACTCACAAATCTGGAGAACATCGATTTTGGTGGAGGCTTGGCGATTGATTACACAGGTAAGCAACCAGCAGACTTGATGTATCAGTATGCGAAGAATCTTGTTCAGGGAGTGAAAAGTTACCTCAAGGAAATTCATGACAAACATCCAGCTCCCAACATAATGATAGAATCAGGTCGAGGGATAACTGCTCTTGCAGCTCTTGTAATCGTGGAAGCTCTCGAAGTCAGATCAGTATTTCCCGCCCCTGGTGGAAATTACAAGTCAGAACCTGCGTTAGCGAAAGAACAAGAATATCTTGGGAAAATAAGCAATGGTACTTCACTTAAAGAACTTGTAGATACTTGGAATGAATTTCATTCATTCTTTGGTGGAATGACGTTAGCCGGTTTGGGTACAATCTTTGAGAGAGAGATGATCGTTGGGATTCTTGAAAGAGCAACTCGGGAAAAACTAACATCTTTGGGATTGCAATCATTCCATGCGGAAAAACAGATCAGAAGCTTCTGGCATCCTGAGCATATTGTTGTCGGTAATTTTAGTATCTTCAATAGTATTGCGGACTATGTTCTCGTTCAACAGCACTTTCCAGTTATCCCCACTTCGAATTTGCATGTTCATCCTGAAACCACTGTAAGGCTTGTCGATATAACATGTGATTCTGATGGTGAGATTGCACACTTCTATAGACAAAACACTGACAATGTCTGGTTCACTAAGGACAATCGTCCCCTCACAATGCCGGGTGGAGAGATGGGTGATGGAATTCCTGTTGGTGTGTTGAATGAACTTCCTGGTTCTCATTTCATACTAGCCTTAGTAGGAGCCTATCAAGATGCAATCGAGATGGATCATAATCTGCTAGGAGACCTTCCCGATGTGGAATTAAGGTTACGAGAGGATAATACTTGGGGAATCACTTGGATTACGGGAGCGGAGTCAATCGAGCATCTCCTCAAGGATGTTGGATATGCGGACATTGATGTTGATGATGACCCTTACATGAATGACTAAGAAACACTTCTGAAAGCTTAATACTATTCTAATCACTACAAGAATCATGCCATGAAAGACTCTACAGTAACCAAGTTTGAAGCAGTCAAGAAAGACCTCACTGGAAAAAAAGTATTAGTGGCTTTCAGCGGAGGAGTAGACAGTTCGGTTTTAGCAAGTATTGCATCAGAAGTAGCTAAGGAAACAACCCTTCTTTTAGTTTCTAGTCCAACAGTTCCAGAAAGTGAGTTGGTTGGTGCAAAAAAAGTTGCTAAAGAACTGGGATTAAAATTAATTGTCAAGAATTTCGATTGGCTTAATGAAAAGTCTCTTGCTTCGAATCCGATTGATAGATGTTTCAAATGCAAGCAGGTCCTATCTGATAGTTGGTTGAAAACTGCAGAAGAACTTCGCCTTGAGATAGTGGTGGAAGGAACAACAGCGAGTGAAACCGAAGGTTATCGGCCAGGAGCAAAAGCACTGGAAGAATCAGGTGTCCAATCGCCATACCTTGTTGCAGGTATAACAAAAGATGAGATACGTCAATACGCACGAAGTAAAGGTCTCTCAGTTGCTGAGAAACCATCAGGAGCTTGTTTGGCAACAAGATTTCCATATGGCACAGAATTAAATCGGGAGCGATTACAAATGGTTGAATCTGTAGAGAAGGCTGCAATGGCCATATTTAATGTGGAATGCGTTCGTGCAAGATATCATGGAGACCTAGTTCGAATTGAAGTGGGCGTAAATGAGCTATCCAAAATGTTCGATACAATCAAAATGAAGAAACTTGAGCAGCAAGCACATGATGCAGGTTTTGCATATGTCACATTAGATCTTAAGGGATATCGAACAGGTTCTATGGATGAAGGTCTCGATCTTAACTGATACAAATCAGTTTCTTCTGCGGGTGTGAGAGAAATTCGCAACCGTTCTTTGTAATCAAAATGTCTTCTTCCAGACTGACCTGTCCATAGTTCTCTGTTGTGACATATAGTTCCAGCGTGAAAAGATTCCCAACTTCTACAGGACGTTCAACTGTATCACCATAACGTTCCCAGCGAGGACCTAATAGAGACCCACCATCA
>Ga0315535_1000956_pt1 | contig 19777 bp, 21 predicted proteins | sample SalMarSW160220MG_2_FD_203092 | JGI IMG/M metagenome (GOLD analysis project Ga0315535, IMG submission 203092) | Salt marsh sediment microbial communities from the Plum Island Ecosystem LTER, Massachusetts, United States - Salt Marsh Sediment SW1602-20 ... | reverse complement strand
GATATTATCTTAAATATAGATCAATTTAAAAAAGAAGGTATAGAAAAATCAGAAGAAATCTTATGTCCTATCTTTACCATTCCCGGGAATCATGATTATCGACCTTGGCAATATGATTTAAATTGGGGAGGAATGTATAAAAGATTAGGTCTTAAAAAAATTGAAGCTCAAGCATTAAAAGATCATTATTCAGCTTCTCCAATTAGAGCTATTTTAAAGAGTGAAAATGCATTGAAAGGATATTTATCAGAAATAAATGCTTCATTAGATTACTATTTAAAATTAGGCAATTTTTTATTCATTTTTTTAAATACAGGAGCGGATTACTATAAAAAAATGACTGATTTTATATCAGGAAGTCCCTCTTTAACAGGTCTTTCTCAGAAGCAAATAACATTTTTAAATAATCTTATTAAGACTACGTTAAATGAAAAGTTACAAATTGTTCTTTGCTTACATGCACCTCCCATAAATACAAGAGAGAAACGAGGTATCTTGAGTCGCATAAAAAAAAAATTTAAAAAAATTATAAAAATAAGATTAGATCAGTTCAGAGAATCAAAATTTAAAAGTCTAAAGAGAAAAAGAGAAAAAGCACGTATTGATGATAAATTTAATATTAAATATGGAACGATTTCCTCTAATTGGGAGAAATTGATTAACTTTTGTTATGATTATTGTATTCTTACTATATCAGGTCATACACACATGTTAAATGAATATAGATTAAAAAAATCTTTACAAAATTGCTCTAACGATAAAAAAAAGAAAGATTCATCAATTGCAGTATTTTATGATGATTATTCTGAGATTTGCATAAATAATGTAAGTATTCAAAAATATAGTCCCTTCATAGTTCAGACTCCTGCCTTGGGATTGAGATCCTTTAAAAGAATTGGGAAATTAGGAGCATATCGAGAGATAATTATCAAAGATGGAACATTAACTTCATTTCAAGTTAATTATTTTTCAAATAATTATTTATTATCAAGGAAAAAGCTATAATCTAAAGTGATCATTAGTGACTTTCCAAGAAATATGAATTAGTATTAATATAATTAATGGTAGAAAAGATATGAATATAAATAATCCTATACTCGTTCAAGAGAATTAATTTATGGATTCGGAAACTTTAAGAAATTTATTTAATCGTGGTCAAAAACCAAATAATAAGAAAAATCATAAAAGCTAATTAGGAAACTATTATGGGAGAAAACAATTATTAGGGAGAATGGGCTCAAAATAAATAATCAGATAGTAGCCTGTATATTTATATTGAAATAGATTTTAATCCTATTCCAATTTTATACTTTTCAGACATTCCTAATTCATTTACTCTTCTTAATTGAATATATTTCTTTTATTTTATAAAATAAATTAACCTTTTATTTTGAATTATTATTCATAATATTTATAAGCTTTATTTTTCCTTAGTAATTATCAAATAAGAGGATACTTCTTAAAATGAATAAATTTCTTGATTTCGATAGGAAAAAGAATATCATATATTATAATATATTTTTAGATGAAAATGAAATCTTAATAAAAATTCCTCTAATTTCAAAATTGGACGAAAAAGGTCATTCAAAGGACATATCTATTGAAAATTTTGATTTATTTAGCTATAATAATCATTTTTTATTTAATTGTGACCATTATTACCAATAAATGAAAACTAATGAGGAATTAAAGATTAAAAGAAGATTAAGAAATAGAAATCAACCCAATACCCAAGAAATTCGATATTGCTGTTTGGAAGGAGAGAATTTATTTTATGATAATATAGAATTAGAACATTTCACTAATGACATTAATTCGTCTCTTGTGAATATTGAGGAAAATTAGAATTTTCTTTTTTAAAATTCAAATTCACGATAACTTCTGATTGAATTCTTGTCTAGAAAGTTAAGCCCGATGTTCCAATATCTTAAATAGCTCTAATAATCTTTCCGTATAATAGATAACTTATCATAAAGAGTAATTATTGATACTTGCCATTATGAATTACCTTGATTTAAATCCATTTAAAATTAAAATATTTAAATAGGATAATTCAATATATTATTATGAATGATTATTCAAATAATTATTCAATTATCCAAAATTTGAAAAGGAGATAAATTTGAAAAGTTATCAAGAAATAATTAAAGGAGATACTTTTAATGAATCTGATGAGTATTTTGTAGAAACACACTTATCTAAAATGTGTTGGGGCTGTGAGACTAAACATAATTCAGGACACATGGTTTGGGATGCCTCTAAAATGCGTAGAATATTCTTTTGTGAAGATTGCTTTAAAAAAATGAAAAAATAATGCACTAACACTAAAATTAAACAAAAAATAAGAATTGGGGTTACTTTTACGTTAGTAAATGAAAGTCATGAAGATTATCTGAAAGCGATCTATCTAATTTCAAGACATAAAAAGGGAGGGTGGGTGTCAAATTCGGAGATTTCCGATTATTTAGGAATTAAACCCGCTTCCGTGTCTGGGATGCTACATAAATTAAAGGATAATGGTTTCATTATGTGGAAACCAAGAAGTTCTATAAGGTTAACTCAAAATGGAAAGAATGCTGCTACTCAGGTAATCAAAAATTATATAAAATTAAAAAAATTTTTCATAAGTATCCTTAAATTAGATGATAAAGATCTAATCGATGCATTATGCTGTGGTATTGAGCATCACATTACACCTGAAGTGAGAAATTCCCTAGATAATTTATTAAACTAGCTATTTATTTTGGAAATTTTATATATACTAGCTACTTAGAAAAACAAGCTTAAAAATGTTAAACATCTTTAACAATTAATTAAATTGTTTATTACAAATTAAAAAAGATAGTGAATGATATAAAAGAAGTGTCAGTTCTAATTTTAATTAAAGACGATCCCGAAAATGTTTGTGCAAAGTGTTGCAAAACGACACAAGTTATTGATAGAATGATGGAAGAAATAGCAGAATTTAAGGACAAAGTAAAGATTATATATATAGATACCAAATCAAAAGAAGATATTGATAAATTTAAAAATCTCGAAAGACCTGCAGTTATCATAAATGATAAGGTGTTTTCTGAGGGACACATACCTATTATTAAAAAACTGAGCAGAGAATTATTCAAAATATTAAATTCAACTTAACAGTTTTACAAGTGAAAAAAAGTGGGATATTTATTTAGTTTTTAATGTTTTTTAAATGAATTATTTACTTTTTTCGTCAAAATCAGTTAAATGTTTGAATCGTCCACCTAAAATATTTACCATATCTGAGGGAACAATAATCCATGCGCCTTTTTCTTTCATTGATTCATATAAAATATTCATTGCACGTAAATTTAATGCAACTTCATCACTTTCGTAAATTTTAGCCGCATTTATGAATTTATTGGCAATTTGTTCTTCAGAACCGGCTAAAATTATCCGGGCTTGGCGTTCTCTTTCCGCTTGTGCTTGTCTGCTCATTGCATCCTGTAATGCTGTAGGAATAATAACATCTCTAAGCTCAACAGCAATTGATTTTACACCCCATTCTTCCGTGCGTTCATCAATTATTCTTTCAAGTTCATGGGATATTTCTTCTCGCCCCACAAGCATTTGACTTAATTCTGTTTTTCCAATTATGTCCCGTAAAGAAGTTTGAGCTGCCCATGAAATCGCTGTCTGATAGTCTTGTACGTGGATAGATGCTTTAAACGCATCATTTACTTGCCAAAATAATACGGCATCTACATTAACGGGTACGTTATCTTTCGTTAAGGTCTGTTCGGCTGAAAAAGTAGTCGTTATAATTCTAATATCTAACGTGAAAGGTATTTTATATACAAATGGGAATAGCCAAAACATCCCTGGACCACGCATTTTTTTATATTTTCCCAATAATAATGTTGGAACCCGTATCCATTCGGGTAGGATATAAATTCCTGCCATTAAAAAGCCTAAGACTATTAAAATAATGACTACTGTCAAAATTAAAATATTTATCGCAACTTGGAAAAATATATTTGCGATTACCATTCCAATTAAAACAATTAATCCAACAATAAAAAGAAAGTAGCCCACTCCACGTATTGAGTTTCCTCCTACTGAATATCGATTAAATTTATCTGACATCATAATTGTTTAAATGATTATCATCATTGTATAAAAATGTTTTTATAATAATTTTAAACATTTTGCTAAACATCTATTAACACAGGCATTACAATTTATGCATTTTTCGAGATTTTTTAAATCAACCTTATTATCTTTATCATTAAATACATACAAATTCCTAGGGCATACTTCTATACACACCTTACATCCAATGCATTTTTCTCTCTCAATATTTATTTGTCCGTATGGTTGTAATGTATATTCACCAAACAGGAATTTCATTTTCTTTCCACCTTTCTTCCATGTCTTTTCACCTAATTCACTTTTATAGATGGGTGTTAAGCCATTAAAATCTTCTGCCATAATCGTAGTAATTAACAGAGAAAATGAAATATTCCATAGCAGATAGAAAAGATCAAAAATAATAAACAAATTAAATATAGTAATTAGTCCAAGAATTATCCCTTCATAAATCCATACTTTTATTTTTCCTGTTCCTATGGGAATGCTTGGTAATAGTATCATTGACCCATAAATTATTATAACAAAAATCAAAAGTGTATCTAAATAGAGTAATAGATTCAAAATTGGTAAAAAAATTGCAGTAATCCAATAGATAACTGAAATAAAAAGAATTAAGATAAAGAAATATAATGAAGCCATTTCTGCTCTGTGAGAGATAGGAAATCTTACTATTCTCTGTGCTTCTGACTTACTAAATTTTTGTTTTATAAAAGAAGGGATATCTTTAGCATATACGGGACCGAACTTTATATCCCACTTTGTCTTTTTTTTAATAACGATTGGATCTATTCCGGGAGCGCTTAATTGGGGTATAATTAAAGTTCTATGAGAAACAAGATCATCGATTCCGCTGGTTTTTATAATTGATAGGACAGAATCCGTATTAAAATCATCTCCGCACGCTCCACACCATACATTGATTCCTTTAGATGGAGCAACCAATAAATAACAGTCGAGATTCTTTATTGCTTTTAAAACTCGTTTTACTGTTAAATTAAAATTGCATGTTAGTAATACAGGACTTTCATTTGTAGGGTTTCCAATTTTAATGAGGGTTGGTTCAACAGGAAAACCCGTCCATCTTAGAAAAAATCCGAGGAATAATTTTATTGACTCTTTTATACTCATTTTTCTCATATTTAATAGTAATTATTATAACCTTTAGGATTGTTTTTTTTTCAACCTAAATAACTTTAAAGTATCTAATAAATAATATTTTTCTTCAATCAAAGAAAAATTATTACTTTCAAGTCGTATTTCTATATTTCTCAATGATTTAGTGGTCAATTGGGACTTAAAATATGTGATAATTATCAAGGGAGTTCTTATGAAGAAATAAACAATTTTTTTCCAAATTTTTTTAGGTTTCACCTCATCAACCAAAATAAATTCTCCATTATCTTTTAATATTCTATTGATTTGCTTTAAACAAAAATCCTGCTCTTCCCCATAAAATTCACTAAAAGATAAAATGGCGATAATTTTATCAAATGACTTATCCGAAAATTTTTCATCTAATTCTATAACTGGCATTTTAATAACTTGAATACTCTTAGTTAATCCTTCTAATTCAATTTTTTTTTTAGCAACTTCAAGCATTTTTTCCGAATTATCAATACCGGTAACTATTACTCCTTTTTTACCACATAGAATAGCGAAGGTTCCTGTACCCATACCGATATCTAAAATTGTTTCCTTTTTATTTATTAAGTTATCAACAATATACTTGTTGATTTTAAGTAAGCGTCCTAATGTCAAATTCTTCATTCCCTTGTCGTATCTTTCTGCCTTCTTTTCCAATGCTTTCATATAAACATAAGACATTTAAGAATCAACTTTTTTATATAAATTACTTCTTTTTCTATATTATCTAAAATACTAATTTATTTATTTGCAGAATACTCTTAGGAAAATTAATAGTTCAATCTCATCTTTAATTTTTTTTGATTTCATTCTCTTTTTCTTTTTTTAATTCCTTTAACTTCTGCTTCAACGCTTTTTTTTTATTCTTGGTTAAAATCGAAATCTCTTTATTAAATATTTTTAAAATATATTTTAATTCAGAGATTCTCCCGTTTAAATCTCTTTTTTCCTTCTTAATAGAACCCATATCTCGATAATCTTGTTCATATTTAGAATAGATTTCATTGAGAACTGTATCGAATTCGATTGAAATTTTTTTTTGAATTTCAGCTTCCTTTTCCTTATATTTTTCTTCGATTTCATTCAAATTTGTCATAATTATTATCTTTAGCCTAACTAATAAAAGTTTATTGAAATATTAGTAATATTAAATAACCATTCGATCTTGTTCTGTAACTGAAAAATATAAGGATCATTCAATAAGAAAACAGAAAAGTCAAAAAAATCATATTAACCGAATATCTATTCGGTTAAATAAATAATCTACAACCACTTTATTACGTAAAGTGGCCACTTTTTTAAAACACCTTTAGGGTATTTCCCACTTCTGACCTTATCTAGCATTTCTGACCGAATTTTCAAGAAATCCACTGGATCTTCTTCAATCAATTGAATTCCTATCCCACCATCTAAAATACACTTTCTAAAATTATCATTCTTGACACAATTCAACAAAATTTCTTTAAAATTCTTTCGATTGATACATTCTGCTCCATAATTTGAATTCAATATTATCTTCCAGCTTTCATCTATACCCTTTTTGGGAGATACTAATAAAAGCAGATCAATATTTGATTTACTTTCAATCCCTAAGCATTTTATTAACATGCGAGGATCTAAAATTTCAAAGGTATTAAAATTAAAGTAGTCACCGGCATAAACCGTATATCCTTTTTTTAAATGTAAATTTTCAGAGATTTTTATTGGATATTTTAATTGAAATTCTGAACGCAAAATTTTACCGTTAATTTGAGGGAGAGCTTGTTGATTTACTAATTGGATAACATCCCCAATATCTAAATTGATAAATACTTTAGTATCATCAAATCGAGATATTAGAAGCTTTCCAAATTTACTGTTACTATCGGAAATTAATTGTTTTTTTCCTTTATATTCTAGTACTGGTAAAGTTAAAGGAAATACGGTAAGAATATCTTTTTGTGAAATACCCTTAAGATCCTTATTTATTGTTGCTGCAAATGGTCCTGTCTCAGATGATACATATAAATTAGTAAATTTTTCTTCTCCTTTTTCCCATTTCATAAATTGACGGATTAAATCCCAATCTCTTGAAGATAATGAACTTATACTAAAAATGAGAACTGCTTTTGATAATTTATTAGAAAGCAACTCCTGTATTTCTTTTGCGGCAGTTGTAACACCCTTTTTTTTAACTTTTAAGAGAAGTTTTTCTAACATCGGGTCAGGTTCAGGATCAACATCATTGAGGGATTTTTGTAACCCTATTTGGAATTTTTCTATATCTGCCCAACCAAGGATTGTAATTGCTGGAGCGGAAATTACAGAGATATCATTTAATGATAATATTTTTGCGATGATGTTGAGATTTTTTGAAAATTTATATTCGAAAAGAGTATAATTCGAAGGTTTCATTATTGCTAACATTAATCTCTGGGAGAATTCGGAAGAATATAGTGAGATAAAATTGGTATTTTCTGTATTATTTAATCCATCGATATCAAGCCTTGAAGGGATAAAAATTATTGCCGAGGATTTAGAATCCAATCCGCTCGATTCAAAAATTGCTTGCATTCCTGGTGCCCAATATAGTTTTACATTCTTTTTTGACATATGTAGCCATTTTAGCGAATTTATATCATTATTTGTAGTGCCTGAACTATGACATACAATTAAGGGTTCGGAACCATGAAAATTTGCGAGATAATCATTAAGATCGATAGAAATTTTTTTAGAATCAGTTTTTTCTCTTTCTATTCTTTCAAAAATATCGGTTACTATAGCTAATCCTGAATTTTTTAAAATATAATCAATATAATCTTCTTTTGATGAGATATCTAACCATTTTTTCCAATTGGTAGGTTGAATTTCAGAAAATATTTTATTAAAAAGCAATTGAACCTTGGGATCAAAATCGTTTGATATCAATCTATTATCTTTCACTATAATTTTTCTTATTGATAATAAACTTAAGACAAATTATAATCTTTACGTGCAATATTCATTTAACTTGCGAATTCCTCAATGATATCATAAATTTCTTCGATTAAGGAATTCATTTTTATCGTTTTTTGCTTTTCATTTTTCATATTCTTTATCGTAACTTCCTCTTGCTCCATCTCTTTAGATCCAATGATCAATGAAATCAATACCCCTAATTCATTGGCTTTACTTAATTGGTTTCCTAGATTATTAAATCTATAATCTATAATGCAAGGAAAATCCTCATCACGAATTAATCTTGCCAGTTTAAGAGCATATTTTGAAACTTTATTATTAATTGAAGCAATGTAGATAGTATCAGAATAGTCTTTATTTCGGATTTCTTCTGGTATTAGATTATACGTTTTTAAGAATAAAGAAAGCATTAATGTTCCCATCCCAAATCCTGTTCCAGTAATTTTTTCATCTGAGAATAGGTTAAGTAAATCATCATATCTCCCACCCCCAAAAATACTTCTCCTATTTTCTGTACCCATGTCAAATACTTCATATACTATCCCAGTATAATAATCTAATCCTCGTACTACTTTGGGAGAAAAACTACAATATTTAGAGATGTTAGCATCATCCAAGAGCTTTATAAATTCATCGAGTTCTTTGTAACCTGCAGTATTGAAAAATGAATCTGGAATGGTATCAAAATTTGATAGTAGCTCTTTTAAACTTTTAGCATCTTTAATCTTTTTGATCCCTTGTATAATAGATTCATCTTGGAAGGATTCGATGATAAATTTTTCAAATTCATCTGCTTCGATCTTATCAGATTTGTCTAGGATTTTATATATCACGGGTAGTTTGTCTTTAGGTACCTTTAAAACGATTTCACAAAGAGCATCTATAAATCTTCGATTGTTATAACAAATTTGAAATTGGTTCGGTTTGGCTCCAAATTGCTTGAAAATGTCAATAATTATGTTAAAGATTTCTAAATCAGCAAATAAACTCTCTTCTCCCAATATGTCGAAATTTATTTGCTTAAATTGTCTTTTACGTCCACGTTGAGGTCTTTCATACCTAAAACACGTCGGAATGGAAAACCATCTTATTGGTTTTTTAAGTTCTTGACTTTTTTTTGCAATCATTCGTGCTAAACTAGGAGTTAATTCCGGAATTAAGATGAGTCTTTCGCCTTCTTTTTTCTCAACAAAAAATGACTGTTCATTAACCAGTTCTTCAGATGATTTCGCGGCAAAAATTTCAATAGGTTCTAATTGCGGACTTTCGAATTCTTCGAAAGAGTACCGTTCAGCCACATCACGAATATTTTCAATAATCCAGTTAAGTTCTCTTAAATCATCCGGATAATATTCTTCCATTCCTCGTAAAGGTTCTGTAGAAAATTTTTTAGACATGGTTTACAACTTGAGATCGTGAATAAGAATGTAAATAAGTGGTTTCAAATAATTTTTTCGATTCTCACTAATTTAAATTCGATTTTATATTTTTAGTTATAATCGAATTAGATTTTTACACAGAGTGAATAGAAATGGATGAGGAGTGGAAATCAGACATATCAACCCCCGCACTTGTTTTAAATTATGATTTGATGTTAAAAAATATTAAAACAATGGCAAATTTTGTAAAAGATTCTGGTGTGAACTTGAGACCTCATCTTAAAACTGCCAAGATGCCCATAATTGCTCATATGATATTAAAGGAAGGAGGGGCACATGGAATTGCTGTTGCGAAAGTAGGAGAAGCTGAAATTTTTGCTCAATCTGGTATAGATGATATTTTAATAGCAAATCAGGTCATTGATTCCGAGCAAATTAAACGATTAGTTATGTTAAACAAATATGTGTTAGTACGATGTGCTGTTGATTCTAAAAAGAATATTATAGATTTGGGAAAATATGCAACTCATGCAAATATTGAACTCGAAGTGTTGCTTGAAATAAACTTAGGACTGGGCAGAGCGGGTGTAGAGCCCGGTGAATCAGCTTTAGAATTAGCTAAATTTATACGAGATACTCCAGGAGTCAAATTAGTTGGATTACAAGGTTATGAGGGTCACTTAACTCCAATGATGAATGTCGTACAAAGAGAAGCCATGACAAGGGAATGCATGGATTTGTTAATTGAGACAAAGAAATTGCTTAATGAAAACGGTTTTGATATTAATTATATTTCAACATCGGGGTCTGCTACTTATATGCATGCGGCTATGTGTAATGGGATTACGGAAATTCAACCAGGAACTTATGTATTTTCCGATGAACATCTATTTCGCGCCAATCCCATATTTAATATCGCAGTAACAGTATTGAGTACTGTTCAAAACCAAACTGGAAGAAGAGAATTCACGATTGATGCCGGAACAAAATCAATTGCAACAGGAGACGGGAAACCAATTATCAAAAACTTTCCCAAAATTAAAATTCGAGTAATGAATGAAGAACACACTCAATTAAAAAGTATCGGTGCTGACTTAGAGATAGGGCAGAAAATTGAATTAATTCCCGCACATATTTGTCCGACAATCAATTTACATGATTACATACATGTAATAAAAAATAATGAATATTGTGGAAAGTGGGCTATTCTCGCTCGAGGTAAAAATTACTAAAAAATAAGATATAGGTGAATAATAATAAAATGGTCGATTTAGAACACATAAATCCCGGTACCCCTGTTGCTGGACCATATAGTCCAGGAGTAAAAGTTGGAAATCTTTTATTCATATCAGGACAAGGTCCTAAACAAGGTGCTACAGAGATTAAAGAACAAACTTATAGTGTTTTAGAAAATATTAAAGCTATTGTTGAAGCAGCAGGAGGAAAAGTGGCAAACCTCGTACATATAAAGGTTTATTTGAGAGATATGAACGATTTTGGTAAAATGAATAGAACTTATAAGAAATTTTTCGAAGATAATGGCATAACTGATAATTTTCCTTCAAGATCTACACTTGAAGTATCTGGTTTACCCGTAGCTTCAATGTTATTAGAGTTAGATGCCATAGCTTCAATATAATTCTTTTTTTATTTTAATATAGCATTGAAGATAAAAATTAGTATGGATTAAAGTTTCATTTGTAATAGGTTCTGTAACCTTCTCTCTAAAGAAGGATGACGAGAGAAAAACGTATATCTAAATTTATTTTGCCTTTTTGTCGAATTATTTAAAATCCAGAAACTTTTCGAAACATCAATTACTTTAAACTTCGATTCAGAATGCTCCATAAAACATTTAACCATCTTTACTAAAGCTGATGCTAAAGAGAGAGGATCTTTCGTATACTGAACACTTTTAAGATCGGCTTGAATTTCTCTCGTACGAGAAAAATAGGAATCTAACAATACACCAAAAGGAATCCATAGGTATCGGCTTATTATACATGAAGCTTTAATCCAAATATCTTTATTATAAATATGAAAAAGTTCATGAAAAAGAACAGCAATAACTTCTTTCTTTTCTAAATTCTCAAATAAGCCAACTGATAAAACGATAGTATATTTCTTTGGATGATTGAATAAAGTAAACGCATTAGGCAACCCATCATCAAGCACTCCAATTTCTACTCTTTTTTTTATCTTTAAAGCTTTATTCCATTCTAAAATATAATCATAAAGTTCGGGACATAAATCATAAGTAAGAATGGTAATTCCATTTCTTCTAATTATTGATTTGCCACCAATTATATACCAGAGAATACCAAGAAGGAAGAGAGTTATATAAAAGACAATCATAAAAAAAGCAACTTCAATTTCAGAAAAAATAATTGGAAATATAATTGTAATTAGAACATATGTAATAGTAATTAAGTATAATAATAAATGTCTACTCTTCATCAGTTTTACCATTCTTAGATTGCTTTATTTGTTTCAATTCTTCTAACAAATTATTTAATTCTTCCTTATTATAGTTTTTAGAGATTTCTTGAATTATTTTCATTGAAGCTTTATTCCCATAAGATTTTACAATTTGACTCGCTAAGTTTTCTGAAACTTTCTTTTCAAAACGACTTTTTATCTCTTTTACCTTATAAATATAAAATAAACCACCCTTACCCTTATTAACTTCCCGAGATAAAAAACCCTTATTGAATAATCGATTCAATGTCGTGCTAATAGTAGTTAGAGCAATTTCTCTCTCTTTATTAAGAGTTTCATATATTTTTCTTACTGTTGATGACTTATTTGACCACATAATTTGCATAATTGCAAGTTCTAATGGTCCTAGTTCAGATTTTACTGCCATATATTAATCCTCATTTGATCAAAAAATGTGTCTTTTCTATTTCTTTTTGTTGTTCTATTGTAATAAATGTTTCTATTGCAGTAGTAACTTTTATAAAGAGATAAAGATATTACACTATTACAGTCGAAGTATCGATTTAATAAATAGTTAAATTAAAAGGTGAAAAAATTATTTCTTTACCAATTGAAATAATAATACCTTTACTTCCATTATTAATTGCACAAATATTTTTTGTTATATTATGTATTATAAGTGTAGTAAATAATAAAGAAAAATCCAGGAATTATAAAATCGTTTGGCCCGAAATTATTGCCTATATTTCATTTATTAACCCAATGCTTTACTACTTCTTAGGATGGGAAAAAATAGAGTTAAATAATATATTTATAAAAAGTGATTGAAATGAATTCAAACAAGACAAATGAATTAATCGAGTTTCAAAATGTATCTAAGAACTATAAGAATCTATTAGCACTTGATAAAATTTCATTCATAATAAACAAGGGAGATGTTTTTGGATATATAGGACCAAATGGAGCTGGTAAAACTACTACAATAAAGATTATTGTAGGATTAATTAGAGATTATAGTGGTATAGTTTACTTTAATGGGAAGGATATATCCAAAAATCATTATCTAATCCATAAATTTATAGGTTATCATCCGCAAGATGCGGGATTTCAAGATTGGAGGACTGTAAACCATGTTATGTATACATTCGGGTTATTATCTGGTCTAAAGGGTAATGTTTTGGAGGATAAAATCCAAAAGACTTTAGATTTTGTTAATCTATTAGATGAGAGGAACAAAAAAGTAAAATATTTGTCAGGAGGAACGCTTCAAAAATTAAGGTTAGCCCAAGCTCTTATCAATGAACCTGAGATTTTAATACTTGATGAGCCATTATCCGGTTTAGATCCGTCTAGCAGGTATCAGATTAAGAATCTAATAAAATTATTAAGCAAGCAGGGAAAAACTATCTTATTTTCTTCTCATATCCTCTCAGATGTTCAAGATGTAGCCAATAAAGTTGGAATATTGAATCGAGGAAAAATATTACGTATAGGAACACCTGAAGAACTGCAAAATGAATTCAATATTGGAAATGAAATTGAAATTGAATATGCTAATGATAATGAAATATTTCTGAACATAGATTCACTCGCATGCATTCAAACTATTGATAAATTAGCATCTTATAAACAAGTTTTACATTTAAAACCAGAGTTCAATTTAGATAGTGCAATTAATCAAATTTTAAGTTTTTTAATCCATAATAAATCCAAAATTCGAAATTTCAGGACTATTAAACCAAGCTTAGAAGATGTATATTTAAAATATGTAAAAGGTGATAATCAATGAATTTAAGAATCTTATTTGTTGATGAGTTAAAGGGTTTTTATAAGTCAAAAGTAATGTTGATATTATGGTTTGGAATGCCTTTCTTAACATTATTAATGCATTTCTTAAATCCAGATTTAGGAGAACTGCCTGTCTCAATTTTAGTAGCACTCCTAATTTCTAGTATAGGTGGAACCCTTTCAGCCGCCCTTCTTAGCACTTCAATAGCAAATGAAAAATCGCATCATGTTTATGATTTATTCTTAGTAAAACCAGTTTCAAGATATTCGATTCTGCTCGCAAAATATTTTGCAGTATACTTATGTTTGATTATTGCTACAGGAATATCACTTATAACAGGATTAATCATTGATACATGTACCTCTGGCAGTTTACCCGAGTATATAATACAAAATACTTTAGATTCTCTTTCCGTTAGTTTAGCGGCTATGTCAATTTCTTGTTCTATAGGAATATTTTTTGGAATCTTAGTATCGTCTGTTCCAGTAGCAGTTATTTTATCAGTATATATTGGCAATCAGGTATCTGCAGTTTCAATATTAACAACTACTTTCATCGACTTTATTAATCCTTCTATGTTTTCAATAATTATAGGGGTCATTACTACAGTGCTATTTATTGGAATATCAATAATCGTTTTCAATCGAAAACAATTTTAACTTTTGAAAAAATTAGTTTTTTTTATCAAAATAAAATTGATATAAATCCTCTTTATTTTAGGATAAACAAACACAAGATTTACTTTAGAATATCTATTTACAGAAAGCTTTAAACTATTTTAAAGTATATGAAGAAGTACTTAAATCAGTACCTAAATATTTATTTAATAATAAAAAAAATTTAAAAAAAGGGATTAAAAATCATGTCAAATGGATATATGGGAAAAATTTTATGGATAGATCTTTCGACTGAGAAACTTGAGGAAGAAGAGTTATCTGAAGAAATTTACCGTGATTATTTAGGGGGATATGGTCTAGCTGCTAAGTTAATTTATGAAAATATGCTCGCTAAAACAGAACCAATGAGTCCAGATGCCATATTTGGTTTTTTTCCAGGATTATTAACTGGTACAGTAGCACCTTTATCAGGTCGTTTTATGGTAGCGGGCAAATCTCCACTTACTAAAACATGGGGCGACTCAAACTGCGGAGGATATTTTGGTCCAGAGATTAAGAAGTGTGGATTTGATGCAATACTAATTAAGGGAATGGCAAATAACCCAAAATACGTGACAATTATAGGAGAAGAGAAGCAAATAATAGATGCTTCAGATTTATGGGGTTTGGATGTTGTTCAAACAGAAAATTTGCTGAAAGATAAGTATGGAAACGTTCAAATTGCTAGCATTGGTCAAGCTGGCGAAAATTTGAGTTTAATTTCCGGAATTGTTAATGATAAAGCAAGAATTGCAGGAAGATCTGGTTTTGGAGCTGTGATGGGGTCCAAAAAGCTCAAAGCAATTGTTCTCAAAGGAGCAAAAAAGATTGAGGTTGCTAATAAGGATGCTCTCACCCAACATACAAAAGATTATAATGAAGGCATTAACAATGCTACCGCAGGTGGAATTGAGGGTTATAGAACATTAGGGACTACTATGGGAAATGAAATATTATTTCAAATAGGAGATACTCCCTGCAAGAATTGGGGGGGAACAAAAGAAGATTTTCCCCCAGAGAGGTTATCAAAAATATCAGGTGTTGAAATAGATAAATATAAACAAAAAGCATATGGATGTTTCGCATGTCCCGTTCGTTGCGGTGCAATTATGAAAGTCCCGGAAGTGAATTTAGAAGAAACTCATAGACCAGAGTATGAAACTTGTGCTAGTTTTGGACATCTATTACTTAACGACGATCTTATGTCAATATTTAAAGCGAATGATTTGTGCAATCGCGCTGGAATTGATACAATTTCAGCTGGAGCAACAATTGCGTTTGCAATCGAATGTTACGAAAATAATTTAATTTCTAAGGATGATGTTGATGGATTGGAATTAACATGGGGAAATTCAGAGTCTATAATTGAATTATTAAATAAAATGATAAATCGGGAAGGGTTTGGTGATTTACTAGCAGACGGTTCTAAAATTGCAGCAGAAAAATTAGGGAGAGGATCGGAATATGCCATGCACTCAATGGGTCAAGAATTAGGCATGCATTCGCCAAAATATTATAAAAATATGGGTACCACATTTGCATTTGATCCAACACCCGGTAGGCATACTACAGCAAGCTTGGATTTTTTTGTTATGGGCCCGATAATTAAACCAAATGGATTGTTTGAAGGAATTATATTACCAAAAAAATTTAAACGCCCAGGGGAGGATAGGAGTGATGCTGAAAAACTATTTACTGAGATAATGCAATTTACTAATAGTCTTGGACTATGTGAATTTGCTTATGTTTTTCAGAAATACCCCCTATTAGAATTAGTTAAAGCAGTTGTAGGATGGGACTTAGATATCGCTGAAGCGATTAAAATTGGTCAAAGAATTCAAACTTTGAGGCAAGCATTCACACTACGAGAAGGTATAGAGATTATTAAAAATAAGTTACCTGATAGAACAGTATCAGCAGATTATTTAGAAGATTATAGAGGATATTGCGAAAAAATCGGATGGAATCCAGAAACCGGATATCCTCTTGAAGAAACGCTACAAAATCTAAACCTTGAGTTTGCGTTAAAAGATCTTTATTAGATCGTAATTTTCAAATTATCATTTCTTTTTTATTTAATTATAATAACAAGTGATTTTTATGAATGTAAAATTTATTATAATGAATACTAGAGATAATTGCGCCACTGCTTTAGAGGATATCGATCAAGGAGAAGAAGTCGATTATAATGGAAAAAAATTCAAAATCAACCAATCAATCCCCCTTGGGCATAAATTCGCTTTAAATGATATTAAACAAGAAAAATATGTCATAAAATATGGTCAAAGGATTGGGATTGCAACTGAGGATATAAAATTAGGAGATTGGATTCACACACACAATATTATAAGTTATTATTTGAAGGAGTTGCTGAATCAATGAATGAAGAATTTATGGGATATGAAAGATCAAATGGCAAGGTGGGAATAAGAAATAAAATAGCCATCATTCCTTCTGTCGTATGCGTAAATCACATAGCCGAACAAATCGCTAATAAATTGGATGATGCTATAGCAATTAAACACCCTTTGGGTTGTGGACAATTTGGACCAGATTATAATAATACATTTCGTACATTAGTTGGATTAGGAAGTAATCCAAATATATATGGTGTTGTTGTAATAGGTTTAGGATGTGAAAATTTAAAAAGTAGGGTATTAGCAAAAAATTTAAGGCGAACGAAAAAACCTGTTGAATTCTTTGATGTACAAGATATAAAAGGGGGGTCAACTGCTGCAATTGAACACGGAATAAAAATTGGTAATCAGATGAGACAAGAAGCAAATGAATTAAAAAAAGAAACATTTGATTTTTCTAATTTGGTACTAGGTTTGGAATGTGGTGGTTCTGATTCAATTTCGGGAATTTCAGCAAATCCTACTGTTGGGATAGTATCTGATAGAATTATTGAATTAGGAGGGACTTCAATTTTACCGGAATTCACTGAATGGATAGGAACAGAACACCTACTAATTGAAAGGGCTATAAATGAAAGTGTGGCACATAAAATTCATAATACAATCACGGGATTTGTAGAAAATCTAAAAGATCTTGGGATTGATTTCTTAGGAGTACAACCAACTCCAGGAAATATTGAAGGTGGTCTTTCAACTATTGAGGAAAAGTCATTAGGGAACATTGCGAAATCTGGGAAATCTCCGATCCAAGGAATTCTAGATTATTCTGAACCCCCAAATACTAAAGGACTTTGGTTAATGTTAGAACCGGGACTCGATGTTGAATCTATGACAGGATTGGCAGCAGCTGGTGCACAAGTGATTCTCATGACTACTGGAAGAGGGAGCCCTTGTGGAAATCCTGTTGCTCCAGTAATAAAATTATGTGGTAATCCAAAAACTTGTGATTGGATGGCTGAAAACATTGATGTAGATGCAAGCCAGATTATAACAGGTGAAAAAACAATAGAAGAACTTTCAGAAATTCTATGGCTAAAAATTAAAAAGACCTTAAATGGTGAGCAAACTCAGGCTGAGAAATTAGGGTTTGAAGATATAGCAATTTGGAGAAATACAGCATCTCCATTTCAATACATGCATTGTAAATAAATTTAAATTTAGATAAATGGATTTTTATCCCTAAATATCTTATCTTTATATGCTTCTAATGATGGAGGAGCTAAACCTTTTTCTGTCGCTTCTTTTTTCATTTCTCTTAAAATTTCACCAATATTTATAGAAACAGGACACCAGTGATAACAATTTTCACATCCAGTGCAGAAAAAAAGCCCATCCTTCATAGTAGCTTCAATTCCATTATGAATATAATCTCTGATTATAGCAATCCCACCTAAACCATATTTTGAGGCAAATATGTTCCCAAACGCTCGTGATGCTGTACAAGGGAAAATGCATGACTTACAACCAATGCATTTTAAGAATTCCTTGTAGAATAGATCATCATTCGCAGCTTTAGTTCTCCAATCATCAACTAAAATTACGACCACCTCTTTTGCTCCATACATTCCTTGAACACTAGTCCCTTGGATATCTGATGTATTCGAAGGTCCTGATATAAGGCTTATATAATTATAGGACACATTATTGATTCTAGATTGTAATTTTGTAACTAAGACAGCGTCTAAAATGTTTGGCACAATTTTAGTGATTCCACATACAACGATATGTTTTTCGGTTGCTCGTGTTATAAGACTAATATTTCCTTCATTTTCTCCCAACACTATTGTCCCATCCTCAGCAGATATAGCATTCGCGGATGTTAGAGAGACTTTTATATTATTTAATAACTCCTTTCTATAGGTATTTCTGAAATACTCTACTATCGCATGAGCTTTAGGTTCAAGATCAACGTTGTAAACCGCTTTAATCTTAGCTGCGATTTCTGCTTCAGTGAAATGAGCTCCAGGACCGACTTGAAAACTAGGTAGTTCATATTCGAATAATTGAACGAGGACATCACCTAAATCTGTTTCCTTGATTGTGATATTATTTTTTTTTAAGATGTCTATAATTCCAATGTCTTTTGCTTCATTAGATTTTGATTTATATAATATCTTATTATCTCCTAACTCCTCCATGAATATTTTTTGAGCCTCTTCGTTCGTTTTGGCATAAAATACCGTGAAATTTTTTTTCCGCATTATGTTTATGCATTTTTCAACATATTCATCCATGTGATCTACAAAATCTTCTCTCATTTTAATCAGGGTTTCACGATATCGATCAACAAATTCCCTACTTGAATCATCATATAAATATTGTAAATCATGTTGTCTGGTTTTTATAGTACAAGCGAGTTTCCAAAAATCTCCAAATTGTTTTTCTAATGTCCCTTCTGTTTGAAGAATGTTAATCTTTTCTTTTACTTCCTCAAAGAGCTCTTTACCTTTTTCAGTCACCTATTGGATCAACTCCTTCCATTATCTTTACTATAAAATCTTCAAATTTAATTACTGGTTTCTTGATTTGATTTTCATCTCTTACTCGATTTAATGCTGTATAACAAAATGGACAGGCTGTTAATAAAACTTTACCGCGTTTTAATTGATCAAAAATTAAAACAGAGTTATGATCACTATTTTCTTTAAAAATTGAATAAACGCCTCCCCCAGCTCCACAGCAAATACTGTTAGTTTTAATATTGTCCAATTCTTTGAGTTCTACATTTTGAATTGAATTAAGAATGGTTCTTGGCTCATCTATAATTGGAACAACGGCATTTCTCAAATGACACGCATCGTGATAACTGACCTTCAATGCTTTACCCGAGTTTTTAAGATTCAATCTCGAAAGGTTTTCTGGTTCTGCTATAAATTGAAGAAGATGCTTTACATCAATATT
>Ga0315535_1000955_pt1 | contig 19790 bp, 13 predicted proteins | sample SalMarSW160220MG_2_FD_203092 | JGI IMG/M metagenome (GOLD analysis project Ga0315535, IMG submission 203092) | Salt marsh sediment microbial communities from the Plum Island Ecosystem LTER, Massachusetts, United States - Salt Marsh Sediment SW1602-20 ... | reverse complement strand
AGGCTTTCGCTCAAAAAATGAATAAGTTAATGGGTGAAAACCATTTTAACAAATCGGTAATGCTCCCGTTATCGAACAGCCTCAATTTTATAAAGAATTTTAATCTTGAACAACTAAATGAGCGAAAGTCGAGGATGCACCAGAAAATATCTTCCTATTTTGTTTATGATCATTTTAGTTGAAGATACGGGAAGTGGGTGGTAGATAAATTAAGTGAACTCAAAAATATTTTGATTATTGAAAAAGACATGAAGTCTCATTGGACAAACGGGGGCTATAGATGGATTCTTTTATTTTTATAAAGCTGTTTGGGATATTCCTGCTCATTCTGGGAAATGCATTTTTTGTGGGCTCGGAAATCGCACTCACTTCAGCGCGGCGCAGTCGTATTCATCACCTCGCCGAACATGGAGATTCGGCTGCAAAGATTGTTCAGATTCTGCACACCGAACCGGAGCGCTTTTATTCTGTAACCCAAATTGGTATTACGCTGATGTCGCTAGCCCTTGGGGCTATCGGAATTTCTACGATTACCACCGTACTAAATCCATTGATAGATTTTGTTGTTTCACATCTTTCGGCAATTGTCCCTCGCCCCAGCGCCCATTATGTCGCAGGAATTTCCGCCCAAATAATTGCCTTCATTTTCATTTCGGCGTTACATATCGTTGGAGGAGAGTTGGCCCCAAAAGTCTATGCCTTCCACAAGCCGGTGAGAACCAGTCTTGTTGTAGCGCGAACAATCAACCGTCTTTACCGCTTGCTCTCCTCAGTCATCTGGTTGCTGAACCATGCTTCAAACGGTCTCTTGAGGTTGTTGGGACAAAAGGACTTGGCCAGCCCGATCAGTGGACATTTATCAATATCGGAAGATGAACTGCGCTCTATCTTGGTTGCAAGTGAATCAGAAGGCATCTTAGAACCGGAGGAGACAGCGATGATACAGGCCGTTTTCGACCTCGAAGAACATTCTGCCGGCGAAATCATGATCCCGCGTACAAAAATCGCCAGCCTTCAAAAAGATATGAAGATCAGGGAGTTTCTTGAGATCTTTCAGCACGAAAGACACCATCGTTATCCGGTATATGATACCCATATCGACAATATCGTAGGGATACTTTCTATCAAAGAAGTGTTGAACAATGTCGGTGATAAGGAAATGGCCCAAAATATTGAGCTCCCGATCAGCGAAATTATGCTGCCCCCTTATGTGGTTCCTGAAACCAAATCTCTCAGATCTCTGCTCGCAGACTTTAAAGCTCATAGACAACAAATGGCGATCGTTATCGATGAGTTTGGCGGTACTGCCGGGCTCGTTACGTTAGAGGACATCCTTGAGGAAGTCGTGGGCGAATACGAAGACGAGTTCTCATCAGCCCCCCAGGTTATAAAAACAAAGGGAAAGGGAGAAAAAATTATTATTGATCCGAGTATCTATCTGGAAGATCTCGAAAAGATGATCAAGCTCTCTTTCCCTATCGGAAATTATAAAACACTGGCAGGGCTTATCTACAAGCACCTTGATCGAGTGCCTGAAATCGGCGATACGGTTCAACTTCCCAGATGTAAAATCACTGTGGAATCCATGGAAAAGCACCGTATTACCCAGGTTAGTTTCGAGCTAAATATCGCCGAGCAAGCGAAGTCGTCCGCCGAACCTCATACGGAAGGTGACACCCCGAAAAATAAATAAAATCTTAATAGATAAACTTTTAACAATCAAGCAAACCCTCTATTCAGATCCACCAATATAGCCTGGAAACCGGCCTTGGCGTCCTCTCAGTGGAACCCGTTAGCTTGCATATGTGGCCGATAGCCAATTTTGTGCTTGTAATTTTGCATTTGAAATGCATAATTACAGAAAAGGAGGCGTGCAATGGTTCATAATTACATCAAAAGGTCTCTGGAAACGGTTCTCAAGAAGGCCGTATCCGAATTTCCCGCCGTTGTACTGACCGGCCCCCGACAGTCAGGCAAGACGACGCTCCTTAAGGTGCTCTTCGAGGAGGAATATGGCTATGTCTCCCTCGAGCCTCCGGATGTCCGGGCGGCCGCCATGGAAGACCCCCGCAGTTTTCTCGAAATGTACACACCGCCGGTCATTTTTGACGAGGTGCAATACGCACCCGATCTACTGCCTTACATCAAAGAAAGGATCGACGCCCACCGTGACCGGCCAGGGCAGTACCTCCTCACAGGCTCCCAGAATCTTCTGCTTGTGGAAAAGATTACCGAGTCGCTGGCAGGGCGTACGGCGATGCTCCGCCTGCTGCCGCTATCGCGCCGGGAGGCGGAGGGAAATTCACTATCTTGTCTGCCATGGGAGCCCGAAAAATTCCATAGCGCGGGACCCAAAGCTTCATACCAGGACATCTGGAAAGACTTTCTGCGCGGCAACTACCCGGAACTCGTCGCCAATCCCGGGCGTGACATCAACCTGTGGCATGCGGGATATGTCCAGACCTACCTTGAACGCGACGTTCGCATGCTGCGTCAGGTGGGCAGCTTGTCCCAATTTCAGAGTTTCATCAGGGCGCTGGCGGCGCGTACCGCACAACTTCTCAGTCTGACCGATCTGGCCGGAGACCTCGGCGTAGCCGTGAATACGGTCAAGGCCTGGCTTTCCGTGCTGGAGGCCACCTACCAGGTGATCGTGTTGCGACCCTATTTCGCCAACGTGGGAAAGCGGCTCGTCAAGACGCCGAAGGTCTATTTCACCGATGTCGGGACGCTTTGCTATCTGACCGGCCTGAAAGATCCGGAACACGCCGCCTCCGGCCCCATGGGCGGTCCGATCATGGAAACGGCCGTGCTGTCGGAAATAGTCAAGACCCTCACCCATCGTGGTCAGAACCCGCAGATCTACTTCTGGAGAACTTCGGCCGGAACAGAGGTAGACATTGTGATCGAGACCGGTAACAAACTCGTCCCTATCGAGGTGAAGCTTTCCGCGACACCGCGCCCGTCCATGGCAGCCTCCATCAAGACATTCCGGGAGGATTTCGGCGACAAAGCCATGCCGGGCTATGTGGTTCATCCGGGTCATGTCCGGCTGCCCCTGGGGTCAAACGTGATGGCCTTGCCGTTCAGCGAATTGTAACGTCTCCCTAAATTGAGCGTTTCAAATTTTAAAAGGTAATCACACATCTTTTATTTTTAATGAAACATTTTGAGATATAACTTTCTCATAACGTCGAATACATAAAAACAACTGTAAACGGAGGGTTTCGTCGTGATTGATCCCCGGATTGTTAAATACCGAGATATTGCCGCTGCCATGAAAAAAGGGATGTTTGATTTTGAGGTTCCGGCCGGTCCGGAAGATGAAATCGGCCAACTCGGTCAGACCTTGCTTGAATTAGGGCACGAGCTGAAAAAACAATTTGATCAGTTGATCGAACTCAATCAAATGAAAAATAGATTTTTAGGGATTGCGGCCCATGACCTGAGAAGTCCGATTGCTATCATCATGAACTATGTGGAGTATCTTTTAGAAGGTCATCCCGGCAAAATCAAGGAAAAGCAAGACGACATTTTAAAGAAAATATATAAAGTTAGTGAAAAAATGCTGAATTTGGTTAATGAACTTCTAGACGTGAATGCCATTGAAGCCGGCCGGTTAGAACTGATCATGCGCCCCATAGACCTGACAAAGTATTTGAAAGAATGCCATGAAGAGAACCTGCTTTTATCAAAGGCTAAGTCCATTGAACTGGCGTTGGATTTTGAACCGAAGCTTCCGGTTATTGTAATGGACCCTGATCGGATAGATCAGGTAATGAATAACCTCATAAACAACGCAATTAAATTTTCCTATCCTAATACCACCATAACATTGCGAGCACGCGTTCAGGATCAGGATGTGGTAATTTCCGTCCAGGACCAGGGACAAGGGATTCCGGCCCAAGAGGTTGACAACCTGTTTACTGATTTTGGCAAGACCAGCGTTCGGCCAACCGCGGGTGAGAAAAGTACGGGTCTGGGTCTTGCCATCGTCAAAAGAATCGTCGAGTTGCACGGCGGCCGCATATGGGTGGAGAGTAAGGTCGGCGTGGGGTCTGTTTTTACATTTACACTACCCAAAGCGGCTCGTTCGGTTTAATTCAGTTTCAAAACCAAATTTGAAAGTTCCGGTATCAGGGCACTACATTTCATAACACCCACTTGTGCCGGATAAACATTTTTGGTTTGATATTTTTCCAATTACTTTATAATCAAGTCATTACCACCGGCTTAGCCGGTAATAATGACTTCTTCAGAAATTAACACCTGAATTTTGTATGTAAATTGATGATATTGATTGGAGGGTAGTAACAAATTAAATTGATTGGAGGATCAGTTATGAAGATGGAACAATATATAAGAGCTATTGCGGGAACTTTTGTATTGTTGTCTTTGGGTTTGGGGTATTTGTACAGTCCCTATTGGTACCTTGTCACGGCATTTGTCGGTCTCAATCTATTACAGTCCGCATTTACAAAATGGTGTTTGATGGAAGATATTCTGGTCAAATTGGGAGTCCCCAAAAACACTTAATTTTCGGTTAAGGTTCAATTATGAAGGACGAGATTAGCACCATAAAAGGTGTTTTTGTTTTTGCAGCCACAATTATCGGCGCCGGCATTTTGGCTTTACCGGTTGCGGCGGCAAAAACAGGTTTTTCCCCCATGCTTCTGATTCTGTTGGTTGTGGCAGCAGATCGGTCTCAAAAAATGCTTTCACCGTCTGCAACATTACTTGTTGTGATACCGCCCCTTGTCATCGCACTCTTTAAGCCAAAGGCGTTTGCCAACGCATTGGACATCGCCGGAACTTACGGTGGAGGAATGTTTGTCGGAATACTGCCGGTGTTAATGGTCTTAAGTTCGAGGAAAAAAATCAAAACCATAAAACACATCACCTGGGGCGGCCAATGCGTGCCGTACATTGTCCTGAGCATTTACTTGATCGGCATGTGTTACGGCACGATGAAAATACTATCTTGAAAAATTCGCATTTGCCACATTATAAATTTTAATGGAGCACAATTACTCAATTGGGTGCCTGGCTTTGCCCGTTGAATCGGGCACTAAATACGAAAAGGAAAACACCATATCAAGTTTTATGCAAACAATAGAGAAAATTCATCTGCGAAATAAACAAGAAGCCTAAAATAAAAGATGTTATACAGAGCGTCATAAATAGTTGCGCACAATATTGCGCCGGAAAGCTGTTAAACTCTTATCTTATGAAACTGATGAGCAGTTACCTTAGACGCTGTGTATAGATTGCGGCTTCGAAGCATTCCTATTAAAAAGCCTGATACCGTGGATCGGCGTGGTGAACCGGTTGACCGAAAGGCTCATTTTATGCCTTGAAAATTCTATAATCATTAGATATTTTATGATTAAAATAATTGTAATGTCATCTCTATGTATGATATTCTAATATTAATTTAACATCTTGTTTTCCCAGAGAATTCCATATATTAAATATGATGACAGTGGTCGCCTTTGGAGAACTGCCATTGGATTTGTCGAGGAAACAAGGATGAGGGAGCAGAGAACGAGTAAGGAGAATCCAAATGAAAATACTGATCGTTGACGACATTGAAGATTCAAGGGTCTTGCTCAAAACCAACCTTGAATACAATAACTTTATGGTGATGGAGGCATTCAACGGACAACATGCTCTGGAGATGGCCAGGAAATCGCCGCCGGATATGATTATCTCCGATATTCTGATGCCGGTGATGGACGGGTTCCAGTTCTGTCGAAATGTAAAGCGAGATGACCAATTAAAAAAAATTCCCTTTGTTTTTTACACCGCCACCTATACCGATGCAAGGGACGAAGAACTTTCCCTGAAGTTAGGTGCCGACAAATATATTCGAAAACCCATGGAGCCGGATCAGTTTGTAGAGATCATCAGAGAAGTGCTTGAAGGAGTCGAGAAAGGTGAAATTGAGCCGAAAGGGCAGCCGATTGAAGACGATCTGGAAATTTTTAAGCTGTATGATGAACGCCTGGTGAAAAAGCTGGAAAAAAAGATGCTCGAGCTGCAAAAGGAAGTTGCCGAGCGTAAAAAAGCGGAACGAGACTTAAAGGAAATCCAAGAGCGTTTTCGCTTATCCTTTGATAATGCCAATATCGGGATGTGCCTGGTGGATCTTGAGGGGCGGTTGATGAGGGTTAACCCGAAGATGTGTAAGATATTCGGCTATAACCGAAAAAAGCTTGAAAATATGACGATAACCGACATCACCCATCCGGAAGACGTGGATATCAGCCCGACCTTCTTCCGGCAGGCCGTTTCCGGGGAGGTGTCCCATGCCGAGTTCGAGAAAAGATATTTTCACAAACAAGGGCATATTGTGTGGGCAAAGGTTTCCAGTTCGATTATCCGCGATTCTCAGGGAACGCCCATATACTTTATCTCCCATGTTCAGGATATCAGTGAACAGAAAATTGCCGAACAATCTATGCGGGAAAGTGAAAAACGTTATCGGACTGTATTTGAAAATACAGGTACGGCCATGATAATCGTTGATGAGGATATGACCCTGTCCATGGTTAACTCCGAGTTTGAGATGATGAGCGGATACTCAAAAGACGAGTTGGAAGGAAAGAAGCGCTGGAACGAATTTGTTGCCCCCGAGGACTTAGAGAGAATGCAAGGGTATCACATCGAGAGGAGAGAAAACGGTAATAAAATTCCTCAGGAATATGAATTCCGATTTAGGGACCGATTGGGAATCATAAAACATATACTCGTTAAAGTGGGCATGATTCCAGGCATCAAAATGAGCGTGGCGTCATTGACCGATATTACCCGGCGAAAGAACACTGAGGAAGCCCTGCAGGAGAGTGAAAAGAAATACAGATTATTGGTCAACAATTTGCCAAGCATTGTTTACCGGGGCTTTAAAGACTTTTCCGTTGAATTTTTCGATAACAAAGTCGAAGCATTGATTGGGTATAGCAAGGATGAATTTAACTCAAAGAGAATGAAATGGTTGGATATCATTGTTGAAGAGGATCGTAAAACCGCCGGGGAAGAGATCGTACGGGCTCTTAAAACCGACAGGTCATACGTTCGCGAATACAGGATAAAAACCAAACCCGGAAACATTCTCTGGATTAAAGAAAGAGGACATATCATTTGTAATGAAAATGGCGATATTGACTATATCAGCGGCGTTTTCTTTGATATTACTCAAACAAAAAGACTGGAGTCCAAGCTCCGACAGTCCCAGAAAATGGAGGCCATCGGGACCCTGGCCGGCGGTGTGGCCCATGATTTCAATAATTTTCTTTCCGTTATTTTTGGAAATGCGGATCTGCTGCTCATGGATCTGAAAAAGGATCATCCATTCTATGGAGGGATACAGGAGATTAAAAAGGCAGGAGAGGGTGCGGCTTCCCTGACCCGCCAGCTTCTGGCTTTCAGCCGTAAGCAGGCCATCCAGCCTAAAGTCATGAATCTGAACGACGTGATACATATTATCACAAAAATGATCGGGAGTCTCATCGGCGAGAACATAGAACTTCAGACGTTCCTTGATCCGGATTTAAAACCCGTGGAAGTAGATATCGGACAGATGGAACAGGTCCTTATCAACCTGTCGGTCAATGCCAGGGACGCCATGCCCACAGGGGGCAAACTGACTGTGGAAACAAAGAACCTGGATTTAAATGAAGATTTTTTTAAAACACAGGGGGTGGAAGGCAAAACCGGTTCTTATGTGATACTGAGGGTGAGTGATACGGGCATCGGTATGGAGAAAGAGATCCTTTTCCATATTTTTGATCCCTTTTTTACGACCAAAGGCATCGAGAGAGGGACGGGATTGGGACTTTCAACGGTATACGGGATTGTAAAACAGAACAACGGGTACATCTTTGTTGATAGTGAACCCGGCAAAGGGTCTGCATTTGAGATTTATCTGCCGGCCGTCAGAAAAGAAAAAAAGTCGGTCGCTGCAGAAACGGTTGCCGAAGACAGTTTGGCCGGATCGGAGACAATTCTGGTGGTTGAAGATGACATGAATCTTCAGAAGCTGACGTCCAGAATTTTGGGGCGTTATGGCTACCGGGTACTTCAGGCGTCAAATGGAGATGAAGCGCTCAACATCAGCCACAAACATGGCGGTTCCATTCACCTGGTACTGACCGATGTGATCATGCCGGGAATGAATGTACAAGAAATGGCCAAAAAGATACAATTCCGGCGAAAGGAGACAAGGATACTGTTTATGTCGGGGTACATGGATGATACCATCTCCCTGCATGGTGTACTAGAGCCAGGAATCAACTTTCTGCAAAAGCCTTATACGCCGAAGCGTCTGGCACAAAAGGTAAGGGAAGTGCTGAATCGAGATTGAAACGGATTGAATGCAAAAACAAAAAGACTGGAAGAGATCAACAGCGCCCTTAAGGTTTTGGTGAAAAAAGGAAGAAGTCAAAAAGATTTTCCTGCAACAACTCCGTTCCCATGTTGCTTTAAATGTTCGTCTTGAAGCCTTTCCAAATCCTTTCAGTCATTATGCTTCTACTCTCCTATGTGTGTAATTCACTGATGTTGGTTAACAGCGGTCATTTATTACTTTCCATCGGAATTCGAAGGTCTGGTTTCAGGTGTCGGGTCTCGGTTTTCAGGTGTCAGGTTTCAGGTGTCAGGTTTCAGGTGTCAGGAATCGCCAGACCTGAAACCTGAACACTGACACCTGAAACCAAAAAGTCTTGGAAAGCTATTAACAAACTGGTAATGCACCCTGTAATATCCGCTTGAACATCCTATTTTGGACTTTACCGTACCGGCTTCTGAAACTCTTTGGCAAAAATCCCTGCAATTCGGTCGATCTGACCCGGATCTATCTTCAGAGCTTTGGCAACCTCTGAATAGAGTGTCATGCGGTTACTGTTTTCGGCATCCACGAGGCCGTTGAGGTCCCTTTTCTCCTTGAGGTTCAACCCCCCTGTATCTGCTACGGAGAGATAGCCGTTATCCCCTTCTTTCAGGGCGCCTTTCTGGTAGTACGACTTCAGCACCTGAAAACGGGCTTTCAATTTTTCATTCAACGCACGAATGGTGGGATTGGAAACGGTGGTCACGTCTTCCGCCCACGCACTGGCAGGAGACAAGGCAAAGCTGACTTTAAAAGAAAATCCTCTATGGTTTTTGGACTGCTTTTCCTTTTGAGGGGGCTTTTTGCCCCGGATATCATTCACAATATCCCCGGCAACGGATTCAACCTTTTCTGCCGGAAAATAAATATTTATGGTCACGCAGGCAAACAGGGTAATCATCGCGAACATCATTGCCATGCACATTGGTTTTTGAAACATTTTCATATGAATATCCCTCCTTCATTTGACAACCGGGTCCCCCTTGGAGCCGATCCTTTTGATTCTTTTAACCATGTCCTTAAAACTAATACGGTTATCCGTATTTTGATTTACAACATTTACCCCTGAAAAGCTACCTCTTTTTACGAGATACTCTGTGCCGCCTTCTCTAATGGTGCCGTTGACTGTGAACACATCGTTTTCCAGATTGGCCTGGATGCCGATCTTTTCATAGGGAAATTTTTTGAAAAAAGATACAAAGGCACCCGCCAACCCCATAAAGGGGCTCTGTCCCCCGCCAATCTGCGAAATATTTTCTACAGCCTTAACGCTGATTTTTTGGGAAATTCCCTTTTTTTGAACCGTTTCCAGTAAAAGATTGAATCTCTGGGGTTGACCGTAGGCGATTTCAAAATCACGAAGATGACCCTTCAGGACCCCCTCTATCTTTCCGAATGCGGTATCCGTTGTCATTTGGGACAGCAAAAGATCCTCTAATTTTACATTGAGCCTAAAGACCGGTGCTGACGTAAAAATCCCCGAAGCCCCCAAATCGGATAAAATGATTTTGCCTTCAAATACTTCGGCCTTGAGTTCCCCTCGGGTGGTAACGGCGTGATTTTTATATCGGATGGGGTTTAGCGTACCGGTTAAGGCGCCCGACAAAGGACGCATCCAGATTTTTGATAACAGGGGCTGAAGCTTTATTTCGTCAAATTCCAGACGGGTCTGGACAGTAAGATCCGGACCAAAGAGTTTTTCGACCTGCACGGATCCCAAACAAAGATCCCCGCCGGGAACCTGTATCACGGTTGGAGATTCCACGGATATCCGGTTCGGACCGGTATCCAAAAGGATGTTGAGCGGCTGTTTGGGTAACAGGGGAAGGGTTATGGATTCAACCTCTAACTTGCCGCTTAGCGTCTTAACAGGGGTTTTGGCGACTCCGGTTCGATACCAGACGGGAATATCAACGAGAATGCCTTCTATGGCAATACCCTTCTCCGGCAAAGAAAAATTGCCTCCGATCCACCCGAGACGCCCCTTAACTTGCCACGCATCTTGAGATCCGTTTATCCGGAATTGGGCAGAAACGGTTCCCTCGGTCTCAAGGGTTGTCAGAAAGGGTTTTTCGGTCTTATAGGGCTCCTGCAAAAAATGATGAACTATCGGTGTCAAGGGCACCTTCGGGAGGATCACCGTGACATCGGCATTGGCTTTCGACGGACCCTGTTTAAGGAATCCCTGGATTTCAAGGGGCAGGATACCCGTCAGGTCGAATCGGAGCCTGGAAAGTTCTATCAATCTTTTTTGAAGATCACAGGTCCCGTTGCAGGACGCGACAATGGAATTTTTTTTCAGGTTCAGATAATACCGATCATAAAGGGCTTCACCCGCTTGGGCGTCTATATCGGCGGCAAAAGTCATCCTGGAACGCTTTAAATCCACAGCACCTTGGATCCCTGTGCTGAGGGAAACTTTTTCCCCCATTATACTCCCATCCTTATTTTGAAAGACGAGATCATCGAAAGACAGTTTTGCTTTCACCTGCCAGGGTCCGGTCCGGGGTCCTGTGACATTGATTTGGATGGAATCCTGAACCTCAATATTCCAATCCGACGGAATCAGGTGAAAAGCGGCGGCTGCATGGAAAAGCGAAGTCTCCTTCCCTTGAAGAGCCAGGCTTAGGTTGTGTTCCTGTAGACGAATGCCAAGTAAAAGATTTTTCAAACCAAGAGTATCGAGTCGGACCTTAGGGAGGATAACGGATTTTTTTTCTGTGTCGATTCGGCCATCCGGGATATGCACGCGGATATCTCCGATCAGAATATCCCGAGCCCCCGTTTTAATCTTTGCTTGGGGGATTTGTACTATTGCATCCTTGATCTCGATTACAGGATAGTTTCCGGAAATTTCTTCTGCCTTGATATTGATATCAAAAGGCGGCAGGAGCATATCCGTCTTTTCCATCACGGACAGGCCGCCAATATGGAGTTTTAAGGGAGCAAGAGCGGTTCTTCCCTGGTTTATGTTATAGGTAAGTCCGGTTTCCATGGACAAAGATTCAGCGGCGGTCACTGATACGGGCAATGATCCCGTCTTTTTTAAATCAGATCCCAAAGCAATACCTTGGCAACGGACTTTAAGATTTTCGACATCGAGATTTTTGGGGCCGTAGCGATACGTAAATTTTGAGAGCACCTCCATTTTTTGGATTCTAAGTTCCGAGTCTTGGAGTTTCATGTCTTGAGATTGAAGCGTGCCGCTGAACTTGAGATCGTTGATGTCAAAGGTTTGGCCGCCAAGGATGTTCACGTTCGGCGCTGTAAAATCCATATTACGGGAAGAATTTTTGACTTCCAAAGCAAACGATAAAAAAAGCGGTTTGTCGGCGCTGACTCCGGCATGGATTCCATGAGCCCGGACAGCTTGATCACCCATAGCTGCCGAGATACGTCCGTCAAGGAGTTCCCCTGACTGAAATCTGATGTCTCGAAAGAAAAAGAGACCGATAAGGCCCCGGGCAATTCCGGCCAGAAAAGAAGGGCCTCTTTTCGCCGGTAAGATGCCGGGAAATGTGAGCCGCCCGGAAAAAAGGTCAAGATATAGGCCGTTCATCCGGATATTTTTTAGAACAAGGGACCGATGACCCCATGGACCCTCAATATCCATATCCGCTTTGATGAAACGAATTTTCGCAGAGAAAGTTTTCTGTGGTTTCAGGGGGTTTAAAAGAATTCCCTTGGCCTCTAAATCCATGGGTTTAAAAGAATAAGAAAGGTTTTCTATAGTACATGATGCTCCCGTGGATGCAGAGAGCGATCTCTCTATCATCGGCTTGACTTGGTCAGGATGATAATAGAGATAAAAGCCCATGCCTGAAAGAAGAAGCACAACAAAACACAGGGCTATGCTTGAAAACAGAAAAATTTTTTTAATAAGCACCATAGTCATCAATTTTCATACAAGATTCAGGTAAAAACTCAATTCGGTATTATCCCTTGTTTTTCTTGTGAATCACATAGAAACTTGATATAAAACCAAAACAGGTGATAGAATGCCGATTTATAATTCACCCCATATGCCGGATAGCCCTTCCTTGCTAACCATACGAACATGATAGCGTCGGACGTCCTTGGAGTCAAGATTTTCGTCCGGCTCGATCCAATGACTACGGGCAATATCTGGCGTAAGACAAACCCGGAGCGTGACAGAACGTCGCCCAAGCGGGTTATCGTCGATGCTTTTGAAATTGAATACTGTGACGGTTTTGGAATCGGATGCTTTGGTGACAGGCGGGTACCTGGCCCTTAAACACATCCTTACTAAATTCGAAAAGAAACTTAAAATACCTCGATTTAAAAGAAGGGAAAACGTTATGAAAGAACTGAAATCGCATCAAAACAACTCTGTCCGAATGCCCCTGATTTTGGGCAGATTTTTGGTCGTTTGGGTCATTATCGCTGTGTTGTTTTTAGGGGGATCATCGGAGTCCTTTTCGGCAATGAATGCTTCAACACTGCCCGAATCTTTTTCAAATCTGGTTAAAATCGCCAATCCATCGGTAGTCAATATCAGTACCGTCAAAACCATCAAAGAGGAGCGAGAAGGTCCGATGCCTTTTGATCCGAACGATCCAATGAGAGATTTCTTTGAACGCTATTTTGGGGGGCAGATACCCAAAAAGTATAAACAGAAGAGTCTGGGTACCGGCTTTATCATCGACAAAAAAGGCTTTATCTTGACCAATAACCATGTGGTTGAACAGACCGACGAGATCAGAGTTCGTACGGCGGACAACAGGGAATTCGCCGCAAAAATCGTCGGCCGTGATCCCATGACGGATCTGGCACTTATCCGTATCAAATCGGACACGCCGTTTATTCCGCTTATTATGGGCGATTCGAACCGGCTGGAGGTCGGCGACTGGGTGGTTGCCATCGGTAATCCATTTGGTCTGGGAAATACGGTGACGGCGGGAATCGTGAGTGCCAAATACCGACAGATCGGCGCCGGCGCTTATGATAATTTTATTCAAACCGATACCCCCATCAATCTGGGTAACAGCGGAGGCCCCCTTTTGAATACCGCCTGCGAGGTTATTGGTATTAACACGGCTATTTTCTCCCAAAGTGGGGGGAGTATAGGCATCGGATTTGCCATTCCCATCAATATGGTCAAAGACCTTCTGCCCCAGCTTAAAACGGGGAAGGTGATCCGGGGATGGATCGGTGTCATAATCCAGAAAGTCACCCCTGAACTCAAAGATAAGCTCAACCTTCCGGACGAAAAAGGCGCCCTGGTTTCAGATGTTGTTTCAAGAGGTCCTGCCGATGAATCCGGCATCAAGCGCGGAGACGTGATCGTCGCCTTTGACGGTAAAATAATCAGGGAAAGCAGAGAACTGCCGTATATTGTGGCCTCAACATCCGTGGGCAAAACGGTTCCGGTGGAAATCATTCGCAATCGGGAAAAAATGAGAGCAGAGGTCAGGGTCCGTGAGTTGAAAATAGAAGAAGAATATCAGCAGGGATCCAAAGCCGAGTCCAGTTTCGGAATGACCTTACAGGAGATTACCCCTGAACTTGCACAACAATATGACTTGGCGGAAACAAGAGGTCTTCTCATTGTCAATGTTGAAAACAATTCCCTGGCAGCCGAAGCAGACCTGAGAAGCGGAGATATTATCCTCGAGGTCGATCAAACACCGGTTAACCGCCTGGCGACGTTCATCAGTATTATACGCCGGTACAAAAAAGGGGATACGGTTCTATTTTTAATTAACCGAGAGGGGTCAACCCTCTTTGTCACACTCACGATATCCTGATACTCAGGAGCGTGTCCGACTCCGATCGTGAAGCCCTGGCCGATTTTATTTTGGAGTCATTGGAAAAAGCATCAACCAAAAATCAAACAGTGATCCCCTTTTCACCATTTTCGATATCTTTTTTATCTTTGGGCATTGAACGAATATGGACATCCATCTGTGGAAATGCGATTTCGATATTTCGTTCTCTGAATAACCTATCCATGGCAAAACGAATGTCCGTAGAGGTGGTGTGATAATAATCAACGGTGGTCCAGTAGCGCAAAATAAAGATTAGCGCACTGTCTCCGTGGTCGTTGAAGATCACATCGGGTTTGGGTTTTTTCAGCACATTCTTGGTTTGGTTCACAATTTCCAGCAGCGTTTGGCGCACCAGTTCGATATCCGAGCCGTAAGCCACGCCCACGCTGACCTTACGGCGCAGGCTGGACTCCTTGAAACTCCAGTTGGTAACCTGGCTGCTGATGAACTCGGAATTGGGAATGATGAGGGAAGCGTTGTCAAAGGTCTGAACCACCGTAGCGCGAACATTTATCTTTTTGACGGTTCCCCAGGTACCCTGGACTTCCACGGCGTCTCCTACCTGAATGGGTCGTTCAAAAAGCAAGATGATACCGCTGACAAAATTGTTGAAGATGGCCTGAAGACCGAATCCGATGCCGATGCTCATCGCACCAAACACCACTGCCAGTGACGTCGTACTGACCCCCAAAATACCTAACGCCATAACCAGCCCCAGGCCCCACATCACGTAAATTGAGATCGTAGTAATGGAATCTTGAAGTCCCGGCTCTATATCACTTCTGACAAATATTTTTTCCGATATGATATATCTTCCAAGTCGCGTTAAAATAAGGGTCAAAAAAAGGATCAAAACGGCAAAAAGCAGACCCATTGGACTCAAACTGATTTTGCCGATGGAGAAAGATTTATTAAGTATCGCGGTGATGAATGCAAAAACATTTTGCTTAGTACCCCAGGCCAGGATCAGTGCCACGAGGAAACCGCAAAACCACAACAGCCAGCCTATAGAGACGAACAGTCGCTGGATCGGATAAACCGGCGGTGGCGGCTCCGCATCACTGATGGCATCTGACGGCTGATAGTCGTTGCGCCACTCGATGATAACATTAAAAAGAATGACCGCCCAGAGCAGGACCGCCAGGCTTCTGGCCCAAGATACCAACCAGTAAAGGGCTAAGGCCGGGTAACCGGAAAGCTCGATGATGAGTGCGCCCAAGGTGATGAGATAGGTGAGCATCATCAGAGGAGTGTAAGCAATTATCTTAGGCGGTGTCTGGTCTTGAACAAACGACCGATTTGCATTTCGAATCGCTCGCCAGAAAGCAACGCAACAGGCCGTCAGATAAATTTCCATAAAGAGCCTTCCCGCGAAAAGAATGAAACTGTCTTCACCAACGGCCCAGTGGATGACAACGTAAACAACGGCAAAATAACGTGCCCATATCGTCCTCCGGTGAATTTTAGGCTCCAGTTCTTGAGGAATGAAAAGGTTTTCGTCATGTTGACGGAATTTTAAGAAGTCGAGAAGCCAGCGGGAAAACAAGAATATCAGCAGAATGTTAAACACCGGTTGGTAAAGGGGGAGGCGATAATGAGAAAATTGAATAATTTTATGGCTATACAGGACTAAAAGAATTCCAAGAAGAATAATGGAGCGCCGGATCAATCTTACACAAAGAAATCGCCAGCGGTGCGTGGGAACAAAGGGATGTTTTTCGTAGGTGTAGCAGTATCTGCGTATGCGGACAACCAGAGATGCGGCCACCGCTGTTAAAAATATCAGAATCAAAAGGGACATGGCGGTGGTTTCTCGGAAGCGCTGGCCTTCACCCTGCAAAAAGTCTTTTTGGAACGCCTTGATAAGGTTTGCCGCCAATAGGGCAAACTCTTTGGAAACGGCATCTTCTTTAAAGACTTTTGGCAGCATGTATTTCCTGCTGAATAATTCCTGAGCGTTACGGTTCTTTATCTGATGTTCGAATGTTTCGTTGAGTTGAGATGTGGATCCCCTGAGCGTTTCAAGTTGTTTGATCACAGGATCTAAACGTTCATGCAGATTCTGAAGCGCGATATGTTTTTCGGACAGAATACGATCCAGCTGGCCAAGGGCAGCCAAAAGAGAAGCTTTTTCTGATTTGGGCCAATCGCTGCTTTTGATTTCAGCCCCTTGTTTGGCACTTAAATTGATCTGATCCTGTGTCTGTTGGCTGAGTTCATTCACAGAATCCCGTCTTTTAGTGAAATCTTTGATTTTATCGTCGATGGTATTCAGCGCCAGCCGGTTCTCATTCAACGCTTTTTCCAGGTCAGTGACAGGCGTTTCCGGCTGGAGGAGGAAGTTGCTGTGAGCAGAATTTTGGATGTTGTAGGCATTGATTTCTATAAAAACGGATTTCTGAAGGATGTCGAGACGTGCGAGTCGATTTTTTAATTCCTCAAGGCTGGTGGTTTCCACAAAAACGGCGTTTTTAATTGCCTTCAACAACTCGGTGGTGTTGTACTCGGGGCTTTTTTCCAACTTCTGTTTGTCTGCCTCCGTTCCTGCCGCAACGGCCTGGACAAGCAATAAGAAAAACAAAAGATACGCCCAAAGAATTTTGTATTTAAATCTTTGCCGCCGACCCATTGCCACAACCCTCCATTTTACCGAAATTCTGATGAATCAATATTTATGTCGACGGCACGATAATAAAATTATTTTTACTGCCGAAGCTGTTGGAACACAATTGTTTGTTTTTCGGATCATTTTTCCATCGATTGTCCACCAGAAATCGGTATTCGTATCTTCCGGGGAACAGCATGGTCGTTTTTTTCCACACCCCGTTGTTGTCCTTTTTCATGGGATGCTTTTTAGGATTCCACTGGTTGAAATCTCCCATCAAGATGACCTCACTGGCATCGGGAGACGTCAGGGAGAAGTTCACCTTGCTCCTTTTGAGCTTGGATTCTGATTTTTTTGCGGACATGCATTACCTCCTTTTTTTAAAAATATCATAGAACCCTGATATGCAGGATCAGCTAATGGCTCACAGCCATTGCTTTTTTTTGAAGAACCCGATCATGATCCCTGCAACGACCACAATAATGGCCCAGACCATCACATACCCCCACCGCCATTCGAGTTCCGGCATAAACTTAAAGTTCATGCCATAAATCCCGGCGACAAATGTAATGGGAATGAAAATGGTGGCGATGATCGTCAATACCTTCATGACCTCGTTCATTTTATTGCTCACGGTGGACAGATAAATATCCAGCATACCGGCCAGAATATCCCGATACGATTCAATGGTGTCAATAATCTGTATGGTATGGTCATAGACATCCCTGAAATAGACATGCATCTGTTCCTGAATCAGAGAAGATTCACTTTTTACCAGGTTGTTGATGATTTCCCGAATCGGCCAGATGTGTTTTCGCATATAAATCATTTCCTGTTTCATCTCGTGGATGATCTGCACGGTGTTACGGGTGGGATCATCAAGGAGTTCCGCTTCAAGATCTTCCATTTTGTCGCCCAGTGCTTCCAGAATGACAAAGTAGTGATCCACGATGGCATCGATCAGGGCATAGGCCAGGTAATCGCATCCTGCTTTGCGAATTCGGGTTTTGGGCTTTCGGATTCTTTCTCTGACGGTCTTAAAAACATCGCCCTGGATTTCCTGGAAAGAAATCAGAAAATTGGGTCCTAAAACCAGGCTGAACTGTTCCGATATAATTTGTTCGGCCGTTTTGTCATAATTGAGCATTTTCAAGACCACAAAAATGGCGTCCTCATATTCGTCGGCCTTTGGGCGCTGTCCGGTATTTAAAATATCTTCCAGGATCAGCGGGTGAATGTTGAAATGCGCTCCGATTTTTTCGATAATATCGACATCATGCAGACCGTCGATATTGATCCAGGTCACCGTTGGCAGGTCTTTGAGTGGAAATGCCTCTTCAATGGTCTCTATCACCTGTTCCTGCAAATGCGCTTCATCAAAGTCGATGAGGGTAATTTTTGTTTCCTCGGTCTTCTTTTCCCCGATATGGATCAGCGTACCCGGGGATGTCCCTGCCTTTTTGGAATGTCGTTTGATGAATCTGGGCATAACAACGTATCCTTTCCATTAGAGAAAGATCAAAATTCTTGTGCTTTGAGCATTTTTAATTTAAGCTGTCGTTTATCGTCATTGGCCATATAGATGGTGCGGGACGGAAAGGCGAAATCGATATCCTCGGCTTCAAACCGGCGCATGATCTCAAGGCAGGTTTTTTGCAGCCATTCCTGAAAGTCCCAATAATTGGGGGGATGATACCATGCAATCACCATAATATTCAGACTCCAGTCGTTGAAACCGTTAAAAAAGACCCTGGGCGGAAAATCTTCCTTCATGCCCTCGTGATTCTCCAAGATTTCCCGGATCATATGTACGGCTTTATCCACCTTATCAGGAGGCGTATCATAGGTGATTCCGATATTGGTTAACCACCGGATATAGGGCCGTTCACCGATGTTTTCCACCGAAGAGTTCACCAGTTTTTCATTGGGAATGGTCACCAGGTGACCGGTGAGTGTTCGTATTCGGGTACTCCTGAAGCCGACATTTTCAACGATTCCGTCGTACTGATCGATGGTAATCCGTTGTCCCACCTGAAACGGCTTGTCGAAAAGGATGGTCAGCGTTCCGAAAAAATTGGCGATGGAATCCTTGGCGGCCAGGGCTACGGCCAAACCGCCGATGCCCAGGGACGCAAGCAGGGGACCGATTTTCAGTCCGGTGAGATTTTGGACAATAATTATACCGCAGATAACAATAACGAACAGCCGAAGGGTTTTGCCGACAATGGGGACCAGCATGTCGTCGATGGTACTTTCGGTGGCGGCCGCCCATTTTTTCAGGTACACGTCCAAAATTCCGATTAAAAGAAGGATGAGCCAGAAAAGGGCGATGGTCCCGCCGATATCAGCCGCTTTTTGCGCAACCGTGTGCACCAGATTACTTCCATCAGCCGCCGTGAAATGAGTATATAGGGGCGAAAGGGCGCCATAGATACCGTAAGACCAAATAAAAAGAGAAAGAGGACGGGTGAGCGCCTCAAAAAAGTGCTTCCGCCATGAAACGGCATCTTCTTGGACCGGCATTTTTCGAATTGCCGAATTGATCAGCCATCGAATCAGCCGCTCCACCATGACCACCAAAAAGGTCAAAAATAGACAAAAGAGCAGTTTGAGCCAGGTGATGCCGGCGAAAACTTCAACCTCGATCCACTTGCCGATTTTTAAAGAAGCCGAGCGACTAAATTTGTCGATACCCTTTCCAAAGCTCTCTCCGGCTTTATCCATCGCCTTGATTTTTTTGACAGGGGTTTGGGTATCATTTTGAGTTTGAGTGTCGATGGTTTGTTTGGAAACTTCGCCCTTTGATGGAGTCTGTGCCAGAGCGTTACCCGGTGTGACAGTCCAGAAAATGATGCTAAAAAACAGAAAAGCGCCTAAAACAGAGTTTGTTCTATATTTCATGTTTTCTTCCAAGCGAAGTCTTAAAAAAAGGTTTTAAGGCAATTGCTTATATTTAATGTTAAGGGAAAAAACTTGGTAACTTCTCAATATGTTCCGGTGAACCTGCTGC
>Ga0315535_1000952_pt1 | contig 19810 bp, 19 predicted proteins | sample SalMarSW160220MG_2_FD_203092 | JGI IMG/M metagenome (GOLD analysis project Ga0315535, IMG submission 203092) | Salt marsh sediment microbial communities from the Plum Island Ecosystem LTER, Massachusetts, United States - Salt Marsh Sediment SW1602-20 ... | reverse complement strand
GTGATCGCGACCCCGACCTGCTGCCGGCCGTCCACGACCCGGCTGGCCAGGAAGTCACGGAGCGCGCGGGTCTCGGGTGCCGAGAAGGGCGCCGGACCACGGTAGGTGATCGCCAGGGGGTTGCTGCTGGTCCGCCCTCCGTCGCCCCACCTGTAGCCGTAGTTGCGGTTGAGGTCGGTGCCGATCGCCGTCGAGCCCGCATTTGGCTGGCGGTTCCTGCGCCAGTAGCGAAAGCGTCCGTTCCTGATGTCGAACTGGCCACCGTCGAGGTTGACCGCGAACACGATCCAGATCTCGCGGGTGTTCACGATGTTCGTGATCCTTGCGTCGCTGCCGTATCCGTCGGCGAGCCAGTGCAGGATCTGCAGCGTCATCTCGAGGCCCATGTGGTCGTCGCTGTGGTGGAGCCCGTCGTACAGGACCTCGGGCTCGCTCTCGTCGACGGCGACGCTGTCGCTCACCTTGGCCGCCCACAGCTGGCGGCCCTGGTAGCTGGTGCCGATCGAGAGCAGCCGACCATGTCCGGGTGGGCCGCCTGGACGGCCTGGATGTCGGCGACCATCTGGGCGTAGGTGTGGAACCCCTCCCAGCCGGCCGCGAACTCGGACGAGGCGCGGGTGCTCGCCCCAATGAGCGGCGCCAGCGGGCCCACCGGCGGGACAGCGATCGCCATTGGCGTCGCCTCGGCAAGGGCGGCGACCAGCGGCGCGATGCGGCGTCCGATCCGGCTCGTCATGGGCCGATCATGCGCGCGAAGGCTGCCGCTGACGATGCTCGACGGCTCACCGCCGACTGCCGTCTCGCACCCGGTATCGGGCGGATCCGGGCAGGCCGGCCTCCGGGGGATCGCCCTTCCCGCTGTGCCGTTGCGCCGTGCCATGCGTTCCTCGCCCGGCACGGTCGGGCCGGACTACACTCGATCCAACGATCGACCGTTCAGTCGCGCGCCCGCCGATCACGCGGGTCGCGCCCCACGGGAGCACTGCGATGACCGCCCAGCGGATCAAGATCACATATGCGACCCTGCGCGCCGACAACGAGGAGCTGCACGCGCTCTACGAGGCGGGCCTCGAGAAGGCCAAGGCCCGGCTGGGTGCCTACCATCGCAACTTCGTCGACGGTGCCGAGCGAGACGGGGACGGCACGTTCGAGATCCGCTCGCCCATCGACACCGACATCCTGGTCGGCACCTTCTCGAAAGGCACCCGCAAGGACGTCCAGGACGCGATCGCCGCGGCACGGCGAGCGCAACCGGCCTGGTTCCGCCTCGGCTGGGCCGAGCGCCTCACGATCCTGCGGCGCGCGGCGGAGCTGATCTCCGAGCGCCAGATGGAGTACGGCGGCCTGATGGCGATCGAGGTCGGCAAGACCCGGCTCGAGGCGCTGGGCGAGGTCGAGGAGGCGGCCGACCTGATCCGCTACTACGCGAAGACGGCCGAGGACAACGCGTTCTACGACCACCCGATGGACAACCTGGGCGATGCCACGGTCCACACCCGGACGATCCTGCGGCCGCACGGCGTGTTCGCGGTCATCAGCCCGTTCAACTTCCCGATGGCGCTCGCGGTCGGTCCGTCGGCGGCCGCGATGATGGCCGGCAACGCGGTCGTGTTCAAGCCGGCGTCGGCGTCGGCGATGACGGCGATCGCGATCATGGAGGCGTACCGCGACGCCGGCGTCCCGGATGGTGTGTTCAACCTGGTGATGGGTCCCGGCGACACGGTGGGCGACGAGCTCCAGACGAACCAGGGCATCGACGGCATCGTGTTCACCGGCTCGTACGAGGTTGGGTTCCAGCTGTTCCGCAACTTCTCGACCCGGTTCCCGCGGCCGTGCATCGTGGAGATGGGCGGCAAGAACCCGGCGATCGTGCTCAAGAGCGCCGACCTCGAGGAGGCGGCCGAGGGGATCATGCGCGCCGCCTTCGGCTACGGCGGGCAGAAGTGCTCTGCCAACAGCCGGGTCTACGTCGAGAAGCCGGTCCACGACGAGCTGGTCAAGCTGCTGGTCGAGAAGACCGAGAAGCTCACGGTGGGCGACCCGCTGCCGCGCCCGGCGTTCCTGGGGCCCGTCATCGACCAGCACGCGGTCGAGCGCCACCAGCAGGCGGTCGCCGAGGCCCGCCGCGACGGGACCGTGTTCACCGGTGGCGAGCACCTCACGGACGGCGCGCTCGCGCGCGGCTACTACGTGGAGCCGACGGTGGTGGGCAAGCTGCCCGCATCGCACCGCCTGTTCCAGGACGAGCTGTTCACGCCGTTCACGGCCGTCCACGCGGTGGACTCGCTGGACGAGGCGCTGACCCTGGCCAACGACAGCGTGTACGGCCTGACCGCGGGCGTGTACTCGTCGGATCCGGCCGAGGTCCAGCGCTTCCTCGAGGAGATCGAGGCGGGCGTGCTGTACGTCAACCGCCGCGCGGGCGCGACCACCGGCGCCTGGCCGGGTGTGCAGGCGTTCGGCGGCTGGAAGGGCTCGGGGTCGACGGGCAAGGCCGGGCTGTCGATGTACTACGTCGCCCAGTTCCTGCGGGAGCAGAGCCACACCGTCGTCGACTGACGCCGGGGCACGTCGCGCCCCACCTCGGCGCGGCGCCGGTCGGGCACGTCGCGCCCCACCTGGGCGCGGCGCCGGTCGGGCACGTCGACTGGTCCTGGGCCTCGGACGGGCACACGCCGTCGTGGTTCCCGATGGCGGCCAACTCGTTCCATCTCAGCGTGTCCGCACGGCGACCGCGAAGGGATCGGCCTCCGCGGGCGTCCAGAACGCTCCATTCAGGCCGCATCGCGCGACCGGGGCGCGACCCATGGCAGGGTTTGGCAGATCCTGGGAACGGGGTGGTCGACGACGGTCAGAATCCGGCGCAATCGCGATCCGGGACGCACGTGGGCCGGCACGGCACCGACCGAATGCACGGCACGTTCGGGCACCGGGCGCTCGGGCCCCTCTGCTATCCTGCCGATATACAGACTGCATAACCTCTATGCGTCCAGGCACCTGTCCCGGTGACCTGCGGGCGCCCGTCGGGCTGCGCTGGACGCTGGAGCATGGCACCGGCCCAGCCGGCAAGGAGGCCCCGTGTCGACCCCGTTCCAGGCGCGTCCCGTTCCCGATATCGTCACCGCGCCGCCGGGTCCCAAGGCTCGCGCGCACATCGAGTTCGACCACGCCTGGACGAGTCCCAGCCTGCCCCGTGCGTACCCGATCGTGCCCGTGCGCGGGCGCGGCTGCGCGATCGAGGACATCGACGGGAACCTGTTCCTCGACTTCACCGCGGGCATCGCCGTCAACAGCACCGGGCACAGCCACCCCGACGTCGTGGCCGCGATCCAGCGGCAGGCGGCCGAGCTCCAACACTACAGCGCCAGTGACTTCTACCTGCCGATCTACGCCGAGGCTGCCGCCGAGCTCGCCCGCATCTCACCGATGGAGGACGGCGCGCGCGTGTTCATCGGCAACTCGGGTGCGGAAGCCGTCGAGGCCGGCCTGAAGCTCGCCCGCCACTACACGCGACGGTCAAACGTGATCGCGTTCCTGGGTGGGTTCCACGGCCGGACGATGGGTGCCGTGAGCCTGACCGCGAGCAAGGCGAAGTACCACGACCACTTCGGCCCGATGCTGCCCGGCATCTACCACGTCCCATTCGGCAGCGAGGGGCTGGACGAGATCGAGGACCGGATCTTCAAGCGCCTGATGCCGGCCGACGAGTTCGCTGCCGTGATCGTCGAGCCGATCCAGGGCGAGGGCGGCTACGTGGTGCCGGACGACGACTTCCTGCCCCGGCTCAGGGAGCTGTGCGATCGACACGGGATCCTGCTCATGGCCGACGAGGTCCAGTCGGGCGCCGGTCGCACCGGCAAGATGTGGGCGATCCAGCACTGGGGCGTCGAGCCCGACATCCTGCTGACCGCCAAGGGCATCGGCTCCGGCATGCCGGTGGGGGCGATGATCGCCAGGACCGACCTCATGACCTGGGGTCCGGGAGCGCACGGCAGCACCTACGGCGGCAACCCCGTGGCGCTGGCGGCCCTGCTCGAGACGATCCGGCTGCTCGAGAACGGGCTGATCGCGAACGCGGCGATCCGCGGCCGCGAGATCATGGACGGCCTGCGGCCGCTCGTCGATCGCTTCCCGGCCTTCGTTAAGGAGGTCCGCGGCAAGGGCCTGATGATCGGCATCGAGCTCGACTCGGGCGAGACGGCGGCAGCGGTCCAGCTGCAGGCATTCGAGCGCGGCCTGCTCGTGCTCGAGGCGGGCGAATGCGCGGTCCGGATGTCACCACCGCTCGTCGTCTCGCAAGCCGAAGCCAGCACGGCGGTGCGGATCTTCAGCGACGCCGTGGCCCACGTCGCCGGTCACCGCCGCCATGACCTCCGCGAGGTGCAATCGGAGATCCGCGCAGGACTCGCCACCGGCGGCTTCGGCGCCGAGGGCTGATCGGGCACACTCTCACCAGCGGCCCGTGCACCCGGTGACACCGCGGGCCGCCGGACCACGAAGACCCGGAGGCAGCGCCACCCGATGCCCGGCAAGGTCTGCACGATGCACGATGCCGTCTCGGATCTGGTCCGTGACGGTGATACGGTCGCGATCGAGGGCTTCACGCACCTGATCGGCTTCTCGGCCGGGCACGAGATCATCCGCCAGCGCAAGCGCGACCTCACCCTGGCCCGGATGACACCGGACCTGATCTACGATCAGATGATCGCGGGCGGCGTCGCCCGCAAGCTGATCTTCTCCTGGCTGGGGAACCCGGGCGTCGGAGGCCTGAACGCCATCCGCCGCCGGATCGAGCCGGCCGCGGTCGGGGAGGGGACCCCGCTCGAGATCGAGGAGTACAGCCACTTCGGCATGGTCGCCCGATACACTGCGGGTGCCGCCAACCTGCCGTTCATGCCGCTCCGATCGTACTTCGAGACCGACCTCCCGAAGGCCAACCCGCTGATCCGCCCGATCCGCTCGCCCTACTCCGACGAGACGGTGTATGCGGTGCCGCCGCTCAACCCGGACGTGACGATCGTCCACGCCCAGCGAGCCGACGCCGACGGCAACACCCAGATCTGGGGGCTCCTGGGCTGCCAGAAGGAGGCCGCGTTCGCCGCTGACCGGGTGATCGTGGTGGTCGAGGAGCTGGTCGACGAGGCGGTGGTCCGGGCCGATCCGAACCGGACGGTGATCCCGGGCCTCATCGTGGACGCGGTGGTGGTCGAGCCGTTCGGCGCCCACCCGTCCTACGTCCAGGGCGCCTATGACCGGGACAACCGCTTCTACCTCGACTGGGACCCGATCAGCCGAGACGAGGACGCGCTCCAGGCCTGGCTGCGCGAGTGGGTCTACGACCTCGACGGGCGGGCAGCGTACCTGGACAGGCTGGGTGCGGAGCGGGTGGCCTCGCTGCGACCCGGCAGCGCGCCCTCGGGATCGGTCGAGTACGGAGCCTACCGATGAGTACCTGGGGGCGCGAGTCCGTGCCCTGCTTCACCCCACGGCTGGATCGCCCGGCGTTCACTCCAGCGGTCGACGGCCCGTTCCGCCGCCGGATGGAACGGGCCGCGTACCGGGTGGGGGCCGAGCCGACCCTTACCTGCTCGCCGGAACGCACGGCGTTCCAGGCGTCGGGGGCCGGGGCGGGAAACCGCCGCAGTGAACGCGCCGCGCCCCAGGGCTTCGCGAGATCCTTGCGATGACGTTCTCCAAGTCCGAGATGATGATCGTGGCGGCCGCGCGCGAGCTGGCCGGCCAGCGCGTCTGCTTCGTCGGCGTCGGGCTCCCGAACATCGCCGTCAACCTCGCCAAGCGCACCGTCGCCCCGGATCTCGAGCTCGTCTACGAGGCAGGCGTGTTCGGTGCCCGGCCGGCCCGGCTCCCCCTGAGCATCGGCGATCCGACCATCGTCACCGGCGCCACGGCGGTGGTTTCGATGTTCGAGCTGTTCGCCTTCTACCTGCAGCGCGGCCTGGTCGACGTGGGCTTCCTGGGCGCGGCGCAGATCGACCGCTTCGGCAACATCAACACGACCGTCATCGGCGACTACGCGGCCCCAAAGACACGCCTGCCCGGATCGGGCGGTGCGTGCGAGATCGCGATCAACGCCCGCCAGGTGTTCGTGATCATGCGCCAGTCGAAGCGCAGCTTCGTCGATCGGATCGACTTCCGGACCTCGCCCGGCAACCTCGGCGGGGCCGAGCAGGCCGAGGCGATCCGCCGCGCGGGCGGCTGGCACGGGCGCGGACCGAGCGTGGTGGTCACCGACCTCGGCATCTGGCACTTCGACGAGACCGGCGAGATGCGCCTCGACTTCCTGCATCCGGGGGCGACGTTCGACGAGGTGCGGGCGACGATCGCGTGGGAGCCCAGGATCAGCCCGGACCTGGCGACCACACCGCCGCCGACCGACGCGGAGCTCCGCCTGGTCCGCGAGGAGCTCGATCCGGAGGGCGTCTACACGAAGTAGGGGTGCCGGGCGGGCCAGAGGTGCGGCCCGGGAGCGCGGCCCACGAGCGCGGCCCAGGAGGCCGATCCATCGCGCGGGCCCGGCCTATTCCTGCTCCCGCGTGCGGACGACCAGGACCGGGCACGGCGCATGCCGCACCACGTGCTCCGAGACGCTGCCCAGGAAGAACCGGCCAACGGCACCCCGCCCGTGGCTCCCGACGAGCACCAGGTCGACATGCTCCGCCTCGGCCGCTTCGACGATCATGTCGCCCGGGTCACCCTCCCAGACCAGGAACGACACCGTGACTCCCTCGGTCCGGCCGCGCTCGACCAGGGTCTGGGCGACCTGCTCCCGCCGATCACGCACCTGGTCCATCCGGGCGCCATACCGGCCGCCGGGCCGGAGCAGCGTCCCCGGGTCGATCACCGACACCACCAGCAGGGCCGCCCCGAGCCTGCTGGCCAGCTCGAACGCCTCGTCGGTCGCGGACACCGACGCCTCGCTCAGATCGGTCGCCAGCAGCAGCTTGTCGTGCCGCGGCGGCGGTCCCTGGCGGCCGGCCGCGAAGGCCACACTCGTCATGTCAGTCGGTCCATCTGGATCGGCCCACGATCGGCGTCTCCATTCAGGTCGCCGGCAGGACGGCGAGCGCGGTCACCATCCCGAACATCCCGTCAGGCCCCTCGGCCTGGGGCAGGACCTGGCAGTGGAAGGCCCATACACCGGGCCGGGTGCAGTCGATGATGGCGTCCCAGCGCTCGCCGGGGTTCACGCCCAGCGTGTCGCAGTGGAAGGCGGCACGGCCCAGGTCGGCGCCGTCCCGGGCGACGACGTTCATGCGGAAGCCGTGCAGGTGCCACGGGTGCGTCATCGTGCCTTCGTTCATGAACCGGATCAGGACCTTGTCGCCGACCTGGGCCACGATCGGCGTGGTCGCGGGGAAGCCGTGGCCGTTGATCGTGAACCCACCCAGGGCGTCGTTGTGGATGAGCACGACCTCCTGGGTCACCCCGTACCGCTCGTCGTACCGGTCCGCGGGCTTGCGGGGATCGACGATGAACGCGCCCAGCAGGCCCCGTCCAACCTGGTCCGTGGCGTTGCGGTGGGAGTGGTACGTGTGTGACCCGGCGGGGGTCGCCACGAACTCGTAGCTGTACGTCTCCCCGGGAACGAACGGGATCTGGGTCACGAAGGCGACCCCGTCCTGCGTGAAGTCCGCGGGCTCGAGCCCGTGGAAGTGGACGCTGGTGGACTCGGTCAGGTTGTTGGTGAAGTTGACCCGGACCTTGTCGCCCTCGACCACCCGCAGCAGGGGTCCGGGCCACATCCGGTTGTACCCCAGCGCCTGGACTGGGGGGGTCAGCGCGTCGATCGGCCAGTCGATCTCGTCGATCGTGAGGCTGAACACCCTGGTCCCGTCGGGGTCGATGCCCGGGTCCAGCGGCAGGTTGCCCTGGGCCACGGTTGCGAACTCCGGCTCGTCGGTGTTGGGCCCCAGGACGTTGTCGAGGATCGCGCTCATCCCCAGCGGCCCGGACAGGTTGCCCATGAACCGGCGAACCTTGATCTGCGCGTTCAGGTCATGCTGGGTCCAACCGGCCGGCAGTGGGACCGAGGGCGATGGAGACGGCGCGATCGAGGGGGCGATCGAAGCCGAGGCCTCAGGCGCGGCCGACCCCGATGCCGACGGTGACCCGGACGGGCTGTTGGCGGGGGTCGACGGGGCGGTGGGACCCGGACCGAAGCTCCACGAGGGAGCCACGGACGTCCCGCACGCAGCGACGCCGGCCGCCACCAGGCCGCCGCCGGCGAGTCCGGCCGCGCGCAGGAACCCGCGCCGGCTGAGCGCGCCGGTCGCCGGACCGCCGGGCTCCCGGGCCGGCTCGGCCGGGGACGTATCGGTCGACGGGGTGACGGTGGGTTCCACGAGCACGCGTTCTCCGGTGCGGCGGGGACGGGTGGTCTGGGAATGGTCCGGGTGGGCGGACGCTCGTGCGAAGGGGCCAATGGCCCCAAGGGCGGGGACCGAGCGTCCCGCGCCGTCCGGCAGGCTGCTAGTCTCCCATCAAATGTCCGCCCGGCCTCCGTCCATCGCCGCGTTCCCGATCGTCGAGATCCTTGAGGCCCTGGACGGCTGGCAGCGCGATCCTGGCCCCGACCAGCGGGATGCCGTTGCGGCTGCGCTGGCGCGCGTCCTCGACGCGGCCAACGTGCGCGGCGGGATCCTCGAGATCACGGCGTCGCCGCTGCTGCCGCTGATCGTCGGCGCGGGCACCCTGGCGGGCCTGCCGGAGGATGCGGACAAGGCACGGCTCAGCCGTCATGACCTTGCACCGGGTGGCGATCGCGCGCCGCTCGGGCGGCTGCTCCTCGATGCCACCGATGTCGGCGCCGCTGCCGACGCCGTGGCCCGTGGGATCGCGCTGGCCGTCGACGGGGCGTGGTCGCGGGCGGTGGCCCACAGCCGGGTCGAGCAGCTGGCCGCCCTCGAAGCGGCAACCCGGGCGGTGGCGGCCGAGCTCGACATCGATCGCGTGCTGCAGCTGATCGTCGATCGCGTGCGAGACCTGATCGGCGCCCGGTTTGCCGCCCTGGGGATCGCCGACGCGCAGGGGCGGATCGAGCGGTTCATGACCAGCGGCATCTCGCCCGAGGGTCGCGCCGCAATCGGCGACGTCCCCCGGGGGCACGGGCTGCTGGGGCTGATCATCCGCGAGAGCCGTACGGTTCGGGCCGAGGACATCAAGCGCCATCCGGCCCGGTTCGGGTTCCCGCCCCATCACCCGATGATGACGTCGTTCCTTGGAGCGCCAGTCCTCGTGAAGGGAAGGTCGGTCGGCAACCTGTACCTCGCCGACAAGCGCTCCGGCGAGCCGTTCAGCGATGACGACGAGCGGCTGGTGGAGATGTTCGCGGTCCATGCCGGGATCGCCATCGACAACGCCCGTCTCCACGATCAGGTCCAGCGCCTGGCGGTGGTCGACGAGCGTGAACGCATCGGCAAGGACCTCCACGACGGGATCATCCAGTCGATCTACGCGGTGGGGCTGTCGCTCGAGGACGTGCCCGAGCTCGTCGAGGGCGAGCCGGGGCGCGATGAGGCCATCGCAAGGGTGGATCGGGCGATCGACGCGCTCAACCTGGTGATCGCAGATATCCGCTCCTACATCCTGCGGCTCCGAACCTCGGGCGGCGACGAGGAGGATCCCGTGGCCGCGCTCGCCAGGCTGGGCGAGGAGCTCGGGATGCACGCCGTGGTGGACCTCGAGATGGACCTGGCGGGCGGGGCGACCTCGATCCGATCGCTGGTGCCGGATCGGCGGTCGGACCTGCTGTTCATCGCGCGCGAGGCCTTGTCCAACGTCGCGCGCCACGCCGACGCGACACGCGTGCAGCTCACGCTCGACGAGGAGGGCGGCCAGCTGGTTCTGGTGATCGAGGACAACGGGCGAGGGTTCGATCCGGCCAAGGTGCCCGGACCCGATGCCGTTGGCCACCACCAGGGCCTGGCCAACATGCGCGATCGTGCGATCGGGATGGGGGGAACATTCACGATCGGCCGCCCCGATAGGACGGGCACGCGTATCATCGTGCGAGTGCCGGTGACGTCCAACACCGGCTCCGGGGAGCACGCTCCCCCTGCGCTCTCGGAGATGCTTGACCGTGACTGACCTGACCTCGCGCCCCCTGCGACTGCTCGTCGTCGACGACCATGAGGTCGTCCGGCAGGGCCTGGTGGCGCTGCTCGATCGACGCGAAGGTTTCCAGGTCGTGGCCGAGGCCGGAACGGCCGCCGAGTCCATCGAGCAGGCGCGCCGGTTCCAGCCCGACATCGTCGTGATGGACGTCCGGCTGCCCGACGGATCGGGGATCGAGGCGTGCCGCGAGATCCGGGCCGAGCTGCCCGAGACGCGGGTCGTGATGCTCACCTCGTACCCGGACGAGGAGGCGGTGCTGTCGGCCATCGTGGCCGGTGCCTCGGGGTACCTGCTCAAGCAGATCCGCGCCCGGGACCTCGTCGCGGCGCTGGAGTCCGTGGGTCGCGGCGAGTCGCTGCTCGACCCGGCCGTCACCGAGAAGGTGCTCGAGCGCGTGCGCCGGATCGCGACCGGCGCCTACACCGACGAGATGGCGCAGCTCACCGCCCAGGAGCAGCGGATCCTGCTGCTGGTCGCGGAGGGCAAGACCAACAAGGAGATCGCAGCCGAGGTCTTCCTGTCCGACAAGACGGTGAAGAACTACGTGAGCTCGATCCTGTCCAAGCTGAACCTCGAGCGACGCGCCCAGGCGGCGGCCTTCGTCGCCAAGCACCGGCTGGATCGCGGCGGAGGCTGAGTCGCCCGCTTGGAGGACGATCTCGTCGGCTGGGGGCGGGTCCTCCGGATCGAGACCCGCGGCCGCGTCACCGGTCGCACGGCGCGCGCCGTGGTGGGTTTCGTGGAGCGTGCGAACGGCTCGCTCGTGGTGGCCGCCAGCTCACCGTACGCTGGCTGGGCGCGCAACCTGCTCGACGACCCGCAGTGCCGGATCACGATCGGCGACGCGGCCTGGGAGGCGACCGCACGGCCGCTGGAGGGTACCGAGCACGCCCACGCGGTCCGCGACCTGATCCTGCGCTACGGCACCCCGTCCGAAAGCCTGGGCTCGGGGCCGGCGTTCGAGATCGAGCGAGCCGACGACTGAGCGACGGGAGGCGATCCAGCCTCGGTGCCGGTGCCATCCGGCCTGTCGGGTCGCGGCGGGGCCGACCTAGACTCGCGGCATGCGTATCGTCAGCCCCAATGAAGCCGTCGCCGGCATCAAGTCCGGCGACCAGATCTACGTCCAGTGCGCCGCCGCCACGCCCGAGGTCCTCCTCCAGGCGCTGGTGGATCGGGCAGAGGATCTGCACGACGTCGGCATCGCGCACCTCCACTGCGAGGGGCCGGGACCGCACCTTGCCCCCGAGATGGCGCCTCACTTCCGTCACCGGGCCCTGTTCATCGGACCCAACGCCCGGAAGGCTGTGAACGAGGGCCGGGCCGACTACGTCCCGGTGTTCCTGTCCGACGTTCCCGAGCTGTTCGCCTCCGGCGTCCTGCCGCTCGACGCGGTGTTCGTCAACGTCACGCCGCCCGATGCGCACGGGTTCTGCTCGCTGGGCGTCTCGGTCGAGGCGATGCACGCCGCGATCGACGCGGCGAAGACCGTGATCGTTCAGCTCAACCGGGCGATGCCACGGACGCTCGGTGAGTCGTTCATCCACGTCAGCCAGATCGATCTTGCGGTCGAGGTCGACGAGCCGGTCCACGAGGTCGCCAAGCCCGCGATCGGCGACGTCGAGCGGCGGATCGGCCAGTTCATCGCCGACCTCGTCAAGGACGGCGCCACGCTCCAGTTCGGCATCGGTGCCATCCCGACGGCGACCGCGGAGTTCCTCGTCGACAAGAAGGACCTCGGCATCCACACGGAGATGTTCACCGACGCCGTGGTGGACCTGGTCGAGGCCGGCGTGATCACCGGTGACCGCAAGGCGCGAAACCGGGGCAAGCTCGTGGCCGCGTTCATGATGGGCACCCGCAAGCTGTACGAGTTCGTCAACGACAACCCGATGGTCGAGATGCGGCCGGTGGACTTCACCAACGACACCCACGTGATCCGGTCGTTCACCAACATGACCGCCATCAACTCGGCGATCGAGGTGGATCTGACCGGGCAGGTGGTCGCCGACTCGATCGGCCACCGGCTGTACTCGGGCGTCGGTGGTCAGATGGACTTCATCCGGGGCGCGGCGCTGGCGCCGGGTGGTCGCCCGATCATCGCCCTGCCTTCGTCGGCCGGCGCGGATGGCTCGGTGTCCCGGATCGCCCCCGCGCTCAAGGAGGGTGGCGGAGTGGTGACCACGCGCGCGCACGTGGGAGCCGTGGTGACCGAGTGGGGGGTGGCCGAGCTGTGGGGCAAGAGCCTGCGCGAGCGGGCCGCGGCGATGATCGCGATCGCGCATCCCGATCACCGGGACTGGCTGACCCGCGAGGCTCGCCTGCACAACGAGCTGTAGGCCGGCGACGCGCTCGCCCGGGAATCGAAAGCCCTCGCCGCACGGGCGAGGGGCAAGGTTTCGGGCGGGTGCCGGGCGTCCCCTCCGGCACCCGCCTCAGGAGAAAGTCTCGGGGACGGCGCTGACGCCCGTGAGTGCCGATCGGACCCCGTTCCCGGGACCTGCGGCACCTCCGGTGGGGCGGCCCGGCCGGGGACCGATCGTGGCTTGACCCCTCATGCTGTGAGCAACGCGGAGGTGGAGACCGCCGGGTCCGCCTGCTGGTCCGCAGATCGGCATCGGCGCGGGCGTTCGCGAAGGCCCCTCCCTGCGAGGTGATCATGCGCACCACACGCGTGCTGATCATGGGCGCGGCTGGACGCGACTTCCACGACTTCAATGTCGTCTACCGGGATGACCCCGGTGTGGAGGTCGTCGCGTTCACGGCCACCCAGATCCCCGGTATCGCCGATCGTCGCTATCCGGCCGAGCTCGCCGGTGAGCGGTATCCGGCGGGCATCCCGATCCACCCGGAGGCCGAGCTCGAGACGCTCATTCGGGAGCTCGCCGTGGACACCGTCGTGTTCGCCTACAGCGACGTGAGCCATGAGACGGTGATGCACGCCGCCTCCCGGGCGCTGGCCGCCGGTGCCGACTTCGAACTGCTCGGTCCCGCGCGGACCATGGTCGCCAGCAGTCGCCCGGTCGTCGCCGTGTGCGCGGTGCGGACCGGCAGCGGCAAGAGCCAGACCAGCCGCTACGTCGCCAGGGCGCTCGAGGCTCAGGGCCTCAAGGTGGCGGTCGTCCGCCACCCGATGCCCTACGGCGATCTCGTCGCGCAGCGGGTCCAGCGCTTCGAGACGTATGCGGACCTCGACCGCTACGACACCACGATCGAGGAGCGCGAGGAGTACGAGCCGCATCTCGACGCGGGTCGCCTCGTGTTCGCGGGCGTCGACTACGAGCAGATCCTGCGGGCCGCCGAGGCCGAGGCCGACGTGGTGCTGTGGGACGGCGGCAACAACGACCTGCCGTTCTATCGGCCGGACCTGCACGTCGTGGTCGTCGACCCGCTCCGGCCGGGGCACGAGCTGCGCTACCACCCGGGCGAGGCGAACCTGCGCATGGCGGACGTGGTGGTGATCAACAAGATCGACTCGGCGACGCCCGAGGCGCTGGCGGCGGTTCATGCGGACATCACGTCCGCCAACCCGGGGGCGCTCGTCGTCGAGGCGCGCTCGTCGCTGGCGCTCGAGGGTGGCGAGATCCGCGGCCGCTCGGTCGCCGTCGTCGAGGACGGCCCGACCCTGACCCACGGCGGGATGACGTACGGAGCCGGGATCGTCGCCGCGCGGCGGTTCGGGGCGTCGGAGGTGGTCGATCCTCGGCCGTACGCCGCGGGCGAGCTGGCCGCGACGCTTGCGAAGTACCCGGCGCTGGAGCGGCTGCTGCCGGCGATGGGCTACGGCGAGAAGCAGATCGGTGAGCTCCAGGCCGCGCTGACCGCGATCCCGGCCGACGTGGTGCTGGCGGCGACGCCGATCGACCTCACCCGGGTGCTCTCGGTGCCCAAGCCGATCGTCCGGGTGCGCTACGAGCTGGAGCCCCAGACTCAGACCCTGGACGAGGCGCTGGCGCCGATCGCCGAGGGCGCGAAGGGGTCGTTCACCTCAGCCCGCTGAGCCGCCGAGCTCAACGGGCATTCCGGCCGGCCGCGCCGGGGGGCGCGGCCGGCCGCTTGATGCCTGGCTAGTTGACGACGCCGCCGAACCAGGCCCGATCACCGCCAGCGAACAGGATCCCGTCGCGCAGCAACGTCGGCGTCACGCTGCCGGCGTTCGCGGCAGCGGTGTCACCGGTGAGGGTGAGCTTGCTCCAGGTCGTGGCGTCGGTCGAGGTCCAGTACTCGGTCGGCTGCCCGTCCGCCCGGATCCCGTAGCCCAGGAGCCTGGTGCCGTCACCGGTGAACTGCCCGTTCGGGTTGCCGGCACCCTCGCCCTGCTGCCACACACCGAGCGGGGAGTCGCTCGGCTGCCAGGACCGACCGCCGTCGGGGCTGGTCCAGAAGGTCGTGACACCGGGGACATCGTTGGTCTGGCTCATGGCGATCAGGCCGGTTGCCCCGGCGTGGACCTCGGTGAACGCGTCACCCGGGTGGCTCGGCACGGTGGCGAGGTTCCAGGTGAGGCCATCGCTCGACCACCAGGCAACCGGCGAGCCCTGGCCGCTCGGGTCGTTGCCGACAGCGACGAAACCGGAGCCGAACGCGGTCAGCGCGGTGACGATGGCGGTACTGGCGCCGGGCAGCAGCACCGGCTGCCAGCTGGTGCCATCGGTCGAGCGCTCCAGGCCTGGGGGCGAGCCCTGGTCGATCACGACAATGCTGTTCGAGCTGCCCGCGATATCGCCGGCCTCCAGGGCCCTTGGTGCCGACGCCTGGCTTGAGGTCCACGTCACGCCGTCGGTCGAGTGCCACGCCTTCGCGGTGCCATCCTCCCTGACGGTCAGGACCACGACGCCGTCGGGCGCGGGCGCGGCGGCCGCACTCGTCGGTGTCCCAAATGTGGCGTCCGGCAGCTGTGCCCAAGTTCGGCCATCTACCGAGACCCACGCCGCACCAGGACCGAAGCCCACCACATCGCTGCCTAGCGCGAGGTAACCGCCGGACCAGGCGACGACCGGCGCCGGCTGAGGATTGCCCGAGGCCGGTACGAGGTCGAGCGTCGACCAGGGCTCGGTTGAGATTGGCGGGAGCGAGCCGCCCGGCAGGCTGGGGGCCGCCGTCCGCGTGGGTGCGAGCGACCCGCTGGCTGAGGGCGCAGGCGTCGGGGAGGCCGTCGGCTGGGGCGTCCCGACGGAGGGCGTCGCCCCAACCGGGGCAAGCAGCCCGCCCGGCCGGAACGCGATGACCAGGGCCACGACCGCGACCGCCGCCAGCCCGGTGGCGATGGCCGGCATCCTGCCCAGAAAGGCCCAGCGGCTGGCCTCCCGATCCATCGCGCCGTCGATCCGGGCGGCGAGCCCATGGGGAGCCACGGTGGGATCGATCGAGCGGTAGTGGTTCCGCAGACGGATCTCGAGGTCGTTGTCGTTCATCGTGTCGCCTCCTCCGACCGCCGCTCTGCCTCGAGCGCGGCACGCAGGTGCTGGAGCGTGGAATGGAGCCGGGACTTGACGGTGCCCTCGGGCACGTCGAGCCGCTCGGCGATCTCGGGGACGGTCAGGTCCTGCCCGAAGCGCAGGGCGAGGAGCGCCTGCTCGTCGGAGGTCAGCCGCCGGATGGCGGGACCGAGGTCGAGGCGATCGCCGGTCTGGACGCCACCCGGCTCGATGGCCGGATCGAGCGGGACGACCCGTGGCTGTCTCGATCGATGCCGCAGCTCGTTGCGGCACACATTGACGAGGATGCGGGTGAACCAGCCGTGGACCGCCTGGCTGTCGCGGAGCGACCGCCGCTTGCGCCATGCGAGCAGCGCGGCCTCCTGGACGGCGTCCTCGGCGGCGGCCGGATCGCGAAGGATGAACGTCGCCAGCCGGAACGAATCATCCACGCGGGCCAGAAGCATCCGCCGAACGGCGTCGTCCGTCGTCGCGGCTGCCGCGGCCTGGTTGAGCATGCGACTCCCTCCCGGGGTTTCAGATTGTCGCCGAAGGGACGCCACATGCCCGCCAACCGTTCGATCTTCATCGGCGGATCCCGCGTGGGGACCTCGGCTGGTGTCATCAGATCGAAAGACTTCGCGGGCCATCCTTGGTCGGCGGGCTGTCGGCTTGGCCGCCCCCATAGCGATCGCTCGAAGTCAGAGGAAGAAGCTGATGCCACCTGCAGCCCGAGCTGGCGGCCGCCGCGCCCTCGTCATCGGCCTCGCCGCCGTGATCCTCGTCGTCGTCGTCGCCGGCGCCTACGGGCTGTGGTACCTGTTCCTTCGGCCGTCGGGTCCGGCGGCCGTTGGGGCTCCGTCTCTGGGCTCGGTCTCGACCGCCACGCCCTCGAGCGCTTCGGCATCGGTCTCGTCGTCGGCCCCGGCGAGCTCATCGGCAGCCAACGCGACCGCCAAGGGTGGGTCGGGTTCATCGACCGGCGTCGACGGGACCTGGACGGTGAACACTTCCATCGGGTCCTTCGCGGACTTCAGCGGCTCGTTCGTCGGCTACCGCGTGCAGGAGCAGCTCGCGAGCGTCGGCGGCAACACGGCCGTCGGGCGCACCCCGAGCGTGAGCGGCTCGCTCACGATCTCGGGTACCACGGTGACCGCCGCCGAGATAACCGCCGATCTGACCGGCCTCAAGAGCGACGATGGCCGACGTGACGGCCAGCTGAGTCGCCAGGGCCTCCAGACCTCGCAGTACCCGACTGCCACGTTCACGCTCAGCAGCCCGATCGACCTCGGCTCGGTCCCGTCGGATGGTGCGAAGGTCACGGTCAACGCAACCGGGCAGCTCACGCTCCACGGCCAGACCCGGGACGTGACGATCACGCTCACGGCCGTGTGGTCCGGCGACACGATCGAGGTCACCGGGAGCACGGAGATCACGTTCGCGGATTACGGCATCCAGAAGCCGTCGTCATTCGCGGTGCTCTCGATCGCGGACACGGGCACGCTCGAGCTTCAGCTGTTCTTCACCAGGAGCTGAGGCTCGCCGGCCGGATCGATGCGCGGCAATCGGGCTCCGTCCGCTCCACGCTCTCGGCGTCGCTAGCCGACGGTGAGCACCGCCGTCCCGGCCACCTGCCCCGCGGCGAGCCGCGCGAGGGCGACGTTCGCGTCTGCCAGCGGGTGGGTCTCGGTGTCGGTCTCCAGGGCGATCCGCGCCGCGAGGGCAAGGTACTCGCGGGCGTCCTGGCGGGTGACGTTGGCGACGCTCCGGATCGAGCGCTCCCACCACAGGTCGTCGTAGGGCATCTCGGGCAGCTTGTCCAGATGGATGGCGTTGATCGCCACCACGCCCCCGCGGTCCAGTGCCCGGAGCGCAGACGCGACCACGGAGCCGACGGGTGCGAACGTCACGGCGGCATCGAGCGGAGCCGGGGGCCGGTCGTCGATCGCGCCCGCCCATGCGGCGCCCAGCTCGAGCGCACGCGTCTGCTCGGCCGCGGAGCGGGTAGCCACGTACACGTCGACATCCCAGGCCCTCGCCACCTGAAGCGCCTGCCGCGCCGAGGCTCCGAACCCGTACAGCCCGAGCCGCGCCCCCGCGGAGGCCGGGCCGATCCCGGCGACTCCCAGCGCCCGGTAGCCGATGACGCCGCCGCACAGGAGGGGCGCCGCGGCGAGGTCCGGGTAGGACTCGGGCAGCGGGACGGCGAACGCGGCCCGCACGAGGACGGCCTCGGCGTAGCCGCCGTCACGGTCCCAACCGGTGAAGGTGGCGGCTTCGCACAGGTTCTCGCGGTCCGTGACGCAGAACCGGCACGTACCGTCGGTCGAGGCGAGCCACGTGATCCCGGCACGATCGCCGAGAGACCAGCCCGCCGCCTCGGGCCCGATCGCGTCGACGACACCGACCACCTGGTGGCCGGGCACGATCGGCAGCCGTCGGGCTGCGAGGTCGCCCTCCACGATCTGCAGGTCGGTCCGGCATACGCCGCAGGCGGTCACCCGCAATCGGATCTCCCCGGCCGACGGCTCGGGGTCCGGGCGATCTTCCCCCACGAGGGGCGCCTCGGACGCCGGCGCCGGTTGGCGTAGGACCATCGTGCGCATGACCCAAGGCTACCGCCGCCGGCCGATATGATCGATCCGGTGGACACCTCCGTTGCCCTGCGCGATCTCACCGACCACGATCGGCCGCTGATCGAACGGCTGTGGCAGCTGTACTCCCACGACATGTCGGAGGTCCGGCAGACGCTCCCGAACGCCGAGGGCCTGTTCAAGCCCGGCCGCCTGCCCACGTACTTCGGCGATCCCGACCGGTGCGGCTACCTGATCTCCTGCGACGACGCGCCGGTGGGCTTCGCGTTCATCGAGGGGCTGACGGACGACACCCGGATGATCGGTGACTTCTTCGTGGCCCGGGGGGTCCGGCGGCAGGGGATCGCGTCCCGGGTGGCGAAGGACCTGTTCACCCGGTATCCGGGCCGATGGGAGATCGGGTTCCAGGAGGGCAACCCCGGTGCGCCCGAGTTCTGGCGTCGGGTGGTCTCCGACACCGTCGGAACGGCATGGAGGGAGGGGCTCCGACCAGTCCCCAACAAGCCCCACATCCCTCACGATCACTTCATCACCTTCAGCCTCGGGACCGGCTGAGGGACCGTCGCTGATCGCCCGGCTGCGCCGGCTCGCCTGATCGCCGCCGCCCCGCCTGTACGAACGTCGGCGAGCCTGGCGCGATACGTCGCGAGTCCTGACGCGGGAGCCTCGAGTGCCTGCGCCGGTGTCGGCCGAACGCGCCGGCCGTCCCGACCGGCGCGGGCCGTCCGGCAGGGGGGTCCGGCCGACCGGCCCGCAGGCCCGGCGACCGACGGCACTCCCGCGTCGAGGCCGCAGGATCGAGCATGAGCCTGCGGCCCGGAGCGCGAGATCAGGTCGTGCCCGGCCCGCTGCGCCATGGGGTCAGCCCTCGATGACATCGCCCGACTCGCGTCCCACGTTCGATCCCGTGTCCGAGCTCAGCTCGTCCTGGTTCGGCACGGGTCTGTCGCCGGAAGCCGTGTCGCGTCTGGCCAGTATCGCCGAGCTGCGTGACATCGCGCCTGAGACCGAGCTGACCCGCGAGGGGCAGATCACCGAGGACCTCGCGATCGTGCTCACCGGTCGCGTCGCGCTGCGCACGCTCGTGCCGGAGCGGGGGATGGTGGGCTGGTCGGCGATGGTGCCGCCGCACCGCGCCACGTCCACCTCGATCGCCATCGAGCCCGTCCGGGCGCTGATGCTGAACGGCGATCAGCTGCGCAAGCTCCTGCGCGGCGATCACGCGCTCGCCGCCTCCTTCTATCCGCGCGTCCTGCAGGCGGTGGCCCGACGCCTGACCGCCACCCGTCTCCAGCTGCTCGACCTGTTCGCGCGCGAGGAATGGAGCCGGCGGGAGATCGAACCATGGTGACCGAGGGCCGTCCGTCTGTGGCTGCCGGATCCTCCGGATCCGGGGTTGCCGCCGGAGCCGACCACCGCAGCGCTCATGCGGCGCGGCGGAGCGACTGGTTCCTGTCCCGCGCCAACCTCGGCGTCCTGATCGACGTGCTCCATGAGGATGGTCGCACCGTGATCGGTCCCACCGTGGTCGACAACGCGATCGTCTACGACGAGCTCCAGTCCGTGGCGGACCTGCCTGTGGGTCTGGGGGACGAGCAGGCGCCGGGCCACTACCGGATCGTCGAGCGCGGGGACCAGCGAGCGTTCGGCTTCACGGTGGGTCCG
>Ga0315535_1000950_pt1 | contig 19837 bp, 16 predicted proteins | sample SalMarSW160220MG_2_FD_203092 | JGI IMG/M metagenome (GOLD analysis project Ga0315535, IMG submission 203092) | Salt marsh sediment microbial communities from the Plum Island Ecosystem LTER, Massachusetts, United States - Salt Marsh Sediment SW1602-20 ... | reverse complement strand
TCGATGAACTTGGAGCCGAGCTCGTCCTGGTAGACGATGCCGGTGCGGCTCACCACGTCCACGACGCCGGTGAACAGCTCGCCCTCGCCCAGGGGATACTGCACGGGATGGGCGTTGGCACCCAGGCGGTCCCTCATCATGCGGACGACGTTCATGAAGTCGGCGCCGACCCTGTCCATCTTGTTGACGAAGGCGATGCGCGGCACGCGGTACCGGTCCGCCTGACGCCACACGGTCTCCGACTGCGGCTCCACGCCGCCCACGGCGCAGAACACGGCCACGGCGCCGTCCAGCACCCGCAGGGAACGCTCCACCTCGGCGGTGAAGTCCACGTGCCCGGGGGTGTCGATGATGTTGATGCGGAAGTTGGTGCCTTGCCGCTGCCAGTGGCACGTCGTCGCCGCGGACGTGATGGTGATGCCGCGCTCCTGCTCCTGCTCCATCCAGTCCATCGTCGCGGCGCCCTCGTGCACCTCGCCCATCCGATGCACCCGTCCCGTATAGAACAGGATGCGCTCGGTGGTCGTGGTCTTCCCGGCATCGATATGCGCCATGATACCGATGTTCCGGAGCTGCGGGAGCGGCGTGAGTCTGGGCATCGTCCTACTCTGATTCCTTCTGTACCTGTGGTTCTTCCTGTGTCTTACTGCCTTCGTCTCTGCCCCCGGCGCGGGGCGAAAAAAAGAGCGCGGCTTTCGCCGTTGCGGCCCGCGACTGGCAGCTCGCAAACTCGTCCGCGCTCACCGTGACCGGAGAGGGCCCGCAGGCCATCGCGCGTCCCGAATTGTCCTTCCGCGCCCCCCTCCCTCGGGGGCGAATCCCGCTATGTGGCTACCACCGGTAGTGGGCGAACGCCTTGTTGGCCTCGGCCATGCGGTGCGTGTCTTCCTTCTTCTTGATCGTCGCGCCCTCTCCGCGGCTCGCGGCGAGCAGCTCCGCGGCCAGGCGCTCCGCCATGCTCTTCTCCGAGCGGGCCCGGGCGAAGCCGATGAGCCAACGCGTCGCGAGAGCCGAGCGGCGCTCGGGGCGAACCTCGATGGGCACCTGGTACGTCGCGCCTCCCACCCGGCGGCTCTTCACCTCCAGAGCGGGCTTCGCGTTGTTCAGTGCCTGCTGGAACACCCCCTCGCCCGGCTGTCCCGCCCGCTGCTCGAGGATCTCGACGGCTTCGTAGAAGATCGCCTCGGCGACGGACTTCTTGCCGTCCACCATCAGGCAGTTGACGAACTTCGTGACCACGGGCGACTCGAAGCGGGAGTCGGCCGGGGCTTCCCTGTGCTCGGCGCGCGAACGACGGCTCATCTCTCTCTCCGCCTTACTTGGGCCGCTTGGCCCCGTACTTGGACCGGCTCTGCCGACGCCCATCGACCCCGGATGCGTCCAGCGTGCCACGGATGATGTGATAGCGCACGCCGGGCAGGTCTTTCACACGGCCTCCCCGGATGAGCACGATGGAGTGCTCCTGGAGGTTGTGCCCCTCCCCGGGGATATACGCCGTGACCTCGTAGCCGTTGGTCAGGCGTACGCGGGCCACCTTCCGCAGGGCCGAGTTCGGCTTCTTCGGGGTGGTCGTGTACACGCGCGTGCAGACCCCCCGCTTCTGGGGGTTCTTCTGAAGAGCCGGGGCCTTGTTCTTCTTCGACACGGCCTGGCGGCCCTTGCGCACGAGCTGGCTGATCGTCGGCATGGCCTAGGGGTCCTCGATCGTGAAAAAAACGCGCCCCTGCGGTCTCCTCATCCGTCGGAACGGGCGCGCTCTCGGGCCCGCGGTGCAACGTGCGGAACCCATGATGCGATAGAGCATGGAAAAGTAGGTGTGCTTCGCGGAGGTGTCAACGGGCGGAATGACGCGCCAAGGGGCGCCGCGCCTGGGCTTTCCGGCGGTGACGCGGACCCTGAGCGAGGATTGGACTTGCGCCCCTCCCGGCAATCCGCAGCACCACCGCGCGTGGCGGCGCGTCCCTCCGAGCGAAGGGCCCGCGTCACCGCCGCCTCCGACAAAGCGAAGGGCGCCCCCCTGCGGGGACGCCCCTCCCGTGTCAGGCCGGCAGTAGGAGGTGCCGCCCTTCCTCACTCCTCCTCGAAGAGCTCGAGGTCCTCGGAGCCGGAGGACGTGGTGACACCGAGGCCCGGCAACAGCTCCCCGGGCTCGGCCAGCGGCAGGATCTCCTCGTCGTAGAAGGCCTGCTCCACCATGAACTCCACGTCCTGGTACCGGTGGATGCCGGTTCCGGCAGGGATCAGGTGACCGATGATGATGTTCTCCTTCAGGCCCTTCAGGTCGTCCCGGGCGCCGCGCACCGCCGCGTCGGTGAGCACCCTGGTGGTCTCCTGGAAGGAGGCGGCCGAGATGAACGACTCGGTGGTGAGGCTCGCCTTGGTGATGCCCAGCAGGAGCGGCTCAGAGCGCGCGGGCTTGGTGCCCTCGACGATGGCCTTCTGGTTCACCTCGCGGAACTCCACCCGATCGACGTTCTCGCCCTCCAGCAGGTCCGTGTCGCCGGCGTCGGTGATGCGCACCTTCTGGAGCATCTGGCGCACGATGACGCCGATGTGCTTGTCGTTGATCTTCACGCCCTGGAGCCGGTACACCTCCTGGATCTCGTTCAGCAGGTACTCCTGCACCGCCCGCGGGCCCTTGATGCGCAGGATGTCGTGGGGGTTGATGGGGCCCTCGCTGAGGCGGTCGCCCGCCCGCACCTGGTCGCCTTCGTGGACACGCATGTGCTTGCCCACGGGGACCTCGTACGTACGCGACGGGCCTTGCTCCGGCGTGACGTGCACCTCGCGCTTGCCGCGCTTGATGTCGCCGAAGCTGATGACGCCGTCGATCTCGGTGATGACCGCCGGGTCCTTCGGACGGCGCGCCTCGAACAGCTCCGCCACACGGGGCAGACCGCCGGTGATGTCACGCGTCTTGTAGACCTCGCGGCTGATCTTCGCCAGGGTGTCGCCCGGCAGGACCTTCGCCCCGTCGTGCACCGTGAGCTGTGCCCCCACCGGGATGATGAACTCCTTGAGCCGCTCGGCCTTCTTGGTGTCCTTCCGGATCTGGATGGTGGGGTGGAGCTTCTTCTCCCGGTCCTCGATGATCGTCATCTGGCGACGACCCGTGGACTCGTCCAGCTCCTCGCGCATGGTCTGCTCGTCCACGATGTCCACGAAGGCGATGACGCCCTCCGAGTCCGCGACGATGGGCTCCGAGTAGGGATCCCAGCTGAAGAGCAGGTCTCCGGAGGCGATCTCCTGGCCCTCCTCCACCGCCAGGGCGGCGCCGTACGGCACCGACAGCCGGCTGCGGATCTGGCCCTCTTTGGTCTTGAGGATGATCTGGCCCTCGCGTGAGGTGACGATCCTCTCCTCGTTGGGCGTCTCCACCAACGTGACGCGGTCGAGGGCGATGAGCCCGTCGATCTTGGACTTGCGCTGCGTCTGGGCCGCGATGCGCGACGCCGTGCCGCCGATGTGGAACGTGCGCAGCGTGAGCTGGGTGCCCGGCTCTCCGATGGACTGCGCCGCCAGGATGCCCACGGCCTCCCCGATGTCCACGGCCTTCATGGTGGCCAGGTTGCGCCCGTAGCACTTCTGGCACACGCCCCGCTTGGACTCGCATGTGAGCACCGAGCGGATCTTCACCACCTGGATGCCCGCGTCCTCGATGGAGTCGGCGGAGTCCTCGTCGATGAGGGTGCCCGAACCGATGATGAGCTCGCCATCGATGGGGTCGTAGATGTCCTCCAGCGCCACGTTGCCCACGATGCGGTCGGAGAGCGGCTCGATGATGTCCTCCCCTTCCTTCAGGGCGCTCATCTCCAGACCGAGGATCGTGCCGCAGTCCTCCACCGTGATGACCACGTCCTGGGCCACGTCCACGAGGCGGCGAGTCAGGTAGCCGGCGTCGGCGGTCTTCAGCGCCGTGTCGGCCAGGCCCTTCCGCGCTCCGTGCGTGGAGATGAAGTACTCCACCACGGTGAGCCCCTCGCGGAAGTTCGACTTGATGGGGCTCTCGATGATCTCGCCGATGCCGCCCGTGAGCTTCTTCTGGGGCTTGGCCATGAGGCCGCGCATGCCGGCGAGCTGACGCATCTGGTCCCGGTTACCGCGGGCGCCGGACGTCATCATCATGTACACCGGGTTGAAGCCGTCCTTGGACCGCTCCAGGTGGCGCACCATGGCGTCGGCCACGTCGTTGTTGGCGTGGGTCCAGGTGTCGATGACCTTGTTGTAGCGTTCGCCGTTGGAGATGAAGCCGCTGGCGTACGCCCGCTGGAAGCGGGTCACCTGGTCGTCGGCCTCCTTGAGGATCTCCGCCTTCTCGATGGGCACCTCCAGGTCCTCGATGCCCACGCTGATACCGCCCATGGTGGCATAGCGGAACCCGAAGTCCTTGAGAGCATCCAGGAACTCGGTGGTGCCCCGCAGCCCCACCTGGGTGAAGCACTCGAAGGCCAGGTCGCCCAGCTCCTTCTTCCCGAAGGTCCGGTTCAGGAATCCCAGATCCTCGGGGATGATGGAGTTGAAGAGCACGCGGCCCGCGGTGGTGCGCAGCCACTTGCCCACGACCTCGCCCTCCTCGTCCTCCGCCAGCGCGCTCCAGAACCACACAGGCGTGTGGAAGGTCATCTGCTCCAGGGCGATGGCCGACTCGACCTCCCCGAAGGAAGACACGTGGGCCGCGTTCGCGTAGAGCTTGTCGAGCTCCGCCTCGGCCTTCTGCCTGCGGGTCTTCGCGATCTTGGGGTCGTTCGCCACCCGCTCCAGGTCGCCGATGAGAAGGCCCGGGCTGGTGAGGTAGTAGGCGCCGATGACCATGTCCTGCGTCGGCGCCGCCACCGGCCGCCCGTTGGAGGGCAGCAGTATGTTGTTGGACGACAGCATGAGCACGCGCGCCTCGAGCTGCGCCTCGAAGGAGAGCGGCACGTGCACGGCCATCTGGTCGCCGTCGAAGTCCGCGTTGAACGCCGCGCACACCAACGGGTGGATGCGGATCGCCTTTCCCTCGACGAGGACCGGCTCGAAGGCCTGGATGCCCAGGCGGTGCAGCGTCGGCGCCCGATTGAGCAGCACCGGGTGGTCCTTGATGATGTCCTCGAGGACCTCGTACACCTTGGGATCGTCGCGCTCGACGATCTTCTTGGCCCGCTTCACCGTCTCGGCCTCGCCCCGCTTCTCCAACTCGTGGATGATGAAGGGCTTGAACAGCTCGACGGCCATGGCCTTGGGCAGACCGCACTGGTGCAGCTTCAGCTCCGGGCCCACCACGATCACCGAGCGGCCCGAGTAGTCCACGCGCTTGCCCAGCAGGTTCTGCCGGAAGCGGCCCTGCTTGCCCTTGAGCATGTCGCTCAGGGACTTCAGCGGCCGCTTGCCCCGGCCACGGATGGCCTTGGAGCGGCGTCCGTTGTCGAAGAGCGCGTCCACCGCCTCCTGGAGCATCCGCTTCTCGTTGCGCAGGATGACCTCCGGCGCGCGCATCTCGATGAGCTTCTTGAGGCGGTTGTTCCGGTTGATGACCCGCCGGTACAGGTCGTTCAGATCCGACGTGGCGAATCGGCCGCCGTCCAGCGGCACCAGGGGACGCAGGTCCGGCGGAATCACGGGCACCACGTCCATGATCATCCACTCGGGCTTGTTGCGGTCGTCGGAGCCCATCCCCGAGTTGCGCAGCGAGTCCACCACCTTCAGGCGCTTGAGCTTCTTCTTCTTGCGGTGCTGGGAGGTCTCCGTGGCGATCTCGGTGCGCAGCCACCCGGCCAGCCGCTCCAGCCCGCGGCCGTCGGTGTTGCGGTCCAGGATCCTCTTCTCCGGTGAATCCAGCAGCCTGAGGAGCGTGCGCACGGCCTCCGCCCCGATCTCGGCCCGGAACTCCTCGTCGCCCTCGTCCCGTGCCTTCACCCGCAGGTCGTAGTACTCGTCCTCGTCCAGGAGCTCCTGGAACTTGACCTCCTGCTTGCCGGGGTTCGTGACCACGTACGCGGCGTAGTAGATGACCTTCTCCAGGTCGCGCAGCGTCATGCCCAGGAGATATCCGAGCTGGCTGGGCAGGGTCTTGAAGAACCAGATGTGCGCCACCGGCACCGCCAGCTCGATGTGGCCCATGCGCTCCCGGCGGACCTTGGAGAGCGTCACCTCCACGCCACAGCGGTCGCACACGTGCCCGCGGAACCGGATCCGCTTGAACTTGCCGCAGTGGCACTCCCAGTCCTTCACCGGACCGAAGATGCGCTCACAGAAGAGACCGTCACGCTCGGGCTTGAAAGAGCGGTAGTTGATGGTCTCCGGCTTGGTCACCTCGCCGAAGGACCATCCGCGGATCTCTTCCGGTGAAGCGAGCTTCACACGGATGAAGTCGAAGTCCGCGCTCCTCTGCTCCCGTGTCCTGGGAAAATCGATCATGTCGTCTACTCTTCCTCGCCGAGAGTCACGCTCAGACCGAGCGCCTGCAATTCCTTCACGAGCACGTTGAACGACTCCGGGATCCCCGGCTGGGGCAGGTTGTCGCCCTTGACGATGGCCTCATAGACCTTCGAGCGGCCCTGCACGTCGTCGGACTTCACCGTGAGGATCTCCTGGAGCGTGTGTGCGGCGCCGTACGCCTCCAGCGCCCACACCTCCATCTCCCCGAAACGCTGGCCGCCGAACTGGGCCTTGCCGGCCAGCGGCTGCTGGGTCACCAGCGAGTAGGGACCGATGGAGCGCGCGTGGATCTTGTCGTCCACGAGGTGGCTCAGCTTCAGCATGTAGATGGCGCCCACCGTGATGGGGAAGTCGAACTGGCGGCCGCTGCGGCCGTCCCTGAGCCACATCTTCCCGTTCGGCAGCACCTGCGCGTGCGCCAGGAGCTCGGCCACGGCGTCGTCCAGACCGGTCTTGACGTTCTTGCGGCCCTTGAGCTTCTGCACCGCCGGGAACAGCTCGGTGAGCTTCTCACCGCGCTTGTCCGCGATCTCCTCGCCGGCGGCGAGCACGAAGTCCACGAGGTCGTCGAAGACCTTCTGCTCCTTCTTGCTCAGCTCCATGCCCAGGTACGCGTCCAGGTTCTGGCCGATGCCGGCGGTGAACGCCGCGGCCGAGGGCCCGTACCCGTTCCCGTTTCCGTTTCCGTTTCCATTCCCGTTGGAGCTGCCGTAGCCGCTCCCGTGCACGCCGGTCATCACCACCGGCGCCCGGTCGGCGGCGGCCATGAGCTGGTCGACCTCGGAGAGCCCCACGGGCAGCTCGGTCCGGAGGCCCAGGGCGGATCCCACCCAGCGCAGGCCCGCCACCTTGAGGAGCGAGCCGATCTCGTTCTCCGTGGCGCCCTGGAAGACCGGGGTCTTGGCCTCGAAGCCGAGCATCATGGCCGCCCACCCCAGGTGCGTCTCCAGGATCTGGCCGACGTTCATCCGGGACGGCACGCCCAGCGGATTCAGCACGATCTCCACCGGCCTGCCGTCGGGCAGGAAGGGCATGTCCTCCTCGGGGGCGATGCGCGCGATGATGCCCTTGTTCCCGTGGCGGCCGGCCATCTTGTCGCCCACGGAGATCTTCCGCTTCTCGGCGACGTAGGCCTTCACGAGCTGGACCACGCCGGGGGGAAGCTCGTCGGGCTGGAAGACCTTGTCGATCTGCTCCTCGGTCTTCTCGCGCACGCGCTGTATGCGCCGTTGGGACTCGTCCACGACCCGGCGGATGCGCTCGCTGGCGTCCTTGTTGACCACCTTGAGCGTGGCGAGATCGACCTTGTTGAAGTTGAGCTCGTCGATCTGGTCCTTGGTGAGCTTGGTGCCCTCGTCCAGGATCGGCTGGACCGTGCCCTTCTTGAGCATCAGCGACACGGTCTGACGCTGCAGGATGTCCCGCAGCTCTTCGTCCCGGGCCTCGGAGATGCGCTGGATCTCCTCCCGCTCCAGCGTGCGGAACGAGCCGATCTTGGCGCCGTGCTCCTTCTCCAGGAGCGGGTCGTCCACGCGCCGGGAGAAGATCTTCACGTCGATGACCGTGCCGCTCATGCCCGGGGGCACGCGCAGCGAGGAGTCCTTCACGTCCTTGGCCTTCTCACCGAAGATGGCGGTGAGGAGCTTCTCCTCCGGAGACAGCTCCGTCTCGCCCTTGGGCGTGATCTTGCCCACCAGGATGTCGCCGCTCTTCACCCGCGCGCCGATGCGCACGATGCCGCGCTCGTCCAGGTCGACGAGGCTCTCCTCCGCGACGTTGGGAATCTCGCGGGTGATCTCCTCCATGCCCCGCTTGGTGTCCCGAACGTGGAGCTCGAGCTCCTGGATGTGGATGGACGTGAAGACGTCGTCCTTCACCAGCTTCTCGCTGATGACGATGGCGTCCTCGAAGTTGTGCCCGTACCACGGCATGAACGCCACCAGGACGTTGCGCCCCAGGGCCAGCTCGCCGTTGTCGGTGCTGGGCCCGTCGGCGATGATGTCGCCCGGCTTCACCTCCTCGCCCGCCCGGATGAGCGGCCGCTGGTTGATGGCCGTGTCCTGGTTGGTGCGCCAGAACTTCTTCAGGCGGTACCGGTCGAACTGGGCGAGCTTCGCCAGCGGCTGGTCGGCCTGGCCCGGCTTCACCGAGCCCGTGTCCACCACGATCTCGTCGGCGGTGACGTGCACCACGGTGCCGCCGCGCCGGGCGGTGATGACCGCACCCGAGTCCGACGCCACCTTCGCCTCGAGGCCGGTGCCCACCAGAGGTGCGTCCGTATAGAGGAGCGGTACCGCCTGGCGCTGCATGTTCGAGCCCATGAGGGCGCGGTTCGCGTCGTCGTGCTCCAGGAACGGGATGAGGGCCGCGGCCACCGACACGAGCTGGTCCGGCGCCACGTCCATGAAGTCGATCTCCTCCGGGCGGAGGAGCGGGAAGTCGCCCCGCTCACGGCACAGCACGAACTCGTTCCTGAACGAGCCGTCGTCGTCGAGGGGGGCGTTGGCCTGCGCGATGCGCGCCTCTTCCTCCTCGTTGGCGCTGAGCCACTCGAGCTTGGTGGTGACCTTGCCCTTCTTCACCACGCGGTACGGCGTCTCGATGAAGCCGAGCTCGTTGATGCGCGAGTAGCACGTGAGCGACGTGATGAGGCCGATGTTAGGACCCTCCGGCGTCTCGATGGGGCACATGCGCCCATAGTGCGAGTAGTGCACGTCGCGCACCTCGAAGCCCGCACGCTCACGGGTGAGGCCGCCGGGGCCCAGGGCCGACAGGCGTCGCTTGTGGGTCATCTCCGCCAGCGGATTCGTCTGGTCCATGAACTGGCTGAGCTGACTGGACCCGAAGAACGCCTGGATCACCGCCGATACCGTGCGGGCGTTGACCAGGTCGTCGATGTTGATCTTCTCGGGATCCGTGTTGATGGACATCCGCTCCTTCACCAGTCGCGCCATGCGCGACAGGCCCACGCTGAACTGGTTGGCGATGAGCTCGCCCACCGTGCGGATGCGGCGGTTGCCCAGGTGGTCGATGTCGTCGGTGAAGCCCCGCCCCTCGTTCAGGTCGATGAGGTAGCGGATGATGGCGACGAAGTCCTCCTTGGTGAGGACCGTCGTGGCCCGCGGCACGTCCACGGTCAGGCGCTGGTTGATCTTGTAGCGTCCGACGCGACCCAGGTCGTATCGCTTGGGGTTGAAGAACACCCGGTCCAGCGCCGTGCGGGCGGTCTCCACGTTGGGCGCCTCGCCCGGCCGCAGCAGCGAGTAGATGGCGTGGAGCGCGTCCTCCTCGGACTCGGTGGGGTCCTTGCGCACCGTGTTCTTGACGAGGGGGCTCTCGCCGCGCAGCGACTGCCGGTTGCTCCGGTAGATCTTGATCTTCTTGACGCCGAGACGCTCCAGCACGCCGAGGACCTCCTCGTCGATCTCCTCGGCCTCCTCCACCAGCACCTCGCCGGTCTCGGGATCCACCAGCTCCTCGGCGATGACCTTGCCCAGCACCTCGTTGCGGCCCTTGGCGTCGGTCTTGCCGAGCTTGACGTCGCCCACGTCGTAGAAGAGCCGGAAGATGTCGGGGTCGGCGGAATAGCCCAGGGCCCTGAGCAGCGCCGTCGCCGGGAACTTCTTCTTCTTGTCGATGTGGACGTAGCAGATGTCGTTGATGTCGATGGTGAACTCCACCCACGACCCCCGGAAGGGGATGATCCGGGCGCTGTACAGCTTGGTCCCGTTCGGGTGGATGCTCTCCTCGAACACGACGCCCGGCGAGCGGTGCAGCTGGCTCACCACCACGCGCTCGGCGCCATTGATGATGAAGGTGCCGAGCTCGGTGAGGAGCGGGAGATCGCCGAGATAGACCTCCTTCTCGATGATGTCCCGGGGACGCCGCTCCGTGCCCTTCTTGGCGCCTTCCTCGAGCTGCTCCCAGACGATGAGCCGGAGAGTCGCCTTGAGGGGCGCGGCGTACGTCATGTCGCGCTCGATGCACTCCTCGACGGAGTACTTGGGCTCACCCAGGGCCGAGCTGACGTACTCGAGGGTGAAGTTCTCGTTGACGTCCGAGATCGGGAAGATCTCCCCGAACACCCGATCGAGACCGAAGTCCCACTGCTGGTCCGGATCGGGTGCGGCCTCCACGAGCTTCTCGAACGAACGCAGCTGGACGTCGAGCAGGTTCGGCATCGGCATGACTGACTTGAGCTTGGCGAAGCTCACCACCGGCCGATTGTCTTTGCGCAGTTCCAACGTGCTTCCCCCTTACAGGATGGCCCGCACCGGGCGGGCACCGAGCGTCTCGGGTTCTACTGTGTTTCCCTGCGGCAACAAGCGCGCGAATCCCCGTCCCATGGGTACACCCCTCTCCAGGGGGCACCCACGGCGGGGACCCTCGCGTGCTGTCCGTATCTGCGTCGCCCCATGGGCGACGGCTACTTCAGCGCCACCGATGCGCCAACTTCCTCCAGCTTGGCCTTCATGGCCTCTGCATCAGCCTTCGACACGCTCTCCTTCACATTGCCCGGCGCACCGTCGACCAGGTCCTTGGCCTCCTTGAGGCCCAGGCCGGTGAGCTCACGCACCACCTTGATGACCTGGATCTTCTTGTCCCCGATACCCTCGAGGACGACGGTGAACTCGTCCTTCTCCTCCTCGGCCGGGGCGGCATCGCCACCCCCGGGCATCGCCATCGGCGCGGCCACGGCCGCCGTGACGTTGAACTTCTCCTTGAACGCCTCAACGAACTCGGAGAGCTCGAGGACCGTCATGTTGCCGATGGTGTCGAGGAGCTCCTCGTGCTTCGTCGCCATGATCCGTGCTTCCTCCTGGCTGTTTCCGGCCTGGGCCGGCGATTGGGTTGACCCTGTTCTGTCTACCAGGGACGCGCCCGCGTCCCCCTGTGCACACTGCCCGGGAACCGGGCGCTAACCGCCTGCCCCTTCGCCTTGATCCCGCTTCTCGTGAAGCGCGTCGAGGAGGCCGGCCATTTCCTGAAGCTTGCCCTCGAGGGCCGCGGCCAACTGGGCCATGGGCGCCTCCAGGGCGCCCGCCAGCTGGGACAGCAGCACCTGACGGGAAGGCAGCTTCGCCAAACGCGTGATCTGCTCGGCGTCCAGGACCTGCCGGTCCAGGATCCCGAGCTTGAACACCGGCTTGCTGTCGTGGTCCTTCGCGAAGTCCGAGAGGGCCTTCGCCGGGGTCACGGCGTCGTCTCCGAAGATGACCCCGGTGGGACCCGTGAGGTCCTCGAAGACGTTGGGCAGATCGGTGTCGTCCAGGGCGAGCTTCGCCAGACGGTTCTTCACCACCACGTACTCGGCCCCGGACGCCTTCAGCGAGCGACGGAGCTTCGTGATGGACTTGACGTCCAACCCCGTGAAGTCGGTGAGGTACACCACCGGCGCGTTGCGCATGCGCTCCCGGAGGTCCGAGACGAACGACGCTTTTTCGGTGCGATTCATCACGCCCTCCGGTACAGGTTCGGGTCGATGTGGACGCCCGGACCCATGGTGCTCGAGACGGTCACGCTCTTCACGTACGTGCCCTTGGCCGCCGAGGGCTTGGCACGAACGATCTGGTCCATGAACGCCCCCAGGTTCTCGGAGAGCCGCTCCACCGGGAACGACACCTTGCCGATGGGCGCGTGCACGTTCCCCGTCTTGTCCACGCGGAACTCGATCTTGCCCGCCTTGATCTCCTTCACGGCCCGACCGACGTCCAGGGTCACGGTTCCGGCCTTGGGCGTCGGCATGAGGCCTCGCGGACCGAGCACCCGGCCCAGCGGACCCACCTTGCCCATGAGGTCGGGCGTCGCGACGGCGACGTCGAAATCGAGCCACCCTTCCTTGATCTTGTCGATGAACTCCACGCCCACGAAGTCGGCGCCCGCGTCCTTGGCCTCCTGCGCCTTGTCGCCCTGAGCTATGGCCAGGACACGCACGGACTTGCCGGTGCCGTGGGGCAGCACGACCGTGCCGCGGACGATCTGATCGGCCTTGCGCGGGTCCACTCCCAGACGCGTCGCGACCTCTACGGTCTCGTCGAACTTCGCGAAGGAGAGCTCCTTGACGAGCTTGATCGCCTCGTCGGGCGCGAGCTTGACGCCTACGGGCACCGCCGAGCGGGCCGTGGCGAAGCGCTTCCCTGTTGCTGGCATCCTTGCCTCGAGCCGTCCTGTTCGCCCTCCCACCGCTGGACGGCTCTCAGTCGGTGGTGCTCGGGTGGAGCCCTCGTGGCTCCGAACCTCTCATGTCCTTCGACTACCGGTGGGCGTCGTTACCGGCGCCGCGCCTCAGGAGCAGCCGTGCTGCGGACGCTTCGCGTCCGACCCCCGTTCGGCGGGACACTGCCACCGCCTCCCTTCGGGTCGGAGTACCATCCGCAGCTTTGGTTGTTCGGCTCCCTTCCGCTCCCAGCCTCCTTCGTTACCAGCTGCTACGCCTCGACCTCCACGCCCATGGACCGTGCCGTGCCCGCGATCATCTTCATCGCGGCCTCCACGTCGTTGGCGTTGAGGTCGGGCATCTTCGTCTCCGCGATCTGACGCAGCTGCGCCTGCGTCAGCGTCCCGACCTTCTCACGGTTCGGTACGCCGGAGCCCTTGGGGATCCCCAGCGCCCGCTGGATGAGGACCGCTGCGGGGGGCGTCTTCGTGATGAAGGTGAAGGAGCGGTCCGCGTAGACCGTGATCTCCACCGGGATCGTGATCCCCTGCTTGTCCTGGGTCCGCGCGTTGAACTGCTTGCAGAACTCCATGATGTTGACGCCGTGCTGACCCAGGGCCGGGCCCACGGGCGGCGCCGGGTTGGCCTGGCCACCCGGGACATGGAGCTTGATGAACCCGATAACCTTCTTCGCCATCGTCTATCGCCCTCAGTAGCCCTTCAGCTGCGTGTAGTCCAACTCGACGGACGTCGGCCGTCCGAAGAGGGAGACCTCCACCTTCACCTTGCCCTTGTCGGCGTAGATCTCCTGCACCGTTCCCGAGAAGTCGGTGAAGGGTCCCTGCGTGATCTCCACCACCTGGTCGATGTGGAAGGGGATCTCCTCCCGCGAGGCCTTCTCCTCTTCCACCTCGACACCCAGGATCTTGTTGATCTCCTCGTCCCTCAACGGCTGCGGCGCCTTGCCCGAGCCCACGAACTTGATGACGCCCTGGATGTTGTTGATGGCGTGCATGGTCCGCTCGTTCATCGTCATGTGCACGAGCACGTATCCGGGGTAGAGGCGCCGGGTCACGGTGACCCGCTTGCCGTTGCGGATCTCCATGACGTCCTGCGTCGGCACTATGACGTCGCGGATCTCCTTGGACTCCGGAGCAGCCCCAGGCTCTTCCTCGATCTTTCGCTGGATGAGCTTCTGGACCTTGTTCTCGTGCCCCGAGTAGGTCTGGATCGCGTACCACCGCGTGTCGGACATCAGGCCCCGAAGATCCCCATGATGTAGCCGACGATCGTGCGGATGACGACATCCATCATCCAGATGATCATGGCGATGGCGACGGTGAACGCGAGCACCACCAGGGTCGCGTTCTTGAGCTGATCCCAGTCCGGCCACGTGACCTTCTGGAGCTCCGTCCAACACTCCTCTACGAAGGTCCGCGTGTCCTTGATGCGTTCGGCGACGGCCATGGCGGCTACTTCGTTTCCTTGTGCGTGGTGTGCTTGCGGCACCGCGGGCAGAACTTGCGATACTCCACCCGCTCGGGGTGGACCCGCTTGTTCTTGGTCTTCGAGTAGTTCCGCTCCTCGCACTCTGTGCAGGCGAGGATGATCTTGTCGCGAGGCATTGATCCAGTCCTTACTCGTCGCTGTACCCCGGCCGGGGCGGGGTCTCAGCACATCGTGTCGTCACGTGCCGTGGTCGCTGTCCGAGCGCCACCAGAGCTCTGGGCGGGGCTTGAACCCGCGACCTCATCCTTACCAAGGATGCGCTCTACCGCTGAGCTACCAGAGCGCTTCTTCCTCCTTCTCCTTCTTCCTTCTTCGCTCCCCGGCTTCCGGCCGGGAAAGCGGGAGACGGGACTCGAACCCGCGACCCTCAGCTTGGAAGGCTGATGCTCTAGCCAACTGAGCTACTCCCGCGCTGCCGTCCCACGGCCACTGCCCCACGGCGAACGGAGTGGTGGGGGGAGGATTCGAACCTCCGAAGGCATTGCCAACAGATTTACAGTCTGTCCCGTTTGACCGCTTCGGTACCCCACCAAGTTGCACCCCGACACAAACACGGTGGCTTTCGAACGGTGCTGCATCTCGCCCTGCGTCGCGACGCGGAAAAGAAGCCGCCCCCGACGCTCAGAGGCGGCCATCTATGAACGAGCTTTGAAAGCTAACCCTGTGTAACGAGGCCATCAAGCCCTGCAATGCGGGCGTTTTCCCGGCCTCCTCGTCGCCGCGGGACGGTCCGCACGAGTGTGTCACGGAGCGTCTCCGGCGACCTCGGCCGAAGCACGCGAAGCTGGCGGAGGGACTCGAACCCCCAACCTGCTGCTTACAAGGCAGCTGCTCTGCCAGTTGAGCTACGCCAGCGACAGGGGGCAAGGTAACATCCCCCCGGCGAAAGTTCGCGGGAGGCGTGCCGCTGCGGGGCAGGCCCCGCTCAGCCACCGGAACCGCCCACGACCTTCCACCGGGTGCCCGCGGGGCCGTCCTCGAGGACGATGCCCCGCGCGGCCAGCTCGGCGCGGATGCGGTCGGCCTCGGCGAAATCCCTGCTCTTGCGGGCCGCCGCCCGTGCCTCGATGAGGGCTTCCACCTCCGCCGCCAGCGCCGGGTCCGCGGTCCGCGCCCCACGGGCCACCTCCAGCAGCCCGAGGACGTCGTCCACGGAGCGCAGGGCGGCCCGAGCCGCGTCCTGGTCCTCCGCCGGAACGGACCCCTTGCCGTCCAGCTCGCCGTTCACACGGTTCACGAAGGTGAAGAGGGCCCCCAGCGCGTCGGCGGAGTTGAAGTCGTCGTCCATGGCCGCCCGGAAGGTCGCCAGGAGCTCCTCCGCGAGGGCCTGGAGGCCCGTGCCCGGCGCGTCGGCCGCGGTGGGGAGCGCCTCGAGCCGGGCCTCGAAGTCCACCAGCCGCTGGACGGCGCTCCTCGAGGCGTCCAGCCCGGCACGGGTGAAGTTGAGCTCCCTCCGGTACTGGGCCGCGACGAGCTGGTGACGGATGGACGCGGGATCGTACCCCTCCTCCAGGAGCTGGCGGACGGTGACGAAGTTGCCCAGTGACTTCGACATCTTCCGCCCCTCCACCAGGAGGTGCTTCACGTGGAGCCAGTGGCGCACGAACGTGTGGCCCGTGGCCGCCTCGGACTGGGCGATCTCGTTCTCGTGGTGGGGGAAGACCAGGTCCTCGCCACCCAGGTGGAGGTCCAGGGTCTCGCCCAGCTCGGAGATGCTCATCACCGAGCACTCCAGATGCCAACCCGGTCGGCCCCGGCCCCACGGCGAGTCCCAGGCCGCACCCGCCCGCTCGTCGTCGTCGGTGGCCGCCTTCCACAGGGCGAAGTCCCGCGCGTCCTCCTTCTCGTACTCGTCCTGGGCGACGCGGGCCCCCACCCTGAGCGAGGCGGGGTCGATGCCCTTGAGCCTGCCGTATCCGGGGAACTTCGCGATGGAGAAGTACACCGCTCCGTCGTCGGCCTGGTATGCATAGCCGCCGTCGACGAGCCGCTCCACCCAGGCGATCATCGCGTCGACGCAGGCGGTGGCCCTGGGGTACACGTCGGCGGGACGGATGCCCAGGGCCCGGGCGTCCTCCAGGAAGGCCTCGCCGTAGCGCTCGGTGTAGGCGCCCACGCTCACGCCCTCGGCCACCGCCCCTCTGATGGTCTTGTCGTCGACGTCCGTCAGGTTCATCACCATGCGCACGTCGTAGCCGCTCCACTCCAGGTACCGATGCACCAGGTCGGTGAACAGGAAGTACCGGAAGTTCCCGACGTGGGCGAAGTCGTAGATGGTGGGCCCGCACGCGTACATGCGGACCCGACCCTCCTCCATGGGGACGAACGTCTCCAGGGATCGGCTGAGCGTGTCGTAGACCTTCAGTGCCATGACCTCTTCCGTGGGGATGGGTTCCGGGGGAAAGCTCAGGGTCTTCCCGCCGCCGCGATCTCCTCCGACAGGCTCAGGACCGCAGCGCGGGGATCGGGGGCGCGCGTGACGGGACGCCCCACAACCAGATAGTCGGCGCCGGCCGCCACGGCCTCGGCGGGAGTGGCTACCCGCCTCTGGTCCTCCCGGTCCGCGCCGGCCGGCCGGATCCCCGGCGTGACCAGGAGGAGGTCGGAGGGCACGCTGCGCCGCAGCCAGGAGGCCTCCAGAGCGGAGGCCACGAGGCCGTCCATGCCGGCCTCCCGGGCCAGCTCCGCCAGGCGGGCCACCTCGTCACGCACGGAGTCGATCTCACGTCCCCAGACCACCTCCACCTCGCTGGCACCGAGAGACGTGAGGAGGGTCACGGCAACGAGCTTGACGCGCTCCTTCGCCGCCTCCCGTGCGGCTTCGAGCATGCGCGGGCCGCCCGCCACGTGCACCGTGAGGAGCTCAACGTCGAGGCCGGCGGCACTCCTCACCGCTCCGGCCACCGTGTTGGGGATGTCGTAGAGCTTGAGGTCCAGAAACACCCGCCTGTCGCGCTCCCCGAGCGCGCGCACCACGTCGGGCCCTCCCCGGGTGTAGAGCTCCAGGCCCACCTTGTAGAACCCGCACGCTTCACCGACGCGGTCCACCAGAGCGAGGGCCTCCTCGGCGGACATGCCGTCCAGCGCCACGATGAGCTCCGCCATCTAGGTCCTCTCCGACATCCGTGTTCGGGTTCCCCTGGTCGGGCCCACCCCGTGGTCTCCCGGGGTCGGGGCCACGAGGTCGCTCCAGGACCTCACTCCCCGACGGGTGCCCCAGCGCCCCAGATCCCGCACGATGCGCGCACCCGCCCTCGGATCGGCGAAGTTGGCGGTCCCGACCTGCACGAGCGAGGCGCCGGCCCGGGCGTACGCCACCGCGTCCAGAAAGTGGCTCACGCCTCCCACGCCCACCAGCGGGAGCCGAGTCGCCCGGCGGGCCCTGCTCACCGCGAGCAGGCCGGTGGGGCGAAGGGCGGGACCGCTCATGCCGCCGGGACCCGCTCCCAGCTCCGGGGTGCCGTCGCCGTGCAACAGGACGCCCGGTAACGTGTTCACCAGGGTGAGGCCGTCGGCTCCGGCGTCCGTGGCGATACCCACGGTGCTCTCCAGGGCCGGGTCGTTGGGGGCGAGCTTGGCGAGCAGAGGGCGCTCCGTCCGCGCCCTACACGCCTCCACCACCGACCGCACGGCGTGGGGGTCCAGGGCGAAGGGCCGTCCCCCCACCACCGACACGTTGGGACACGACAGGTTCAGCTCGAAGCCCAGGAAGCCGTCGGCGTCGTTCAGGCCCTCCACCAGGGCCTGGTACTCCTCCACGCGCTCCCCGGCCACGCTGACGAAGACCCTGGGGAGGCGTACGTTGTCCCGGATCCAGGGGAGCTTCTCGCGGCGCACCACCTCCAGGCCCGGGTTCGCCAGGCCCACCGAGTTGAGCATGCCCGCGCCGAACTCCGCCACTCGGGGAGCGGGGTTGCCGGCGCGGGGCTCGAGGGTCACCGATTTGGTGACGAACCCGCCCAGGACCTCGAGATCGAGCACGTCGGCCAGCTCCCGGCCGAAGCCGCACGTACCGGAGGAGAGCAGCACCGGGTTCTGGAAGGTGGTCCCGAAGAGCTCGATGTCGAGTCTCAACGCGTGACGATCTCCTTGAGTCGCCGGGCGAGCTCCGCCTCGAGGTCATCGATGCCCGGAGCCGGCTCCCCGCGGGCGGCCAGAACGTAAGGGCTCGTGGCGTGTCGCTCCAGGCGTCCCCGGAGCCAGGCCCGGTCTCCCTCGTCCTGTGTCAACGACAGGGCGGCCAGCAGCGCCTTCGGCACCCAGGGGTCGCCGGGAGCCGAGTCGGCGTATGCGAGATAGAGGCTCCGGGCCACCGCCTGCGCACCCAGCCTGTCCCGGGCCGTCTCGGCGGCGGCGAACCACGCCAGGGGCTCACGCGGGGCCACCTCCACCAGACCGTCGAACCTCCGGATGGCGCCCAGCAGAGCCGCCACGGACGAATCCTCCTTCGACCCCACCAGCAGGCGTGCGACGTCGTGCACCGCGCCGGCATCCCGGGCGGCCCCCAGCCGCCAGTGTGCCAGGGTGAGGCGGGCCTCGACGGCCGCGGGGCCCACACCGTCGGCCACGTGGCGGGCGATGGACTCGGCAACCGTGGTGTCTCCAGCCGCGCGCAGCAGACGCGCACGCTCGACCCGGATCCGTCCGCGCGGAGTGCTGGCCCACGTGGTGGTGTCGATGCCCCCCAGAAAGCGCGCCGCGACCCCCGCGCCCCAGCGGGTTGCCGCCGCCCCCGCCAGAGTCGCCACCGTGTCCTCCCGCGCGCCGGCTTCCCGGTACGAGAGGAGCCGATCGAAGCTGGTACGCGCCCGCAGCGTGTCGTCGTAGTGAACCGCCCAACGGGCGCGGGCGAGGGTGGCCGAGGTGCGCAGGGCGCGGTCCATCTCCGTCGCCTGTCGCAGATCCCACCAGCCCATGTCCGTGGTGCCGGCGGCCAGCAGGACGTCACCCCGCCACAGATGCCCCTCCGCGGCGACGGGACCGCGCCGCAGCTTCGCCAGCGCCTGGCTCACCAGGGACGTGCCCTCCCCCACCTCGCCTCCCGTGAGGAGCGCGATGCCCCGGTACAGGCGTGCCTCCATCTTCATCTCGGGCGTGCTCGCCAGCTCCTCCGACCTGGCCAGGGCCGCCTCCGCCGCGGCGAGATTGCCGAGACGCAACCGGGCCCGACCCAGGAGGAGGAGGGCATCCGCGGCCCACGGCCCCGCCGGCTGGTCGCGGTACCCTTCGGCCGCCTTGCGCACCACGTCGCGGTAGCGCACGTCCGCAACGGAGTCCTGGCCGGCCCGGCGGGCGTGCTCGCCCTCGTTCAGAAGACGCTGGGCGTTGTAGAGCGCGTTGTAGTACACACAACCCGAGAGCAGTCCGGCCACGCCGAGCAGGGCGACGCGCCGCGCCTTCACCGGCCCCCCGGATTCCCCCCGCCCGCGTTTCCACTCCGGGGGGGATACCGCCCGAAGAAGTCCTGGACCGCCTTGGTGATGGCGGCGGCCACCTTCTTCCGGAAGGACTTCTCGCCCAGCAGGCGGGCGTCTTGCGGGTTGGAGAGGTACCCCACCTCCACGAGCACCGCGGGCATGAGCGCGTTGGTGATCACCGCCAGAGGAGCCTGCCTCACTCCCCGGTCCGGAGCGGGATCCACCTTCGCCATCTCGTCCTGCACCATCTGGGCGAGGAGCGACGACCAGTGCTGCGTGTTCAGGTTCTTCATGTCACGCAGGATGTAGTCCAGGTCGCTGCTGGCCTTCCCGGCGG
>Ga0315535_1000948_pt1 | contig 19854 bp, 15 predicted proteins | sample SalMarSW160220MG_2_FD_203092 | JGI IMG/M metagenome (GOLD analysis project Ga0315535, IMG submission 203092) | Salt marsh sediment microbial communities from the Plum Island Ecosystem LTER, Massachusetts, United States - Salt Marsh Sediment SW1602-20 ... | reverse complement strand
ATTCTGTGCTCCTTATCTCTCCTTCCAACATATACAGAATTGTCGGCAATGTCTCTGGGACCGATTTCAACCCGTAGCGGTATTCCTTTTTTAATCCATTCCCATCCTCTGGCCCCCCCGATCTCGCGATCGTCGATTTCCACTTCAAGGCGGCGGTGATGGTAAAATTTATCTTTCAGTTCTTTTGCCAGGCTTTCCACATAGGTCATAACGGTCATCCTGTCCTCAGGGTTTCGGATGATGGGCATCAGAACCACATGTGAAGATGCAACCCTGGGCGGAAGAATGATACCATCATCATCACCATGGGTCATTATAACTCCGCCGATAAGGCGAGTGGACGTTCCCCATGAAGTAGTCCAGGCATATTCCTCTTTTTCTATGGACGACTGGAACGTTATCTCAGAAGCTTTGGCAAAATTCTGCCCCAAAAAGTGTGAGGTGCCGGCCTGGAGGCCTTTTCTGTCCTGCATCATTGCTTCGATGCACATGGTGTCTACTGCTCCGGGAAATCTTTCCGAGGCCGTCTTTCTCCCCTTGATTACCGGTATGGCCAGGTATTCTTCGGCAAATCTGGAATAAACATCGAGCATCAGTTGGGTCCGTTCAATGGCTTCTTGTGCTGTGGCATGGACCGTGTGTCCTTCTTGCCACAGAAATTCACTGGTCCGTAAAAATACACGGGTCCGCATCTCCCATCGGACAACATTTGCCCACTGGTTTATAAGGAGCGGAAGATCGCGATAACTTGACACCCACTTGGAAAATGAATCTCCAATGATGGTTTCGGAAGTCGGTCGCACAACTAAAGGTTCATTGAGCTTTCCCGCGGGCTCAAGACCCCCGTTGACCCCTTTTTCGAGTCTGTGATGGGTAACAATTGCACATTCCTTTGCAAAGCCTTCCACATGTTCAGCTTCTTTTTCAAGAAAAGAAAGCGGTATAAAAAGAGGGAAATACGCATTTTTAACCCCTGTCTCCTTAAACATATCATCGAGTACGCGCATTATATTTTCCCAAAGCGCATACCCCCAGGGTTTTATCACCATACATCCTCTTACCGGGGATGGGTCTGCCATTTGGGATGCCTTGACCACCTGCTGATACCATTCAGGATAATCTTCGGCTCGAGTAGGGGTTATTGCCGTTTTGTTTTGTTTTCCCATTCTGAATTCCTATGATTATTAAATTTTTCAATCTCAGCCAGTAAAACCTCGACGAGTTTCTCTTCGGGAAACTTTTTTATGACCTTTCCTTTCTTAAAAAGAATCCCTGTGCCATCGCCGCCGGCAATACCGATATCCGCTTCCTTGGCTTCTCCCGGTCCGTTTACAACGCAGCCCATGATAGCAAGTTTAATGGGCAAGGGGTTTAACAGTAACGCCTTTTCAATACGTTCCACAATATTAAACAGATTGATTTTACAGCGTCCGCAGGTCGGACATGATATAATGTCCGGCCCATGTCTCCGAATATCCAGCGCTTTCAGAATTTCATATCCAACCCGAACCTCTTCAACCGGATCCCGTGTTAAAGACACACGAATTGTATCTCCGATACCTTCCGCAAGAAGCATTCCGATGCCCAAAGATGACTTGACGATTCCTGAATAAAGCCCTCCGGCCTCTGTTACCCCAACATGAAGGGGCAAATCCGTTTTTGAGGAAAGGAGCCGGTAAGCCTCTACGGTACGATGTACATCAGAGGCCTTAATCGAGATTTTTAAATTGTGAAAATCCAATGACTTTATTAAATCAATATGTCGAAGGGCGCTTTCAACCATGCCTTCTGCACTTACCCCATTATATTTCTTGAGGATATCTTTTTCAAGGGAGCCGGAATTCACTCCGATTCTAATAGGGATATTAAACGTCTTTGCGCAGTCAACAACTGCTTTTATTTTTTTATGACTACCGATATTACCTGGATTTAATCTCAGCCCGTCAGCCCCTGCCTTTACCGCGGCGATTGCCAGTCGATAATCAAAATGTATGTCAGCGATAATCGGGATAGATACGTTTTCCTTTATTAAAGAAATTGCTTGAGCCGCCTCCGCGTCAGGCACGGCCACCCTTACAATTTCACATCCGGCCCTTTCCAGGCGCTGAATTTGTGAAACAGTGGCCGGAACATCTTGAGTAAAAGTATTTGTCATGGACTGGACCGCAACAGGCGCATCACCGCCCACCGGTACATTTCCGACCATAATTGGGCATGAATTTTTTCGTTTTATTAAAAAAGGCATAATCGTTTGTTATTAATATATAATAGTATCAAAACCCTTCTGGTTTGCTCGCAAAAGACGTTTTACGTGTTCATCAACTTATGCTTTTAAAAATTTTACCAGCACAATAATTATCAGACAGAACTTTTAAGTTCAAGAAAAATACAGATTTTGTATTTGGCTTATAAGAAATATGGTAGTATAAAAGATTAGGAAATTCGCCCCAAATGGACTAATGCAATAATGGAATGATGAGTTTGATGGAGTTTTTTACAATTATAATGGTTTATTTCCGATCTTATTCCAGCATTCCATTCTGATGGCATAAACAGGTTGCTATTAAAAGACTTGTTATTTCAAAAAGCTGTAGAATTTCGGAGACGTAAAATTATCAAAGGAGCAATGTAATGGATCTGGAAAATGGTAAAAGATTTGTGGAAAAACACGGGCCGGATGCACAAGCGGATAGTATCATTAAAAACGAAATTCTAAAAAGGACTCATAAAAATGAAATTCCTTGCGCGGTTGCCTTTGAAATAGCAAAAGAGCTTCAGGTATCACCGGATGCAGTAGGTATGACCGTTGACCTGATTAATTATCGGTTGGTAAAATGCCAACTGGGACTGTTTGGGTATCAGCCCCAAAAAAAGATTGTGACGCCTCAACATACGGTAACCGAGGATTTAAAAAATGCAATTTCCGAAGCGCTGGTCCAAGAGAGACTTTCTTGCAAAAGCGCATGGGATATCGCAACCCGATTTAACGTCCACAAAATGAAAGTCAGCGGTGCCTGCGAGGCCATGGGTGTCAAGATAAAATACTGCCAGCTGGGAGCTTTTTAATTTTATTCTCAAATAGTTGAACGGTATTTTATTTAATAAACTGCAATATGTTGTAATTCTTCAAAATTACATATAAATTACATATAAATTGCTTGACACATAAAAATCACAAGGTTATGAATATGATTCATAATTGTTTTGCCAAAGAATGTTCCTATAAGCAAGTTGGTTTTTGTCTGCACCCTGAAGTAATAGCGGGCAAGATTTTATACCAAAAAGCCGATCAAATGGAGCAACGGGGAAAATGAAAGACGTCATATTAATATTTTTTTTAGCTCTTCTCTTGTGTGCATGGATTAATCTCATTGTAAATCGTAAAAAGGAAAAAAAAGAATTCCGCAAAGAACTCAAAGAAATGCTTGACGAACGGATTAAGGATAGAGTCATATCTGTTCAGCGTGACGTGCAGAAGGCTTTGATTAAGAAAAAACCCGTTTATTTTCCTAGACAAATCACAGTATCAAGAAACAATATTTATCCCTATCTTAGAGAAGATCGCAGAAGTGGTATAGAAAGACGCAACAGCAGGGTTCCGGTCGGCATAACCTTTGAATTTATCGACCGCAGGAAGGCCGACAGTACCCGGCATGCAGGGCCCGAAAGGCGAAGCGGTCCAGACAGGAGAGGCAAGATTTGGGATAGAAGAAAACCGGTTGCATTCCAATATTGTTAGAGAAACACCACTTCTTTCTGCGAACTTGAAATCATCATGCAGAAATAAAGACTTCTTATACCCCCCGTCGCTAAATACCATTGAAGCTGCACGAATATTCGATTTGAGATGTTACTAAAATTCCATTTAACTTGCTTGTATCATAATAAATAATTTTCGCGAAATAGTTTTTTTCGTGATGTTTTGAAATTGTCTTGTTTTCAAACGCAAAATAATTTATAGAGCATACGACTTGCTGTATTTTACCGGTCGAAGGAGTCGACAAAAATATTGTAACTCATCGAAATTTCTACATCGCAAGACAAATGCCGGAGTGGTGAAACTGGTAGACGCACGGGACTCAAAATCCCGCGGGGGCAACCCCATGTCGGTTCGATTCCGACCTCCGGCACCAGGAAAATAAGGGATTTAGCAAGAATCATTTTGATAAGCCCTTTTTTAGTAGCGTTTAAGGAGGGGTTGTTGTGGGAAATGCTTGTCATTCGTAGCTTTGCCATTATCCTATACATTGGCCTTTTTGTCTAATTTGTGAATTGTGCTTGAAACTGTGCTTATTTGGGATTCCAGGTAAGGTTTCCCGTTCCTGTAATACTGAATCCAGTAAACCTTACCTCGTTTGTATATGCTTCCCATTATTCCCCCTCTCCAAACAAAAGCGCCTGAAGGTTTTCCACGGTCCACGATATAAACCGCCCACAACGTCACCGTTGCGGGTTACTTCAAGCGCTATGTTTGTTTTTGTTTTCATCTTATCGTGATCTTGAGTTGATATATAATGCTATATATATATATTATTGCAGCACAAGTCAGGTTTTTTATTGCAATGTATTTTTATGTATTTTATTAAAGCTACATGGAAAAGAAACAAGTTACATTTCGTATTGATCCAGCCATAATTAAAAAACTTAAATTTCTTGCTGTTGAACAAGATCGCTCCCTTACCGATCTTTTCCTTGAAGCCATTCAGGATCTGCTAAAAAAATACGGAAAGAAAGATAAAAAATAACCTGTAACCAAGAGGTTGTCATTGACTGATTATCAAGACCCCATTTCTCATAGAGGTGGAGTTTTGTGTTTTTGATGATAGTTTCTTAAGTGGATGTTTTCATAACAAGAAATAAACATCTGAAATTTGTAGGTCGGAGTATGGGAAATGGTAAAAAAGTTAATAATATTAGGTGCTTTAGCATTACCATTAGTTGCTAGAGCGGTAGACCAAACAGACCGCTTAAAATCCTTTTTATCCCTTTATTGCCGAACATATGAATCTAAAGATATTGATAAATTTGCCGCCTTTTTCACTCCAGATGCCACTGAAAACAACACCTCCTTTCAGGATATGCTCCCAAAATATCGCATAAATATTGAAATGATTGAATCATTTAACTACCGGATTGATTTAGTTGACTATTCTCTAAAGACCGATACGGGCAACATTAGGGTTCAAGGAAAATATTTCACACGATTTTTGTACGAGGGAACATTGAAGGAAAGTAGCGGAGATATTTCAATGGACCTTATAAAGAGAGGTGAATCATACTTGGTTAAACGGCTTAATTACACTTCTGGGTTTGAAAAAAAGGGGGATAAACAGCTTCAATGGGGACCTTGGATTGAAACCGGAAATAAGGAAATCATTTTTAAGGTTCAGGTTCTTTCCTCAGAAAATCCTCTTGAATCAAATTCTCCGAGGTTTAAGGGTCTAAAAAATATATGGGTGTACAAAGAAGACGATCTGTATAAATATACTATAGGAAATAAAAGAGACATACAATCAGCATCAGAATTGCAATCAGAATTGCACAAGAAAGGCTTTAGCGATGCTTTTGTGGTTGCCTTCCACAACGGGAAAAGAATACCAGTGAGAGAAGCGCTGAGGCTTTTGAATTAATGATATCAAAATCAATGTTAAATATTAGAGATCACCGACCTTTTATATCAAAAATGCAGGTCGGATTTCAGCTCTCGAAAAGAATTTTGGAACCAGCTCCGATGCGCTTTCAGATTTATGGTGTTTACAAGTTGAGAGTCGATGCTTGAGCAAATTATCGGCCGGCCTGAATCCATGCCACCATAATTTTTTGAACCCTGCATTTCATGTTCAAAAAATCATCAGATCTTAAGGGACAATTGTTTTCTCAACATCGTTTATGAATATTTTTCCACCTTTGCAGAACGTTCAATCATCTATTTATAAGGAATCAAATCGTTATCCGCATCCATCCAGACGGGAAAGGATTCCCTGGCGTTTTGCAGGGTTTCATAGGACAAATTCACCGTATAGGTGATTGTCGCATTCTTCTTGTGGAATATAATGTTACCAAGGGGGTCGATGATTGAAGAATCACCACTGTAATCGTGACCGTTTCCGTCGATTCCCACGCGATTAACCCCTATAACATAACACTGGTTTTCAACGGCTCTAGCCTGAAGCAGTAACTTCCAGTGAGCTGAGCGTCTTTCAGGCCAGTTGGCGATAAAGATCGCCACATCGTACCGGTTTTCGAGATTTCGCGTCCAGATTGGAAACCGCAAATCATAACAGATAAACGGCCTGATCTTCCAGTCTCGCAGTTCAACCGTAATATTTTGGCAGCCTTCACTGTATACTTTTTCTTCACCGGCCATACGAAAGAGATGCCGTTTATCGTAAGTAAAGACCTGACCTTGGGGTTTTGCCCAGATCAACCGGTTGAAAAATTTACCCTTTTCAGTGACAATGATACTTCCGACGATATCAGCCTTCTTTTGCCGTGATTTCTCTCTCAGCCATGTTACGGAAGACCCGTTCATGTTTTGAGCAAGACCGGCGGGATTCATGCTGAAACCGGTCGTAAACATTTCCGGCAATACGATAAGATGTGTATCATCCTTAATTGCGTTAATCTTATCATCAAATGCAGCAAGGTTGGACTCAATGTCTTCCCAGGCCAGTTCGGTCTGTATAATCGTGGTTTTTAAATCCGGCATAATTTCTCCGCGGCGTTGTCCAGGGTTTCATCCTTTTTCGCAAAGCAGAATCGCAACACATGATGATCGTCTTTTCCATGATAAAACGCCGAAGGTGGAATTGAAGCCACACCATGTTCCAGGATAAGCCGTTTTGAAAATTCCACATCGGATTCATTAGAAATTTCAGAATAATCAAGCATCTGAAAATAAGTGCCATGACAGGGTATGGGCTTGAAGCGAGATTTTTCAATGCGTGTTAAAAATCTATCCCTCTTTCGTTGATAGAAATTTGAAAGGTTCAGATAAACCTCTCGGTTCCGCATGAATTCGGCGTAGGCAAACTGAATCGGCGTATTGGATGCAAATGTCAGAAATTGATGAACCTTTTGAAACTCATTGGATAACACCGCCGGTGCCAGACAGTATCCGATCTTCCATCCGGTTGTGTGATAGGTTTTTCCAAAGGAACTGATGACAAAGCTTCGTGAAACCAGCTCGGGATAGCGGGATATGCTTTCATGCTTGAGGCCGTCAAAAATAATATGCTCATAAACTTCATCACTCAAGATCAATACTTGCGTATCCATAACAATTTGTTTCAAAGCGGTTATGTCTTCATGCGACCATACGGCTCCGGTGGGGTTATGGGGCGAATTTAATATAATAAGCCGTGTCTTTGACGTCACAGCGTCTTTGACGTCATACCAGTCTATACGATACTCTGGAAACTTAAATTTGACATATACCGGAACCCCCCCGTTTAACGTAATGGCCGGCACATAGGAATCAAATGCCGGCTCGAGAACGATGACTTCATCACCCTTATGGACAACGGCAGTAATTGCCGCGAATAACGCCTCGGTGGCACCGGATGTCACGGTAATTTCAGATTCGGGATCGTAGCTTGCGTTATATAGTTTCATTACTTTTTCAGCAATCCTTTCACGAAGAATCGGCACGCCCTGCATCGGCGCATACTGATTATGTCCGGAACGCATATGGTTGTTCACCAGATCCAAAAGATCCGGGTGAACATCAAAATCCGGAAATCCCTGTGAAAGATTTATGGCCTTATGGTCATTGGACAGCTTGGACATTACCGTAAAAATGGTAACACCAACATCGGGAAGTTTTGAACGCAGCATGTGAGCCTCTTTTAAAAATCTCATTAATTTTCATGCAAGATTCTGGTCCTAACCATATTAAGACACAGACATTTAGTCAATCCATAATTCTTAATGTTTATAAAGGGAAAAAGGATATAACCAAACCGGCTAAAAGGGTAAACGCATCTGATTTCCGTGCAGCGTAGCGACGGCGTGTTTCTCTTGGAAACCGACTGACTGTTTGAAGGGCATTAGGACGCGTTAGCCCGAGCCGAATGAAATTATGAGTTAAAAGATCAATAGGATAATTTAGCAATGAATTGTTCTTAACACCTCTGGCGCGGCTCGGGCTTACGGGTACTTAAGCACAAGTTTCAGTCGGTTGAAAAGAGATATACGCCGTCGCGGAGCGTTTTCTGCGTATTGACACCCGCCAACGGTTAGCCTATATTGAACATATTAAAATCCCTCTGTAAATTTTTCTTGAGAGAGAGCCGATCATGGTAAAAAAAATAATTTCCGGCGGTCAGACCGGCGTTGACCAAGCCGCCCTTGATGTTGCTATTAAGCTGGGGATTTCACACGGTGGATGGATACCCAAAGGGCGGTTAACGGAAAACGGGATGCTGGATAACAAATACCAGCTCAAAGAGATGGAAACGGCCAACTATAACAAACGGACCGAACAAAACGTGATAGACTCCGACGGCACCCTGATACTATCCCATGGTAAACTTACCGGAGGATCAGAATATACTCGAGACATGGTGCTTCGTCATGGCCGCCCGTGGCTTCATATAGATTTAAACAAGACCGAGTCGTTTCAAGCCGCAAAACAGATCAAATCTTGGTTGGCGGAACATGAAATTGAAGTTCTAAATGTTGCGGGGCCCAGAGCAAGCAAGGACCCAGTTATCTACCGATCCACGACGGATATTCTGGAAAGAGCTTTGTGCTGAGTCATCTTGTTTGACATAACATCTTTAATGGGAATGAAATGTTGAATATTATTTTTGTGTGCACGGGAAATATTTGCCGCAGCCCCATGGCGGAAGGATTTTTGCGATATAAATGGCATGGAATGGAACGTGGTGCTCTATTTGTTTCATCCATGGGCATTCACGGAGTAACTGATTCTCCGGCCACCGAACATGCCCAGGCTGTCTGTAGAAAAAACGGTTTTGACATTTCATCCCACAGAGCCCGATGTCTTGTCGGAGAAGAGTTGCTCAAGGCGGACCTAATTTTATGTATGGAACCGGCCCAAAAAAAATTCGTTCAGGTTTTCTTTCCATGGCGCCGAGACCGGGTCGCTCTTTTGGGAGCCTGGCCCGACACGGAAACCAGAAAAAGCGCCATCGAAGATCCCATGGGCGGTTCTTACAAAAAATACCAAAAGATATTTGCGATAATCAAGGAGCACATAGAGCGAATCATACCCCTGTTGTAATCAATCACCCAGGTTAAGAAAAAAGGGGAAATCCATGATTGCCCAAAGCCTAGCGGGTCTGGTCGTATTCGCTGGAATTGCCTGGCTGATCAGTGAAAACCGCACAAAGGTGAGTTTTAAAATTATCATCACCGGAATCTTAATCCAGTTTGCTGTGGGATTAATCCTGCTAAAACTGCCGGTGTTCAGAAATTTTTTTATCTCTTTGAACCGGCTGGTTCTATGCCTTGAAGAATCCACAACCGCAGGAACCTCCATGGTGTTCGGTTACCTTGGCGGCGGAACACTTCCATTTGCTGAAAAATATCCGTCAGCCAGTTTTATTTTGGCCTTCAGGGCGCTTCCTCTCATTCTTCTCATTAGCGCCCTGTCGGCGCTTCTGTTTTACTGGAGAATCCTGCCCATGGTGGTAAAGGCCTTTTCCTGGGCATTACAAAAAACCATGGGATTGGGCGGTGCCGAGGGATTGGGTGTATCGGCCAATATATTTATTGGTATGGTCGAATCCCCGCTTTTCATCCGCCCGTATCTGAATGAGATGAGCCGAAGTGAGATTTTCACACTCATGACCTCGGGAATGGCCACTATAGCAGGCACGGTAATGGTGCTCTACGCCAGCATTCTGGGAAACATTATTCCAGGTATTATGGGGCATATTCTGACGGCGTCCATTATCAGTGTACCGGCGGCTGTCATGATTTCCAAGATCATGGTGCCTGAAACCGGCCGGCAAACCTCCGGAGAGTTGACATCTCCGGAAGTGTCTTTGAGTGCCATGGACGCGATCACCAAAGGAACCCTGCAGGGTATCCAGCTCCTGATCAATATCATCGCCATGCTCATTGTGCTGGTGGCTCTGGTCCACATGGTTAATATCATCCTGTCTCTTTTGCCGGAATTTGGCGATCAACCGGTTACGCTGCAAAGACTTCTTGGACTGATGATGGCACCGGTTGTCTGGCTTATGGGTGTCCCTTGGGAAGAGGCCCCCGTGGCCGGCGCACTTATGGGAACCAAAACCATCCTCAACGAATTTTTGGCCTACCTTGATATGAGCCGTCTGGCACAAGGCGCTTTGAGCCAGAAAAGCCTGGTGATTATGACATATGCCATGTGCGGTTTTGCCAATCCCGGAAGTCTGGGGATTATGATCGGCGGAATGGGAACAATGGCGCCTGAAAGACGCGAGGAAATCGTTTCGTTGGGGTTCCGTTCCATCGTCGCCGGTACCCTGGCCACTTGTATGACCGGAGCGGTTGTAGGCATTCTTATTGGCTGACTCGAAAGCGGATCGCTTAATTTGGTGGCCATCCATGAATCTTTATCGGGCACAAATTAAGTTTCCAATCCAGCCAAAACGAGCGGTCCGGATCCGGTAAGAAAAAATTTTGTCCAGTCAAACCCAAACTTCATCAGTTCGACATCTGACCGCTTCAACTTTTCAATTCTTTCCCCTGGCAAATTAAAGCGCGATAAAAAACTGCTCTCGAAGATGAATTTCTTAAACATATCTATATTAAAACAGGCCATAAACGCCATTTTTAAGGCGGGGCTGTCAATCCCTTGAGAGCCCCATGGATTTGCTCTGAATATGGAGTCGATATCTACCCACAAGTCGTTCATTTCATTATATAATTCCATCTCCTGGTCTTCAATCCACTCCTTTACCGTCCATTCGCGAGATTCTTTATGCCCGAGACAGTAGCTGTGACGCATAATGAAGTATAAAACCTTACGTCCGTTTTCATCACCGCTTCTTGCCACGGCGCGTTCCAGCGGATAAGACCGGCAGGAAAAGGGCCGGTCTTTGTATATGGTACATCCTTCAGGAGACAGGAAGGGGCATGATTTTTCTTCATCGTCCGACATCTTGAGCATAAGACTTGGAAAATATGGATTGTCTCTAAATGCTTGAATACTATATAGTTCAAGAAATCGATCCGAAGACATACCGAGTCCGTTCTTCATGCGGATAATATCATAGGGATAAAGATACATATCAGCATCCTTGCAGCATCGGGTAAAACACGCAACCTCCGGATGGCAATCAAACCGGGTCTTGTCTTTCGTATGGATCTTTTTTCTGCCGCTTATTTGCCCATTAAAGATATTATCCTTCATAATTTATAGCTCACCTCTTCACTTTTTTGTGTTTTAATGAATAATCGTAAATTTTTATCTTTATGAAACAACAAAAATACATTCCTTTATCATTTTAAAGCAAGAGTTGATTTGTTTTTTTAATTCTTTGTCTTTTCTTCAAAAAAAACTTGAACCCTCGTCTAATTTTGTATAACGTGTATACATAACGGAAACTTTTTATTATGATCTGTTTCGGGTTACAGCATACGATTTTTCGTTTTGCAAAGGTCTCAAAGAGCGTTTATGCAAGAAAATACCTCCACAGGCAACCGTGAAGAAAAAAGATCTCAATTAAGAAAGGTACTGGATAGGTTTTACAGCGTAGAGTTTAAATTAAAAGAGACCGGCAGTCTTTATCATTTTAAATTAAGGGATCTTTCATCAAACGGCTTGGGCATTCTGGTAAATGAAGATTCTGCGGTACTGGAACATTTAACAGTAAACGAAATATTAAAAATGAAATATTATCCGCCGGAAGCGTCGCGTTCTGCCGAATTCTTAAAAACAAAAATCAAACATATCACAAAAAAAGAACAGGGATCATTTAAAGGGCATTTTTTAATCGGTTTGTTAATTATAGAAAAACATGCTCTTGATGATAAAATTTAAACCTAAATTATCTCGAACGTTTGGCTTTGACTTAAAAAAGTTTGAGTTGTGTTGGACCGGTCTTTCTTTTCTTGCCCGGAATAGATTTCTCTTGCATTTTTAGACGGTTTTCGATTTCACCGATAAATGGCGACAGTGTCCGATCTTTGGTTTTTCCATAAATTTTCCTTTTTTTGGCAAAAGTTAAGTATAGTCGCTCCTGGGCACGGGTCATGGAAACATAAAAAAGCCGTCTTTCTTCGTCCACATCCGTCGTCTCCAAGTTCAATCCTTGAAACGGGAGATACCCATTTTCACACCCCACAAGAAAAACTATCGGAAACTCAAGGCCTTTGGAGGTATGCATGGTCATCAACGAAACTTTTTCAGCCTCGCGTTCGTAACTATCCGTATCGGTGTTCAAGGCGATCATGGCAACAAAACCTGACGTGTTAAAATCGAATGTTTTGGAAATATCAATTAATCGTTTTACCACCTGTTTTGTTTTTAGATTACCGTTTATGGTTTCCCCAAGCCGGGTGTTTTTCACGAGAAAAACAAGCTTTTTTTCAACATCCAACTCTCTGATCTTTTTTTTCATTTCCAAAAGATCACTTAAAAAACCATTCAATTTTAAATGCCTCGCCCGGCCCATTTCTGGTATGGGTAACTTTCGCGCGCTATCTATTGCTTTTGACAGTGCAAATCGGTTTTTGTAACTCCAATTTTTAAAAATTTCCACGATTTTTCTACTGATCGGTTTGTTCAATAAATTTATACTTCTTTCAAAATCAGCAAAACATCCCAATCCTTCAATGGTTTTCAATAATGAGATTAATTCTTTTATATTTTTTGTGTCAAACGCATTTGTCCGGCTAACGATTTGATAGGGGATGCCCGCCGTATCAAAAACTTCTGAAAAAATTTTATTCTGAACATCGGTTCGGTATAACACAGCAAAATCAGAAAAGCTTTTGTTCGGTATCTGGTGCCGGTCACAAGGGTTACCGAAATCCATAAAATAAAACCCCAACCCCCCCATTAATTTTTCAATAATCTTGCCGACCGCAACAGCTTCGCCTTTTGCCGAACCCGCTTCAATAACACTGATCGTTTTTACACCGTTGATCGTAGAATAAATACGCGATCTGTGAGCGTCTTTTTCTCGTGCGCTGATGACCTGATAGGATGCATCAAGAATGGTCTGGGTTGATCGGTAATTTTGTGTCAGCTTGAAAACCTCGGCGTCAGGGTAGTCTTTAATAAAGTTATTAAAATATTTAACATCCGACCCCCTGAACCCATAAATTAACTGGTCCGGATCTCCGATAACGCAAATGTTTTTGTTTTTTGTTCCAGGGGGCATAAGCGTTTTTAGTAAATAGTACTGTCCATGATTTAAATCCTGATATTCATCTACAAAAACATATTTATAACGTTCCCGGTATGTTTTTATAATATCTTTATCTTCATCAAAAAGACGGCCGGTGTTATATATCAGGTCTTCATAGTCACAAAGGCCCTGAATTGACAGCAGATTCTGATAACATTTTAATACAGTAAGAAAAATCTGCTTTTGGGAACCGGCAATTTTATCAGCACATTCTTCGGGGGGTTTTATCAACTGCTTGGCTAACGCAATCCAATCTAAAAGTTTTTTCGGTTTAACGGCAACTGCATGGCCATTTTTCTCCATATGTTTGATTGCGTCCGAAATTATATTTTTTCGATCATCCTCATCGACGATCACACAGCCATTTTTTTGATGATCGTTCAACAGTTTTAAACAAAAACTGTGAAATGTTCCCACAAAAGGAAGTTGTTTTGGATTTTTTATTAAATGTTTTAGTCTGTTCCGCATTTCCTGTGCGGCCTTGTTCGTAAATGTTACTGCCAGAATATTTTTTGGCAAAACGTTTTTATCTGTTACAAGGTTCGCTATCCGATGGGTCAAGGTTCGTGTTTTACCGGTACCCGGACCTGCAATGATAATCATCGGGCCCGTTTCGTATTCAACCGCCCGACGCTGTTCCTTGTTCAGCTCAAACAGGCCGAATTCTACATAGCTTTCTTTCCGCAACGGACTAAAAGTACTGTCTTTTTTTTCTGACACCGTCTTAATGCGTGCCGTATGGCGAATTTGTTTAGATAATTTTTGGTGTTTTGTTTTCTTGTTTTCATCAGATTCCGGTGGCTTAATAAAAAAAAGCTCTTTTTGTCCGAGCAGTTTTTTCCGTTCTTGAAGATCAAAAATTTTTATTTTTCCATATTCTCCGTCATATCCGGGTAAAAGAACAATTTTGTTTTGTCTCATTTTTGAAATTGCTTCACCAAGCAAAGGAACGCCCGCCGAATTAATTTCTTCTTTTTTTTTGGTATTAAGAATTTCAAATTCTGGCCCAAGCTTCTCGAGCAAGGTCATATAGTTTCTCATCACTTTCTTTGATCCGGAACCCACCTCTAAAACATCCGACAATATTTCCGTAAGTGGAATAATATTAAAAAAAGGAAGGGCCTTTTCGGGTTTCTTACCCTCCAAACGATCCGAAAGTTCCTCTACTCTGTACAAAACACCAAGCGTCAGCGGTTTCCCACAGACTGGACATTTTCCGTCATGTTTTCGGGTCTGTTCCGGCCAAAAACTAACATTACACTTTCGGTGTCCATCGATATGATATTTTCCCTCTTCAGGATAAAACTCGTAAGTTCCGACAAAACTTTCGGGGTCTCCTTTTTTGATGGTTTTTTTTATGGATGAATAGGAAAGCTCCGTATTAAAAATATTTGCTTCCCGTCCAAGTTTTAAGGGGGAGTGAGCATCAGAATTCGAGACCAACGTCCTTCCGTCCAAAGAGGATACTCTCCAGTTCATGGCCGGATCGGATGAAAGGCCGGTTTCAACTGCGAATATATAAGATGAAAGATCTTCAAAACATTCTTCAATGGAATCAAACCCTGATTTTGAACCAAGGAGTGAAAACCATGGGGTCCATATGTGAGCAGGTATTAGAAACCCTTTTTCGGAAGTCTCTATAAGAATTTCAAGAAGGTCTCTTGCGTCAAGGCCAAGAATGGGCCTGCCGTCAGATTTAATATTCCCGATTTTATCTAATTTTGAATTAAAGTTTTCTGCAAGGTCAAGGTTTGGCAGAAATACAAGATTATGATTTTTACGGGTTTTATTATTTTTTTTATAAATATTACTTATTTCAGAAACCAGTATAAACCTAACGTTCCCTCGACACGACAGGGGAACCCGTTGATCGCATAGTTTTGCGATTTTTTCCTTTAACTTGAAAAGTCCGGGTTCAGCCGGAACAAGTTTTTCTTTAATTTCTGCAAACCATCCCGGATGGGTAAAATCACCGGTTCCGATAACCGTTATACCTTTTAACTGGGCTGCTATGTATAGGTTTTCAAGATCAAGATTTTTCGCCGTTGACCTTGAAAAATGTGAATGAACATGAAAATCAGCAATAAATTTCATATGAGATAATAAATTAAACCGTAATGGTTTTGTAAAAAGGTTGACAAGTGGCCGGCTATAAATGTGTTTTATAGTTTAATCTACTGTTATATCAAAACATATTTCAAACAAACCATAAAAAACTAAATAACAAGTTTTTTATAAATTTGTGTTTTTACGAATTCGGAAAAACTTGCATCTATATTCCATAAAAACTCTTGTGTAAAAATTATAAGCAGTATATATATAATAAGTTATATACTATATATAGTATATTCTGCACTATCAAAAATATCAATTTTTAGCAAACAATCAAATTTTGGATATTTTAAAATATATCTTTTTAATAACTTACAATTTATTAACAATTATTTTTAATTTCTTTAAAACTCATTAGTTTTATATTTTTTTTATAGTCTTTCTTTTTATAATTTTATTTATTTTTTACTATAAAATAAACAGGTTCAAAAGTTATTATACTTATTAACAGCCTTTAATATTACTAATAACATATTATAAAATATTAAAAGGAACTGATAATGCAATTAAAAATTAAAAAACAAAACATCATCGATATATTATCAAAAGTTCAAGGACTAACAGGAAGAAAAAGCAATCTGGCGATAACAGCAAATATTTTAATAAGTACAACGGATTCCGGCATAACCATGGTGGTTACTGATCTTGAAACAGGATTTGAAGGGCAATATCCTGCGGAAGTTGAATCACATGGAACCATCGTTATTAATTCAAGAAAATTCTACGAGATCGTAAAAGAATTTCCGAGTGATGAAATACAGATTAATGAAATTGAAAATCACTGGATCAAAATAGGAAATAAAACGGTTGAATATAATATTGTTGGAATGAATTCCGAAGATTTTCCTGAAACGCCACATATAGATGATGTTGAATTTTTAAGTATCGATTCGGGCGCATTTAAAAATATGATAGAAAAAATGATTATTATTACTGGCGCGTCTGATGAAAAACGGGCTCATATTACAGGTATATATTTTGAAATCATTCATAAGGATGATAAAAATATAGTACGGATGGTGTCAACCGACGGCAACCGGCTTTCAAAGATCGATCATGTTTATGAAAAGGATGTTAAACTTCCCAAAGAACAAGGTGTAATTATTCCCAAAAAAGGTATGAATGAAGTTATTAAGTTCCTTGGTCCTGTCGGGATGGTTCAACTGGGCATTAAAAATAATAATTTTATAATAAAAAAAGATACAGAAACAATAATCATACGGCTTTTAGAAGGAGATTTTCCGGAGTACGCCGATATAATAAAAAAAGGCGCTTCTCATGCAATTCATATAAATAAAAATATGTTTTTAATGATGCTCAAAAGAATGAGTATTTTGTCTTCTGAAAATTATAAAGGAGTTATTTTTAATTTTAGTGAGGATAAACTTTTCATAAGAACTACAAATCCAGATATCGGTGAATCAAAAGAGGATATGGATATTGATTTTAAGGGTGATTCTATTGAAGTTGCCTTTAATCCAAAATATTTTATTGATACACTCGGTGTTATAGATTCTGAAAAAATCATTATTAACATCGTTGATGAAGAAAAACCGTGTTTAATCGAAGGGGAAAATGACGATACCTATATTAGTGTAAATATGCCGATGAGAATATAATATGAATAAAGAACAACAAACATATAACGCAGATAATATAAAAGTTTTAGAGGGCCTGGAAGCTGTTAGAAAAAGGCCTGCAATGTATATCGGAAATATCAATATCCAAGGCCTTCATCATCTTGTATATGAAGTTGTAGATAACAGTATTGATGAAGCCATGGCAGGATATTGTGATAAGATTATTGTTACCATTCATACCGATAACAGTGTCAGTGTTGAAGATAATGGAAGAGGTATACCCGTAGGAATTCAAAAAACAGAGAATATGCCCGCCGTTGAAGTTGTAATGACAAAGCTCCACGCAGGAGGAAAATTCGACGATCATTCCTATAAAGTTTCCGGAGGGTTACATGGTGTGGGCGTTTCAGTGGTAAACGCACTTTCAAAAGTATTGGAAGTAGAAGTGTATACTGACGGAAATATTTATTATCAGAGCTTTGAAAAAGGTAAAAAAGCGAGAGAATTAAGTATTATAGGTAAAACAAAGAAACGGGGTACAAAAATACATTTCATTCCTGATACTCAAATTTTAGAGACAGATAATTTTAGTTATGAAATATTGATTCGAAGGTTAAGGGAACTGGCGTTTTTAAATAAAGGGGTAAGATTAATAATAGAAGATGAACGTTCGGACAAAAAAGATGAGTTTTTTTATAAAGGGGGTATTGTTTCGTTTGTTGAATATTTAAATAGAAGAAATGTGGTGCTTCATAAACCTATTTTTATAGAGGGGACAAAAAACGAAGTTCAGATAGAAGTTTCCATCCAGTATAATGACACATTTAATGAAAAAATATTTTCATTTGCTAATAATATCAACACAATAGAAGGAGGATTTCATCTTATAGGTTTTAAGGCGGGGTTAACGCGTACTATAAATCAATATGCGACCAATGGAAATCTTCCGAAAAATCTTCAGGCAAAGATTAGTGGTGATGATATCAGAGAAGGATTGACCGCGATTATAAGTATTAGAATAAAATCCCCCCAGTTCGAGGGTCAAACAAAAACAAAACTTGGAAATAGCGAGGTTAAAGGACTCGTTGAATCTCTTATAAACGAAAAATTAAATATTTTTCTGGAAGAAAATCCGGCAGTGGCCAGAAAAATCATTGGGAAAGCTATTGATGCGTCTCGAGCAAGAGATGCGGCAAAACGCGCCCGGGATTTGGCCAGAAAACAGGGCGCTTTGATTGATTCAACACTTCCGGGTAAACTTGCTGAATGCCAGACTTCAGAACCCTCTGAAAGAGAACTTTTTCTTGTGGAAGGGGATTCTGCAGGGGGCAGTGCCAAACAGGGTAGGGATAGAAAATTTCAGTCGATTTTACCGTTAAAGGGTAAAATAATAAATGTTGAAAAATCGCGTTTTGATAAAGTCCTCCGCAGCGAGGAAATAAAAAATATCATAACTGTCCTGGGTACCGGTGTGGGGGAAGAAGAATACGATATTGATAAAATCAGATATTACAAAACCATTATCATGACGGATGCCGATGTTGACGGATCTCATATCAGAACGCTTTTGTTAACATTTTTTTACAGATATATGAAAGAAATGATTAATAAAGGCTATCTGTACATCGCTCAACCCCCGTTATTTAAAGTGGGTAAAGGAAAAAGTGCAATTTATCTAAAAAATGAAAAAGAATTTAATGATTATGTGTTAAAGCGGGTTTGTAATAAAAAAGATATTAAGATCGGGAAAGATGAAACCATGCTTCCGGAACACAAATTATATCTTTTTATATCCGATCTTTCGGAATATTTTTTAATTATGTCAAGGATGGAAAAACGTGGTTTTCACAATGATCTCATAGAACTACTCATAAAAGAAGAGGTTGAAAATAAAGATTTTCTTCAAAACGAAAAAAATATGTTGAAATTAAAAACAATATTAACGGAAAAAGAATATGATGTCAGTGAATTGACATGGAATGATGAACGAAATATTTATGAAATGACCGTTAGGCCCCCCTTTAACGGAAACCAAAGACAAGTTTCCATGGATTTGGCTGTCAAAAACATTACACCGGTAACCATAGGCCGGAGTCTTGTTTATTCAAATGATTTTCAAAAACTCATTGTCCTGGGTAAAAATATTTTAAAATATGATACTCCGCCGTTTCTTATTTTTAACAAAGACAACAAAACAGATTCGGTTTGCATACCAGACAAAGCAAGTTTTCTATCTTTAATGATAACAGAAGGAAAAAAAGGGCTCGGTATTCAACGATACAAAGGTCTGGGTGAAATGAATCCCGACCAGTTATGGGAAACCACAATGAATCCCGAAAAAAGAACCCTTTTACAGGTTAAAATAGAGGATCTGGTTGAAACGGAAGAAATTTTTACAGTTCTTATGGGCGAACAAGTTGAACCCAGAAGAGAATTTATAAACAATAATGCCCTTGAAGTAGGCATGCTGGACATATAGGATATGGATTAAATTTTTTTGATCGATGATTTTTCTATCCAAACAAAGAATCGTCACCATTATATAAAAAAATATAACCATGTATATTCATAAGATTAAAGCAAGAGATTTACCGGACCTTTGGTTTCAGGCCGTTCATGATATTCTCGATCATGGACGACGGTTTAAAATAGATAGAGGCAGTTATGCCGGGCAGACAAGACTTGAATATGATTATTTTTTGGGCCATGTCATGCACCCATATTCAGAACCGGTTTTGCCAGATATTCCTCCCGCATGTGGAATTCCTAATCCAGTGGAGTATGATTATGTT
>Ga0315535_1000947_pt1 | contig 19855 bp, 17 predicted proteins | sample SalMarSW160220MG_2_FD_203092 | JGI IMG/M metagenome (GOLD analysis project Ga0315535, IMG submission 203092) | Salt marsh sediment microbial communities from the Plum Island Ecosystem LTER, Massachusetts, United States - Salt Marsh Sediment SW1602-20 ... | reverse complement strand
TACTTACCACTTTTTCGTGTATCACGGCGGCGATGCTCTCATCTTCTCTGGCTGCGGAAAAGGCGGATATCCGCCATTCGGTTATTGCCGGAACCTGGTACCCGGGAGACCCGCATGATCTCTCCGTCAATCTCGACAAATACCTGTCCGGCTCCCGGAGAGTTCGGCTGGGAGGAACCCTTCGTGCCATCATTGTGCCGCATGCGGGATACAGGTACTCCGGTGCAGTTGCAGCTCGTGCATATCGACAGCTCGAGGGATCCGGAGTTACCACGGTCATCCTCGTTGGACCCAGCCACTATCTGGCCTTCGATGGAGTTTCCGTCAACCTTCAAACCGCCTATGAAACACCGCTGGGGTCCGTTCCTGTGGACCAGTCCCTTGCAAGAAAGATCATCGATTCACAAGCTGATTTTCGATGGATCAGACAGGCCCATGCCAGGGAACATTCCCTGGAGATCCAACTCCCCTTTCTCCAGATAGTCTTGGGAAATTTTCAGATTGTCCCGGTAATCATGGGAACACAGGATTTTTCCACCGCAGAAAGGTTAGCACACACCCTGACGGCCCTGGTACACGGAAGGAAAGACATCCTCCTCCTCGCCTCCAGCGATCTTTCCCATTACCATACCTCGCGCAGAGCCGGTGTCCTCGATTCCTGCTTTGCCTCCCATGTGCTCACCCTTGACGCAAAGGGGCTTGCCCGGGATCTGGCTGCAGGGAAGACCGAGGCATGCGGGGGCGGCCCTGTTATGTGCATACTTCTCACGGCAAAACTGCTGGGAGCAAAGAACGCTTTGATCCTGGGCCGGGCCGATTCAGGCGAGGCCACCGGAGACAGAAGCAGCGTGGTTGGCTATCTCTCCGCCGCACTCGTCACCCCTGCGGCAAACCACCCGGCCACCAGCGAGTTTCCGATCCAGAAATGAGATATTTTTTTACAAGATCAAGGAAGTCAAGGGATTACGCGGAGGCGTACTATAATAGTACGCCGCACAAGTGATCTCGCAGATTGACGCAGAGATTGTGAAAAATAGCCATTTATGGATGGAAACTAACTCATCTGATAGCAATCCACGTCCACGCTCAGCTGGACCCCTCTTGACTGCAATCTTCCCTTGAACAAACCTTCAAGCGCCTCCACCAGGTGCCTGATGAGTGCAGCCTGATCACCCTTCACCAGAATCTGCCACCGATACTTTCCCTTCACACGAAACAGGGGGGCTTCCGCCGGTCCGAGGATCTTGATTTCCTTTCCCCTCTTTGGCCATCCGGCAACTATTCCTCTCATTGCCTCTCCAAGGAAGCGGGCTGCCTCAGCCGTTTCCTCCTTGCTGTTTCCCTTGATTCTCAGACACGTCATATGGGAAAAAGGAGGATATCCCAGTGCCTCCCTGAGTTCCATTTCCTGTGCGAAAAAAGCCTCATAATCATGGCTCACTGCTGTCTTGATGGCGTAATGGTCAACGTTGAAGGTCTGTACGATCACCCTTCCCTTTTTCGTTCCCCGACCCGCCCTACCGGCCACCTGAGAGAGGATATGGAAGGTCCTTTCTCCCGCTCTGAAATCAGGAAAGCCGAGAGATAAATCAGCAGCGAGGACACCCACCAGCGTCACATTTGGAAAGTCATACCCTTTGGTGATCATCTGGGTCCCGACCAGGACATCGATCTCGCCCGCGCCGAATTTCTTGAGAATCTCAAACGCGCTTCCCTTCTTTTTTGTGCTGTCGGTGTCCATCCTCGCCACGCGGACGCCCGGGAACAGCCTGTGAAGCTCGGCTTCCAATCGTTCGGTTCCAAATCCATATGGTTTCAACCGCCTGCCGCTGCAGGAAGGACAACGCGTATAAAGTACACTATGAAAGCCGCAATAATGGCACCTCAAGCAGTTATCCTGATGGTGTATGAGGGCAACATCGCAGTTCGGGCATTGGATTGTCTTGCCGCACGTCAGGCATACATACAGACGGTGAAAACCCCGGCGATTCAGAAACAAAAGGACCTGATTTTGATTCCCAAGTTCCTCTCGAATGGCCTCCCTGAGCCTGCGGCCGATGATCTCTCCCTTTTCGCTGCCTTCGGTTTCCGGTCTCATATCCACCATTTCGATTTCCGGGAGGCGCCGCCTCTCCACCCGTTCGGCCATTTGAAGGAGATGATACCGCCCGCAATGGGAATGGTGGTAGGACTGAATCGAGGGGGTACCGGAGCCCAAGAGAACTACTGCCTTTTCCATCCTTGCCCTGACCACCGCTGCGTCCCTCGCTTGATACCGCGGAGGGTTTTCCTGTTTGTAGGCGGTGTCATGTTCTTCGTCCACGATGATGAGCCCAGGATCCGGGAGCGGTGCCCAAATCGCGGAGCGGGGGCCGACAACCAGGTCCACTTCTCCTCTGACTGCGCGAATCCACTGGTCATATCTTTCTCCCCGGCTCAAACCGCTGTGGTATAGGGATATTCGATCACCGAGTCTGGACCTGAAAAGTCCGTACATATAAGAAGCGAGGGAAATTTCAGGAACCATGAGAATTGCTTGCCTGCCTCTTCTGATCATTTCTTCAATAACCCTGAGGTAGACCTCGGTCTTCCCGCTGCCGGTGATGCCGTGGAGCAGGCAGGCAGAGAACCTTTCCCGTCTGAGCCGCGAATTGAGAAATTCTATCGCAGATGTCTGTTGTTCCAGCAGTACTTCGGGAAGAACGGGTGGAGCAATAAGTTCTCCGGCGGGGTTTCTGTAAACGGGAGCGTCAACGCATTCCAAAACCCCTCTTCTCACCCATTTATCGAGCAGATACCTGCCGTTCCCGAACTCCCTGCAGATTTCCGATTGGAGAATACCCCCGCTCGAAAGAACCCGTTCGAGAAATACTGCTTCGTCCCTGGCGCCGGATCGTGCCGATCCCCGGCCTTCCACAATCTCTTCAAGCTGAATACCATTTCTTGCCTTTATGAATCTTCGCAGGAGAGGGCGGGGAGGATTCTTTGCGATGCGATCCACGAGCTCCAGCAATCCTTTTTCCCGGAGACGATACACCGTGTGCAGCGGGCGGGGAAGCCGGGCGCCGGGATGATCCTTCACCCACAGGAGACACTCTTTTTCCGCAAAAAGGAGCCCTCCTTTTTCCAGTCTTCCAGCACCTGCGGGGGTTATTACCGCACTCCGGTAAGTGTCCGTATTGATTCCACCGGGGAGGGCATTCTTGATGACCAGCCCGATAGGATGCAGATAATACCGGGAAATCCATTCGAAAAAAGGGATCATGTTTTCGTGAAACAGGGGAAAAGGATCCAGGATATCCGTAATTTCCTTTAAGGGTTGCCGGATCTCCAGGGAGGGAGCCTCCCCCAGGACATAGCCTGTCACCGTTCTTTCGCCGAACGGGACCCGCACCCGCATCCCCACGCGTATCTGCGCGATCAACAACTTCGGCACAGTGTATGAGTAAGTATCCGTAACCGGAAGGGAAACGGCAACTCTGAGGCAGGACCTGTTTCTTGATGCAGTCAACGTGTATCTGCAGGCGGAGGCAGGGGAACGTTGAACTCTGCCTTCAGCACAAGATAGCTTTCCACGGGATCTCCATCCAGAAAATAGTCAATCCTGAATGGAAACCAGCCGTTCTCCACCTTCCTGTAATCGTTGAATCGTACTTGGATATTTCTTGTTCCTTTGCCGTGAACGGCCCGATAGCTCACGAGGAGGGGGAGGAATCTCTCCTTTTCCATGAGGAGTCGCGGACCTTCCTTTGGGCTCTCTCCGATACAGTAGGCGATATCTCCATCAAGCCGGGTCAACGAGACAGAGGCCAGGTTAATGCCCCATTCCAAAAGGAGGGTTGACAGGTGCTGCGGACTGTTCGACACCAACAGTTGCCGGTATGCAGTATCGACATCAAGCCGAAGCGTGTTAATATCTTCCACCGACATGCCCTGCCCCTCTATTTCGGGCGCGATCTGTGAACCCGAAGATCCTGGAGACTTGATCCAGACTTGTTCATCGAAGGTCATAGTGGAATTGTTGTCTCCCTCAGCGCCGATCAATCGTGTGGATTGAGACAAAAGCACGGTCTTGAATCGTGAAAAACGTGCGGACATGCGGTCAAGCAGTTGTTCGACAGGCATGATATAGGCATCTCCATCCTTGCTCATACCGAAACACGATCCTATCACCAAGGCCAATACGATAGCAAAAGCAGTCCATTTTCGCTTTTTGCGCAACGATAACCCTCCTTTCAAGATGCGGGATTACTCTCAAGCCCTTTGAGGATCTCCCCCCGCACCCGGGCCATTAACGCGTCAACATCTCTTGCGGAATACTGGTTCACAGCAATCGGGGTTCCGACAGAAAGAGAAAAGCGGCCCCGGTTTATCCTGAACCTGCCCTTGGGCAAAATACGCTTACTCCCCTTTATGGCCACCGGGACGATATCACTCCCTGATTTCAAAGCCAGTTTAAACCCTCCCCGCTTGAAGTCTTGCAAATGGCCGTCCACACTCCGCGTTCCCTCCGGAAAAATCAGTACCGAAGCTCCATCTCTTATCCTTTGAGCGGCTTCCTGTATACTCTTTACGGCCTTCCTTGGATCGTTTCTCTCTATCCCGATATAGCCGGCGCGCCTCATGGTAAATCCGAATATCGGAATACGCATCAACTCCTGTTTCATGAGGAACTTGAAGTCCACCGGCAGGTAGGCCAGCAGTCCCAGGATATCAAAATAGCTCTGATGATTGGCCATGTAAACCCTGGGGACCCCTGCTTCAACGTTCTCGAACCCGCTTGCGTCCACTTTCACGTTGGACAACCACAGGATCACCCGTGCCCATGGCTTCGCCACATAGAGATGTATGGACCTGCTGCTGAAGCCGAGCAGGGTAAGGATGAACGCCCAAAGACAGAAAATAAGGGTGTGAAGGATGATAATCGTGTTCAGGCCGAGAAATCTCACCATGTGTCAGCCTCCCCAGTACTATTGAGCGGATGTTTCACTGTCCATCTCTTGGAATATGAATATTCAGGCATTTCACTCAAAAAAGTGGATCCGCAACACATTGGCATAACGGGACTCCAGCTCTCAGGTCGGAGTGGAGGAGAAGCCCGCGGAAAAAATGAAAAATTCTCGTGACACGCGTTTTGTACAGTCATCCACATTGATATTAATTGATTGACATATGAAATTATTTATGCTATCAAAGTTTATAATTAACATATAATTAACTATAATTACTTACACCTTTGGAGAATATGATGACCGGCTATATCGTATGTCCAAACAAGAGAAGTGCCCCGCGGGTAAACGTGCTTGTCTGCCGGGAGCGCTGCCCGATGAAGGAAGAGTGCCCGGCGTATGCCGCGTATGTCGAAATGCTCCTGACGGAAACGGCTCTTTCTTCACATCTGGAAACCCAAAAGGTTGTCGCGGTTGCTTCCTGAGGCTGAGCTACGCCTGAAGAACCGGAGAACGGATCGGCAATACCACTCTCACGATGATCATGTCTTGTTCCCCTCGGAAGACGTCTATTTTCCCGCCATGTTTATTTACAATAATCCTTGAAAAGGGCAAATCAAGCACCCTCGACGAAACCTCGAACGGTAGACGGGGGAGAAAAAACTGCTCCAGATCCTCCTCTGAGATCCCTTCGGCGGGATGCAGAAGGGTGATCAGGATGGAATCCCCTTCCTTTTGAAGCCGAACAAAAAAAGGACTCCCCCTCGGTGTCGAAAGAATGGAGTACCGTATCAGGCTGTCCAGCGCCTTTGTTAATAGACCGGCGTCTCCTGAGATTGAAGGCAAATTGTCAGGGAAAGATTTCACCATCTTTATCTCTCCGGATAGGATTTCCGGCGTATGCGCTGCAAGAAGAGAATCGACCAGAGAAGACACGTCCAATTCTTCGACATGAATCGTCACTGGCTCAATGGACTGCAGCATCATCCTGAGGATCTCTTCCAGCTTGCCCACATCCTCAGCAATAATGCAAGCGGCCTTTCGGTTGGGATCATCTTCGGGCAATTTCTCCGCAAGCCTCCTGGCGAATCCTCCCGCGGTGGTGAGAGGATTCCTGATTTCATGGGCAAGCCGGGCGGATATCTCTCCAAGTACCCTGATTTCCTCTGCCTGGAGTGCCCGTTCCTGATAAAGCTTGAGTTCGGTGATATCCATCATGATCCCGTCTATCCACTGGAGGTTCCCCCGATGGTCGGTAGACGGAATAGCCTGGTCAATGAAGGTGAGCGTCTTCCCATCCTTGGTTCTGACTCTTCTCTCCACCCTCAATTCCTGCCCCTTTCCCCAGCACGCCTCCAGGATGTCTTCCTCGTCCCTATCCTGCCAACCGCAAATCTTCTCACGCCAGAAATTCCGGTCCCCCACTACTTCATCGGGGCTATACCCCAGCTGATCGGTGAAATACAGGTTGACGAACTCTGTGGTCCCGTCGGCCAGGATACGGTACACGATAAGGGGAACATTTTCCACCAGGGCCCGGTATTTTTCTTCTGATGCCACCAGGTCGGCCGTCCTTTCCCTGACTCTGTCTTCCAGCGTCTGGGCATACTCTTCAATTTTTTCCCTCCTTTCCTTCAATGCCCCCAGCATGACATTCAGCGATTTCGCGAGGCTGCCGATTTCGTCATCGGGTCGGGACTGCAGTCGACTTTCTCTCTTCCCTTCCGCAATCTCCTGAGCCTCTTTAACAATTTCCGTAATCGGTTTGACGAATCGGATGGCAACAAACCAGGTGAGGCAAAAGGAGACAATGATGCCGGCGACTGCAATAAGAAGCATCAGGTTTCTTCTTTCTTCAAGGCGCCTTATGGTGGTCGATCGATCCATGGCAATAAGAACGACAGCCGCCGCATCACCAAAATAGTCTTTCAGGGGCCCGAGCAGAATCGAACGAGGGGGGAGGCCCCCCGACGCCGATATAACGGTGAGCCCACTGTCTTTCCCGGCATGAAAATAATGCCCCGGCCGAAATTTCGTATGATTCCTGTCGGTACATGCCAAGAGCACATAATCGTCTTTTCCCCGCTTCACATATATCCCGAGATCAGCCCCCCATTCTCTCCTGAATTCGTTCAAGAGTCTGATATTAAGGGGGTACCCCATCTCAAGGCTCCCGAGCACGTTTCCATCGCGAACAATGGGAGCGGCCCCCTTAAGCACCAGACCTGAAGCCTCCCGTTCCAACCCGGAAACACCATCCCTGGACTTCAGTGCTTCCGCCGTCACACTTCGCCCGGCCGTCATTTCACCCTGCCCGGATTCACTGTGGAGACGAAGGGGTAACTCTCCCGGCGGCAAATCAATGTGGAACTGTTCTATTCCAAATTTCTTTCTTAGAGCCTGGAAGATCGGTGCTGCGTATCTTTCAACCGCCTTCTCGTCCCGCGACGCCATGATTCTCTTTATCTCAGGATCCACTGCCAGAACAGAGGCCAGTGCCAGCAGCACCTCCTCTTTCTGGCGAATATTCTGCAGAAACAGGCGGTACAGCTGTTTCATTTCACGGGCGTCCTCGTGTGCTATGAGTGTCTGCTGTGAATTCAGGCCCAGATAGACGAGTGAAGTTGTTCCGATAAACGCGAAGGCCAGGAAGGGAACCAAGAGCTTCCAGATGAGACTGATACTGCGTATTCTGTAGAGAATTCTGTTCCGCATCGTCTTTAGAGTAAATCACATTCTCCCGGCAAACGTGAGTCTCCTCCCGCTAAACCGGTGAATCTAAGTCCCTGGATTCATAAGTTCGATGACATAGTCTTTGTAGTATTTCACCGCCCGCTTCTCATGAAAGGCACAGAGGCCGCAAAGCTGACTCCTATTTCTTTTGCCGTTGAGAGGACGGCAAAAGAAAACAGCTGCGATTCTGGACATAAAGATACAGCCGGTAATTTTACGCCCGTGAAGCTGTCTTTTCCCTTTCCGCCGTCTCGGCAGAAAGGGAAAACAAATTCTTAGCGAACTTCGCGCCTTTGCGGTGACGAGAAATTGTCCAGTTCGGATACGATATCGTATTTAAGGATACGTGCACTAAGGAACACCGACCAGAGGCATTCTGGCCATGTCTCTCAGGATCCTCTGTTGTCTCCACTTCACATACGAATTCGGCCGCTTCACCGACCACCTATGTGGACTCGGCAAAATAGCAGCAAGCAGCGCAGCCTGGGAAGCGGACAGTTTCGAGGAAGAAGTATTGAAGTACTTTCTCGACGCGGCCTCCACACCCCTGACACCGATCCCCCAGTCGACCATGTTCAAATAGAGCTCCAGGATTCTCTGCTTGCTCAAGAAGGTTTCAAGCAGGAACGTGTAATAGGTCTCTGCGATTTTTCTCCCCCAGGTCCTTGCAGGCCATAAGAACACGGTTCGCGCCACTTGCATGGTGATAGTGCTTGCCCCTCTCTTCCTTCCCTTTCGGAATATGTCCTGTACGGCGTGAGATATTTCCACGACATCAAAACCGCGGTGCCAAAGGAACCGCTGATCCTCACTGGCAAGTACGGCTTTTCTGATCTCGGGAGAGATGTCTTTGAGCTTCCTCCACACTCCACTGTGGGCGCGCCGGGTTTCCGCATTCGTTCCGGTCAAGAACCGGCTCAATGCCGGCAAGAGAGGAGGGTTGATGAAACGGAGCGCAACTACTTGAGCGTTCGAAAAAACCAGAAAGAGCAGGAGGGCTGCCAGGACCCACCTCGTGATCCTCGTCCCGATACCCGGCTCCCTCTTCCCGCTCACCCTTTCTACCTCTCATCCTTCTTGATCTCGTTCCAGATCTCGTCCATTTCATCCGGTGCAGCTTCACTGAGGTCTGTTCCTGCGGTCGACAATTTCCTTTCCATCAATTCGAATCTCCGAACAAATTTTCTGTTCGCCATTCTCAAGAGATCTTCCGCATTCAGCCCCCAATGCCTCGCCAGGTTGACCAGGGAAAAAAGGAGGTCCCCGATCTCTTCCCCCACCTCTCTTGAATCCTGTTTTTTGACGGCCTCTCTGAGTTCACCGGACTCTTCAAGTACTTTCTTCCACACAGCGGCCCTGTCCGCCCAGTCAAACCCCGCTTTAGAGGCCCTCTCACTCAACCGATGGGCCCGCTGGAGGGCGGGAAGAGCGGCTGGAACCTGTTCCAGAAAAGATCCCTCTCTTTCCGCACCATTTTTTTCGGCCTTTTTGATCTTGGCCCAATTCGTCGCCACCTCTTCGACATTCTCTACCTTGAGATTTCCGAAGACATGCGGATGACGTCGAATCATTTTCTCAACTATCTTTTCGACAACGTCGACGAGATCAAACTCACCCTTTTCTTCTCCAAGGTATGCAATGAAGACAATGTGAAAGAGAAGGTCACCCAGTTCGGCACACAGTTCTTCCGGAAGACCGCGTTCAACGGCATCCAGAACTTCGTAGGACTCCTCCAGCAAATACATCCGTACAGTATGCATTGTCTGTTTCGCATCCCAGGGGCATCCGCCCGGTGCCCGCAGTCGTTCCACCAAATCGGCGAGAGTGTTGATCGCGCTGTCAAGCTCAGCATAATCCATTGTATCCACCAAAATTATCAGGTTCGTAGATCCTCTTCGGCGATGTCATTCAATTTTTCGGCTCGCCTCTTCCTTTCAAATATACGCACAGGTCCGTGCGCTGCACCGCAGAAACCGGGTGACTTCCGCATTCATTTTACAGGCTCCCTTTGAGTTTTTTCGGAGTGTCCTTTTTGAGCCTTTCGGTTCGCCCCAGCCATTTGTTCTTCCAGCCATCATAAGCCTCTGAGGAAATGAGGCCCACGATAGACTGATATGAGGTCACGATTGCAGGCGCCAACCTGGACTCGGCAATCAATGGCGCCTTCGTGGGAAGAAAGAAGGTAAGCAAGATAATCACCAGATAGGTGAGGATAATGCCTTTAAGAACGGCCAGAGCAGCTCCCAGCCCCCTGTCGGCCCAACCAAGAAAAGCCTTTTTTACCAGAATCCCCAATCCGGATCCGGCCAAGTTGCAGGCGATCAGAACAATAAAAAAAATTGCCCCGAAACTGATCAGCGAAAGGAATCTGCCGGATGACAGATGGGATTTCAGGAACAGGGTCAATTGTGGTTGATACTTGCTCGCGAGCCATATGCCCAGGATCACGCCGGCCAGTGAGCCTGCTTCTCTGAAGAAGCCGCGCCAAATACCCCTTACGATGAAGAAAATCATCGCACCTATGATAATCGTGTCCAGGATATTCATTGGGCCATCTTTATCAAAGCCAGAGAGTCTCCGTCAAGGCGATTATCGAAATCACGGGGACCGGGAGTCACCCTCCCGGGCGCCCAAATCCACCGCCTAACTTTCGCTTAATAAGTTCACGGAGTGATTTGGCGAAACTCCTGATCACCAGCAAGGCGCGCATCGGCTTGTTTTCGTAAATCATTTGTGCTAAAGAAGTGAGGTCTTATTCTCTGTTGCAAGGGGCACCTGTTCATGCTGAGCGAAAAAGAAAAGATCGCGTTGATCACCCAAATCAGCCTCGACATCAACGAAGTGAAAGATATTGATATGCTTCTGGAAAGGATCCTGAGCAAGATTCGGAAGTTTTTCAATGCCGACGCCGGATCCATGTACATCAAACACCGTGACATGCTTCGATTCAGTTTCACGCAGAATGACACCCTCCAGAAGAGACTTGGGGCGGGCAAAAAGCTCATTTACAGCACCTTCTCCATTCCCGTCAACAATCAATCCATCTCCGGCTACGTGGCGAAAAACAAGAAACTGGCCAACATTCCTGATGTGTACGGCATGAACGGTTCAGAACCCTACAGGTTTGACGCTGAATTTGATGAACTCTCTGATTATCTGTGCAAATCAATGCTGGCCGTGCCCATGACGAACCAGCGGGGTGACGTGCTCGGTGTGGTTCAAATAATAAACGCCCAGAATGAAAAAGGGGATATTATCCCCTTTTCTCCTGCAGATGAACTGGCAATCATGCATTTTGCGACCAGTGCGGCCCTCGCCATCGAGCGGGCCCAGATGACCAGGAATATCATCCTGCGAATGATCAGCATGGCAGAATTGAGGGACCCTGCTGAAACAGGTCATCACGCAAACCGGGTTGCCGCATTTTCGGTGGAAATTTTCGAGGCCTGGGCACGGGAAAATGGTCTTGCTCTCGACGAAATAAACCGTCAGAAGGATATCCTTCGAATGGCGGCCATGTTGCACGACGTGGGCAAAGTGGCGGTCAGCGACCTCATATTGAAAAAGCCGGGAAAACTTACTCCGAAAGAATTTGAAGGCGTCAAGAGCCACACCTACCTTGGAGCAAAGCTTTTTCTTGAAGAACGATCGGAGCTGGATGAGATGGCCGCCCAGGTGGCCTTGAATCACCACGAGAAATGGGATGGCACCGGGTATCCCGGGCATGTCGATCCCCTCACCGGCAAACCGAGCCCCGGCTTTGACGGGCCCGGGCGGAAACCCCGGCCGAAGCGAGGCGAGGATATCCCGATATATGGTAGAGTAGTGGCTGTTGCAGATGTCTATGATGCACTGCGCTCAAGGCGCGCATACAAGGAACCCTGGGCTGAAAGCAGGATCCTGGAAGAAATGAAAATGGGTGCCGGCACTCACTTTGATCCCGCGGTCATTCGCGCGTTCTTCTCGACGCTGGATGTCCTCCAATCCCTGGCAGAACGCTATCCAGAGCGGTAAGGGCTTTCAGCCGGAAGGAAACCGAATTTATGCAAATTCGTTATCATTCCATTCCTTCTGCAGGGTAGGAAGACTGATGGTGAATGTCGTGCCTTTGTTTACTTTGCTCCAGACCCTGATCTCTCCTCCGTGCTTGGCTATGATCCCGTGACTTACCGAAAGACCGAGGCCTGTCCCATTTTTTTCCGATTTCGTGGTAAAAAATGGGTCAAATATGCTTCGTATGTTTTCGCCGGGTATTCCGCACCCAGTGTCCTCAAAGCTGATACCAACGGTATTCTTATTCAGGAAAGTCCGGACGGTGAGGTTTCCACCATTCTCCATAGCGTCTGCGGCGTTCAGTGCCAGATTGATGAAGACCTCTTGCAGCTGGCTTCTGTCGCCCTCAATGGGGGGAAGGCAGGGATCCAGCTTTTTCTTGATCTCGATATTTTGAAATACCGATTGAATTTCCATGAGTTCGAATATCTCGTGGACGGCTTTGTTTATATCCAGTGATTCGACGCGCGGCTTCCGCTGTCTCGAAAAATCAAGCAGCCCCTGCACAATCCTCTTGCATCGTTCGGCCTGGTTGACGACCTTCTTCAGATTGGCATGGGGCATCGTGTCCTCAGAAAGCTCCTCCAGTGCCAGTAGACCATACATCATGATGGCACCAAGAGGATTATTGAGTTCATGTGCCACACCAGCGGCGAGTCTTCCTATGGAGGCCAGTTTCTCGGAGTGAAATAGCTGTTGTTGGGTTTCAAGTAACGTCCGCTCCATTTTCAGCCGTTCTTTCAGGTCTACGAATATCCCCACGGTCGCAATTTCTTTTCCATTTCCGTCATAGAGAATGGCTGCCGAAAGGTTCCCTTCCACCACCTGGCCGTCCGGCCTCCCATAGGACATGGGGCAGGATCTGAGCTTACCAGGCCCTCCGTACTCCTCGCCCCTCATCATCTTCATAATCTCCTTCGCCAGCCCCTTGCGATATATGTCGCGAATATTGATTTTTCCGATCACCTCCTCGGCGGAACGTCCAAAAATCTCTTCTGCCGCCTTGTTCCAAATGATAACTTCTCCTTTCATATCCGCGGCCATGATAGCATTAGGGGAACTCATGATAATGTTGTGCATGAAATCATTGGCTTTAGCGAGTGCCTCTTCCAGTTGCTTTCTCTCGGTCAGGTCGAAAATAATTCCTTCGTATCCGGCAATGCACCCTTGATCGTCGTAACGCAAATGACACGTAAATGCCGCGGGGAAAACGGTCCCATCTTTCCGTTTCATCTCGATCTCATATTCAACCAGGCATCCTTCCTGGGAAATACGCCTCTGGAGGTCTTCCGCATCCTTGGGGCAAGCATAGATTCCTCTTATCATATCAATACCATAAAGTTCCTCCTTGGAATCATACCCGAGCAAATCAAGAAAACGGCGGTTTGCCTCGATAAGATCCCCATCCTGCGTGCTGAGAAATACACCGCAATAAATATTATCGAACAGCCTCTTGAACTGCCCTTCGTAGGCGTTGAACCCGTTTTCGAACTTCTTTCTATCGCTGATGTCCCGATAGATGAAGACCGCGCTCTTCACAGGATGCTCGCCGGGAAGGAGAGGCATTCCGATTACGTCAAAGACCTTCTGCAGATGGGAAACAGGGCGTTCAAAACGAATGACCTGCCCATCAAACACCTGGTTCATCAGGCACCATGGGCATCGATCGTCGCGGCCGCTGACGGCCTGATAGCATTTCTTTCCCTGCCCTTCCCCCACACATGCGATCATGGCTCTGTTCATGTATTGAACGGTATTCTGCGCGTCAATAACGTAGGTGCCATCCCTTATCGCCTCAAGAAGAGGGTATATCTTATTATTCGCCGTTTTCATTCTCTTCCCAAAGCTCTGTCTACGTACGCCAACAGGTCATTAGGAGAAACGGGTTTCTGCAGGACAAAATCGCAGGGGAGCCAACCATCATCCGGGTAACTGTCCCACGGGCCTTTTAGATCCACGGAAGTGATCATGATCCTGGGTTTTTCTTTCGTCGCTTCATCTTCGATCAAGGCCTTTACCACTTCCGAGCCTTCACTGTAGGTCTCCATCATCAGGTCGATAATGTACAGGTCGGGCATTTCGGCCTTGGATTTTTCCAATCCTTCTCTGCCGCTGTATGCCTCCACCACCTCATAGCCTCCTGATTTGAGGATCGTTCCCGTCGATTTCACGAAATCCGGATCGTCGTCTATAATCAAGACCTTCCTGCCTTTTTCCCCCATTTTCTTTTCCTCCTTTCTCTGACAAACCGCAGGACGTTGAACTCATACTCCCTGAGCAGCACGTCCGCCCAGACCCCGGATCGTGAGAACCTATCCGGGTCCTCCACCAGAGGTGGAGGATTCAGCTGAAACTGAGAATCGTTTTGTATGTCATGAAATTACTGCAACCTATTTATTTCATGAATAATCTCAATGGCACCCAGACCGACCGGGCAGGCATCGGAGCACCTCCCGCATCCCACACACCCTATCTCATGGTAATTCATCATATCGAACTTGAGTTTGTGCTCGTGCCTGCGGGCCAGCCTGGCGCCCTGGGTTGCCCGGGGATTATGTCCGCTTGTCTCCCTGGTGAACCCGGAAAACAGGCACGCATCCCAGCTCCTGCATCGGACATATCCCGATTCATCCGGATAATCGGATACATTAAAGCAGGTACAGGTGGGACAGACGTAGACACAACCGCCACATTTGATACATCGCTGTGCCAAGCGATCCCAGAAGGAATCATCGACCTTGTTCCCCCGGAGTTTTACAACGGCGGATTGCACCCAATCTTCAGCCTTACTCCGCTGAGAAATCTTTTCTCTAATCCCTTCGAGCATTTTCTTATCGTTTTCGGCAGGCGGATCAAAATAGTCATTTTCAAGAATTGCTTTCCCCTTTTCGTTCCCCGCTAGTGCAATAAAATGATCTCCTGCATCGAACAACTGGACGTCGTGGGGTGTATCTGTTAAGAAAAGGCCTCCCCCTGCCTCTCGGCAGAAACAGGTTTCGCTCGGCGGCTCGGTGCAGGCGACCACTACGTATGCGGAAGCATGCCTTCTCGCAGAGTAATTGGGGTCAATCAGGTTGTCTCTCGACATAAACCTGTCCGTAAACACTATCGCCCTCATGTCGCAGGGTCTGATTCCGAAGACGACCGTAGCTTCATGCTCCGTTGTCTTTAAAATGCCTTCTCCCGCGAATGAAAGGATGTCTTCCGTCTGGGGAAACAGGACGACCTTCGCAGAAAGGACCGTTTTCCCCATTTCGTCGGTATAGGTCCCATCACCAAAGGGCATGAGCAGCAGGTCTCCACTTTCGGTCCGCTGGGGGCAGTAGACTTTTGCCTCTTTGTTCATCTCCATGAGAAGACTCTCGACTTTGTCTTTCGGTAGTATCTTCATCAGACCCTCCTGATACTGACCGCACAGCTCTTGTACTCGGGAATCTTGGCAACGGGATCAAGGGCGCAAATGGTCAGTTCATTGATATTGCCTTCACTGAAATGGAACGTGCCGAACACACTGCCCTCGGGGACATCAGGAGTAACATGCACGGGCAACGTGAGCTCACCCCGCCTCGATTCCACGGCAACCGTGTTGCCTTCCTTTACTCTCAGTCGACGGGCGTCATTGGGGTTCATCTCAAGCAGGGATTTCGGCGCTTCTCTTTCCAGCAGGGGCACCTTCCTTGTCATGGTCCCGGTGTGGAACTGCGGTCCCACCCTTCCCGTTGTTAAGAGGAAGGGATACTCTTCGTCGGGCGCTTCGGCGGGTGGCATATATTCCCGGGGATCAAAATGGCCGAGTCCCCGGGCAAAGCCTTCTTTGTGGAGGAAAGGTGTCCCAGGGTGATCTTCATGGAGGCAGGGCCAGGCGAGGCCCCATGAGGTCTCAAGGCGGTCCTGGGTGATGCCGGCATAAGAAGGCGTGACTGCATTGATCTCGTTCAGGATCTCCTCCGGGCTTTCGTAGCTCATCCGGTACCCCGCCCTGGAGGATATTTCACAGATGATTTTCCACTCCGGCATGCATCCCTTGATTGAACCCATTGCCTGCCTCGAAAGCTGAACCCTCCGCTCGGTATTTGTGTAGGTACCTGATTTTTCGGCAAAACTCAGTGCTGGTAGGATCACGTGGGCGTATCGTGCCGTCTCTGTCATAAAGATATCCTGGACTACCAGAAATTCCAGTTTCTTCAAAGACCTAGCCGTACGCCTGGCGTCAGGATCGCTCACGGCGGGATTTTCCCCCAGGATATAAAGCCCCTTAACCTCCCCTGTTTCCGCCTCATGAACCATTTCGGTCACCGTCAGACCGGCATTGCGGTCAAGTCCGGTCACCTTCCACGCCTCTTCAAACTTTCGGACCACATCGTCATCATCCACCCGCTGGTAGCCCGTGTATACATTCGGCAGGGCGCCCATGTCGCAGGCACCCTGAACATTATTTTGCCCCCGCAGGGGGTTGACTCCCGTGGAAGGCAAACCAACATGCCCGGTGAGCATGGCCAGGTTGGCGAGTGATTTGACGTTGTCCGTTCCCGTGATGTGCTGGGTAATGCCCATGGCATACAGAATCATGGCCCTATCTGACTTTGCGTAAATCTCAGCGGCCTCTCTCAGGGGTTCTTCATCGACACCGCACAGCTCCGCTACCCTCCCCGGGGAATACGCAACTACGACGTCCTTCAGTGCCTGGACGTTTTCCGTTCTCTTTCTGATGAAGGCATCATTTTCCCATCCCCTTTCCAGTATGATGTGCATCATCCCGTTCAACAGGGCCACATCGGTGCCGACCCGATGCCTTAAATGAACGGCAGCCAGTTTTGCGAGCTGTATTCTCCTGGGATCGGCCACCACCAGCCGGGCCTTCTTCCGGCGGACTGCTTCAATGATTCTCGCGGCGATAAGGGGGTGCTGTTCAGTGGTATTGGAACCAATCACGAAAAAGGCCTCAGCCTCGTCCGTTTCCCCGATTGAATTGGTCATGGCGCCGCTCCCGAACGAGGCGGCAAGACCTGCCACCGTCGAGGAGTGTCAGAGACGGGCGCAATGATCAATGTTGTTGGTCCTGAATGCCGCACGTGCCATCTTCATGAAGACGTAGTTCTCCTCATTGGTCACTTTTGCGGAAGAGAAAAAACCCAGGGCACCGCTCCCGTTCTTTTCTCTAATGTCGTCGAGCTTCTTCGCCACAACGTCGAGGGCTTCGTCCCATGTGGTCTCCCGCACAATCCCGTGTTCCCGGATGAGTGGAGTCCTTACACGCGCCGGGTGATTGACGAATTCATACGCATTCCAGCCTTTTATACATAAGGATCCCCTGCTTACCGGGTGCCTGCGGCTCGGAGACACCCCCACCGCCCTCCCATCTTTCACTTCCAGGTAAAAGTTGCAGCCGCATCCGCAAAAGGGACAAACAACCAGCGTGCTGGACATCAGAGCGCCTCCTTCACATGCCCTATTTCCGCATAATTGAAGACCGGGCCATCGGTACAGCAATAGTATTCGCCCATTGCGCAATGGCCGCATTTCCCCACCCCGCATTTCATCATGCGCTCCAGCGAGACAAAAATACGATCCGGCGAAATATTCTTCTTCAGTATTTCCCGAATGACAAAGCGGTACATGATGGGAGGCCCACAGAGGGCACAATAAGTGGTTTCAGGATCGAGTTTCACCTTATCAAAGAGATCGGTTACCAGGCCTACATACTGCCGCCAGATCCCCTCTTCATCCGTATCGACGCTCAGGAGATATTTCATGTCAGTCCTGTTCATCAGGCCCAGCAGCTCATACTTGAACAGCACGTCGTCCGGGCTTCTCGATCCATACATCAGAACAAGCTTTCCGTAATCGGTCCGATTGTCCAGCACTGCCCACAAGAGTGATCTCAAGGGGGCCAGACCAAGGCCGCCCGCCACCAGGAGCAGATCCTGGTCTTTCAAGAGCCCGACAGGGAAACCCATTCCGAAGGGTCCCCGTAGCGCTATCAGGTCTCCTTTCTGTAACTGGAACAGCGCGCTGGTAACCGAGCCCGCTTTTCTCACACATATCTCGATAATGCCAGGCCGCGTAGGAGGAGATGATATGGATATGGGGGCCTCTCCCACTCCGGGAATGCTCACCTCGACAAACTGGCCGGGGCCGTGAGAAAACACACGTTCCACATCTTCGTCAGTGAATCTGAGTTGGAAAAGTCTGTGCCCTTCGATCTGAGGGAGGATGCGCTCGATCCTTGCCGGATACGGCTGAAAAACCAGATCAACCGCCACCGCGTCTCTCTTCGCCGTCTCCACTTTCAAAATCCTCCTTTCCCCCGATGACCGTTATTTGAGCAGATCTTTTTCCCTGTTCATGATCGACACAACACCGGCCTGCTTGGGTTTTTTGGGCAGTTTGACAGTGAACGTGCTCCCTTCCCCCTCCTTGCTTTGCAGTTCAATAGTTCCTCCATGCGCATCCACAAGCGTTCCAACAATGGAGAGACCAAGACCCGAACCCTTCACCGGGGCATTCCTTCTGCCATCGACTCGATAAAACTCATCAAAGACTCTTGAAACATGTTCCTCCCCGATCCCGATGCCGTTGTCTTTCACTTCAACCCATAGCTCTCCACCCTTTTCAGAAAGCAGGACTTTCACCCACCCCCCGCCTGTATTGTACTTGACCGCGTTGCCGATGAGATTGTTGCATACCTCCTTCAGGGCCACCCGGCTTCCCTCGATAGACGGTAAATTCTCCGGCTTCTCGAGAGAAATAGTGACACGCTTTTCCAGGGCCACGGGGTTCAGGAACGCTATGGATTCTTCCGCAATATCAGCCAAACTCAACGGTTCGAAATGTTCAGCCATCCGGAGCGGGTCGAATGTTGCAAGGCCAAGCCATCTGCCGATCAGGTCCAGCATCTCCCGAAGCCGCTGATTAGAACGGTCTATCATCTCCATGGCTTCCTCAGAGACGTGACCTGCCATGCCTCCGAGAATGATTTCAAGGTACTGGACCGTAGCCGCAAGCGGCGCCCTCAGTTCATGAGAGACCAGTGATATCATATTTCGTCTGATCTTCTCCTGTGCGACCCTCAATGCCTCGGTTTCCAGGATAAGGCGCCTTTTTTCGAGCCCGCGAGCCACGGCGGCTCGGATTTCATCCGGTGTAGAAGGTTTTGTGATAAAATCATAGGCCCCCTTTTTCATTGCCTCCACTGCCGAGGCTATTGTTGCGAATCCGGTGATAATGATCTGCACAACCTTGGGGTCCCTTTTCTCTATTTCCTCAAGAACGTCCAGGCCGCTCATTCCGGGCATCTTGAGGTCCGCCACAACAAGATCCGGGCAAAATGATTCAAATACCTCGAGTGCGGATTCGCCATCCCCGGCCGTCTCCACGACGCAGCCTTTCTTTCTGAGTGCCTGCGCGCACGCGTCGCGTATCATTTCTTCATCATCAACGACAAGCACCCGGCCGCTGTTGAGAGAGGGAAAAGCGTCTGTTGCCCTCATTTTCTCCACGCGTTTTCTACCCATGTCTTTCCTTTCCCGAATCCATTCCTCCATGAATCGAAGACCCGAAACCCCAGTGTTCAAGAATGAGCGAGCACTGCTGCGGCAAAGCGAGATGCTCCAGATGCTGTCGAGGACCACTCAGGGAGAAAGCGTTTTCTGTTTCAGGGCCATCGCGTACCGGGTTTTGGACAATCATCCTAAGAGGGCGGCGATTTCATTCAACAGTTCCTCCGGGTTGATGGGTTTCTGAAGCAGGGACTCCGCTTCGAGGTATTCTCCATCCGTCTCAGGGTCGAATTTCAACCCTGTCACTTCCGTAACTGCTGTTACGATAATGACGGGTATCTCTCTGAATCGCTCATCCTGTTTGATCGTCGAACACAAATTGAACCCGTCGTCATAGCGTTCCATCATCACGTCCAGGAGAATGAGGTCCGGAGGGGAAGATTCGAGAGCCGACATACCCTCTCTGGCGTCGCCTGCCGTACACACGTCATATCCTGCCGAAGCAAGGATCTTCACGATTGCGGCAGTAAAATCAGGATCATCATCAACGATCAGGATCGTCTTTCCCTTTTCCATGCTTCACCCCCCTCTATCTCCTTTCCATTCCGCCGACAGAATACT
>Ga0315535_1000946_pt1 | contig 19871 bp, 22 predicted proteins | sample SalMarSW160220MG_2_FD_203092 | JGI IMG/M metagenome (GOLD analysis project Ga0315535, IMG submission 203092) | Salt marsh sediment microbial communities from the Plum Island Ecosystem LTER, Massachusetts, United States - Salt Marsh Sediment SW1602-20 ... | reverse complement strand
GCAGGATATTCAGGAGAATGTCATGTTCGATCTAATTATTCCGGATGATGTACCGACTACAAAAGAACCAACCCAGGAACAAATTGACATCATGCATAAGTTGGACCCCAATGGAATCTATCTGGGAAAGGGTGACTGAATTCTGGAGACCTGAATCTCTTGAAGTCATTGAATATTGATGAATTCAAGGCAGTGGTTTTCGACCTCGACTCAACCCTGATAGACACTCACCGGTACCCGATGGTAGCCAGTGAATGGTTGATGAAGCGTTCCAACGTAGATATTGAACATGATGGGGAAATTTACGTACGGACTCTGGTGTCACTGTACTTCAAGGCAATAGAAGAAACTGTATTAGGAGCTCCTTTTGTAACTCCCTTTGATATCATCAAGAATGCAATGGCAAAGAGTTTGGAGGTTCTTGGATATAAGGTCGATCATGCTCTTGTTGAAGAAGCAACTCAAAGATTCAAGGTTCTTCATGTAGAGCTAGCTACTCCTTATCCTGGAGTTTCTGAACTACTGTCTAAACTTGAAAATTGCGGATTGAAATTGGGAGTTCTCACAAACAGTTTCGAAGGAGATACAGAAATCATTCTAGCCAAATGGGATCTTCTCCAACACTTTAACGCAATAGTTGATTGTGGTAAAGTTAGAGCTTTCAAACCAATGCCTCAACCATTTGAAAGAATATTGTCAATCTTAGATACTACTCCCTCAGAGACCCTCTATGTTGGGGATGAATACTATGCAGATATGGTGGGTGGAAAACGGCAGTCCCTCGTCACAGTCTGGATCAATCATCGGGAGAATTCGTTAAACGATCTCATTGTAAAATATGGTTCAGAAAATACTCCTGACTATGTAACGAAAACCATTGCGGAATTTGCTGATATGTTGTAGCAAATCGACAAAGTACTCTATTTCTCGAACATTCAACGAATCTGTACACAACAGACATATTAGGTTCCTGAAGGACCTTCTGCCTGAAATGCCACTCTATATTAGATGGAGTATTGAGTACTTTGAGCAAAGACGACGAAATTGGACCGATACAAGCACGTTCAGATCTTATCAATATTCTGAGCCAATGTCCCGAAAATACTGGAGCAATAATGGCTCTTATTCAGAGTGAGCTCAAGGATCTGAGAAATCGTGATGCGGTGCATGATATTTCCAATGCAATAACAGAAGCAGCCTCCCAATCGAAGATAGATGCATCCACACGAGACAATGTACTCTATTGGTTGACCGAAACTAATCCCGATGTACGTCAGATGATTCTTGTCCAGACTATCGAGGAGCTTCTCAAAATGGAAAACTGCAGAGAAGCAACAACCATCGCCTTGGTCAAGATATCCTCTCAAGAAAATGTTGACATGGTTATGGAATGGGTCCATCGTAAAATTCTAACTCTCAATCAGGCAGTATATGTTCTTCTCTTTCCCGATTCATCTGCTGCCTTGATGTAGAATTACTAGTATTCAGAGATCTGGCATGTATTTTTTCACGTGATTTTTCCAATCTGGTTTTATCTCAAGTGTACGCTTAACACATTGTTTTGCTAAATCCATCTGTCCCAGCTTATAGTGTAGCTTGGCTTTGTAGAACCATGCTTTGGCATATTGAGGATCGAGCTTAAGTGACTCTTCATACGCCTCTATTGCCTTCTCAAGTTCACCTGTTGTCTCATATACTCTGGCATGTGAAAACCAGTCATATTGAGTCATTTCATTTAATTCAGCAGCCATATTCAGATACATCCATTTCTTCACGAATATGTATTCGTGAGTCCTAATAACTGTGAGGTGTAGATGACCTTTTCATTCTCTCAACTCATATTCTCTTTTACAAACCTTAGAAGTTTCCATAAAGCTTTATTCGTCGAATACAAGAAGGATAACCCTCATTGACACTCTGATTTGGTTTGCATCCGAAATAGTGGTTATATACCAATTACATCAAGGTTTTCTTAGGTCTAACACATGATGACAATTCAAAAAACAATGATTAGCTTGTTTCTCGTTGTTGCCCTTTTGGGTACAACAGCCTTGGCAAGTGCACAAGGTCCCGCGACCATGCCTCATGGTCCTGGTGGTCCCCCCGAACACACGACGGGAACTGATGGAACAGTCACGATTAACACTGATATAATCTCAATTATGGCAAACGGAAAAGTGCCCATGTTTCACTTCTGGTATGCTGCAGATGATGAAGGCGCTCATGCAAAATTCTCTACATCTTTTGTTATGATTGCTGAATATGAAGATCTGAATGGAGATGGTGGATATCAAACTGGCGAAGCGTTGCACTTTGCGCCTCTTTCTGCATTTGAGTGGACACTTACTAGTGGTTCTGTCGTAGTGGACGATGTTGTTACTGAAGTTTGGTTAAAGTACACCAAGTCCGGTGTTAGAAGTACAATGATGCCTGATGCTGCTCCAGCAGCACTAAACGGAACTGGAAGCGTCATGAGATTCGAAGACACAACAATACAGATTTGGGGTCATATCTATCTTGAAGACTATCAAGGTGAGGTTACAGATGATCATGGTTCCCACGCAAATTACACTGTAGCGGGTGGTTCAGAGCTCAAGATTGACATCGAGATTGGTAACTTCCCATTCAGCAGTGAAGATTCAATGGTAACAATTCAAACTCTCCAGAGAGAACACGTTGCTACTGGTATTCAAGAACCGCAAGTCCACCGTTACAGGATTGAAACTCGTGAACAATTCAGAAATACCACACTTGATTCCAATAATAATTGGACAACTACAGGAGGTAATGAATCCCGATTTCAATCCATGAATGGAACCAACATTCAGAAAATCGACTTTGTTGATTATGACGCTGGCATTGCTCAGGGTTTCTTCAGCTGGGTTGACAAAGCTACAATAACCTGGCCTGGCGGAGCTACTGAAATCGTCGATGTAAATGCCACCTATGTCCCCACAGGTGTCGGCACTGCAGTCTATCTGTCATACCCCTATTTTGACAATGGAAGCATCTTACACGACCCATCAATCGGTTTGTATCCTGAAGGCATACCCGTACTTTCAGAACCTGTTGATTTGGTCCTAGTCGCAGGTATTGGTGCGGTTGCGTTGGTTGCTGTACTCATCGTGTTGGTACGAAAGAAATAACTAACCTCTCCCAATGGGCGGCGCACCCGCGACGCCGCCCTCCATACTATTTAGACAAGTCCTAACTACGACTATATAAACAAACATGACTTAGAAACTCAAAAGTAACTATTTGGAATGGTGTCGAAACGTGCAAAGCAAGCGTCTATTTTTACTGACATTGGTAATGGTTTCAATGATAATTATTCCAGTGCAGAGTGACGCAATAATTGCACAGACTAGCGACATTCTTTTGGATCCGATTTCAATCATAGCAGTAATGGACAAAGATGGCTTGACAACTATCACAGTAAATGCACGGATGACCAATCTTGGAGTAAGTCCTATCGACACACTCAGTTTCAGAATTGATTCTCTAGAAGCTTTAGTGACTCTAGTTAGGGTTGATGGAGATTTAACAAGTGCAACGTTGATAGACTATGACCGATATATTGAGATTGTAATAGACCTTGAACAATCGGTAGGAACTGACGAATCTGTCCAAATTGAGTTAGGAATGCTTGCCTCTGATTTTCAGTCAGATCTCTCTATCGGAACTAATCCTACACAGCTTATCGCTGATTTCGTCTACTATGTACGCCCACTAACTCGCCTGTCAAATTTCACTTTCACAGCTGTTCTCCCACCAGAAGCGATTCTTTCACAAGAGTCAATCGTACCTCTCTTTCCTGTTACAAATATGAATTATACTGATGGCTCATCCTTGGCATTCACCTGGTTCACTGAAGACCTTCAACCCGGTCAGGAACGTGTTTTCATAATAAAATATCAATCCCCAAATTATGAAGTCGCTGCTGTTGAATCATTCTTTATCGAGTCTATTGCTATTGGTCTAATAGGAGTTCTTCTTGGTATTATTCTCGCAGTTTTTGGCCCAAAGATAGCATACCGCCTTCGAAGAATAGGTAAGGTTCGTTTCATTGGTGTAACTAATGAGGAAGAAGAAGTTCTCGAAGTAATCCGCCGGAAAGGCGGTTCATGTCCTCAGAAAGATCTCTATACTGAGTTTGATATGTCCCAGGCAAAAGTCAGTCTTATTCTCAATAATCTTGAAGAACGGGGTCTAGTACGCCGTTTTCGAGATGGCCGTGAGAATGTAGTTCACATAATGGAAGATTAAGCCTAATTTCGATGAATTGAAAGCCTTTATATCGACGCCGAGAACGTTCCATTATAAGTCATCAAAATGAGGTGGGTTCTTGAGTTCATCCACGAAAATACGTGTACTTGTTGCAAAGCCTGGATTAGATGGGCACGATAGAGGCGCAAAGATTGTCGCTCGTGCACTTCGAGATGCTGGTATGGAAGTCATCTATACCGGACTTAGACAGACACCTGAAATGATTGTTCGAGCGGCTTTGGATGAGGGAGTTCATTGCATCGGACTAAGTATCCTGAGTGGTGCGCACAATGCTCTCTTTCCTAAGATTATGGAACTATTAAAGGCAGAAGGTGTAAATGATATCCTCGTAGTAGGTGGTGGTATCATTCCTGAAGATGATATTCCGGCTCTGAAGAAAGTGGGTATTGGTGAGATATTTGGACCTGGTACACCACTTGATGAAATTGTTGAATATATTCAAAACAACGTTAAATTCTAGCTCTAATGTGAGGGACAACAATTGTCAGTCGCTGACCTTGTAGAGGGTGTGCTTAGTCATAATAGACGATATCTAGCCCGTCTCATCTCTATGATTGAGGATGAGGATAGTCGAGCACTAGAAGCGCTCAGTCTATTGTTCAAGCATACTGGCAAAGCGCACATAATCGGGGTCACTGGCCCTCCAGGTTCAGGGAAAAGTTCTCTTGTGACTAAACTAACTGCAGAACTTAGAAGACGTTCGAAGACAATCGGTATCGTCTGCGTTGACCCATCCAGTCCATTTACAGGTGGAGCGCTACTTGGTGATCGAATACGGATGCAGGAGCACAGTCTTGATGATGAGGTTTATGTTCGTAGTATGGGTACCCGTGGGCATCTTGGAGGGCTGTCGCGAGCTACTTCTGATGCGGTTCGGGCAATAGATGCATTTGGAAAGGATGTCATCTTTGTGGAAACAGTAGGAACCGGTCAGTCTGAGGTTGAAGTAATTGACGTAGCACACACAGTGATTGTAACCGACGTTCCTGGAAGCGGGGATGATATTCAAGCAATCAAGGCTGGAATCATGGAGATTGCAGATATCTTTGTTGTGAACAAGTGCGATCTTCCTGGGATTGAGAAAAAAGTTGCCGAGATCAATGCAATGCTCGATATTGACCCTCGAGAACGAGCATGGAGACCTCCAGTACTATTGACTAATTCACGGAGAGGCGATGGTATCCCAGAATTGCTGGATACTATTCGTGCACATTATGAATATCTGAAAGAGTCAGGTGGTTTACAGAAAAAAGGTCTTCAGAGAAGTAGAGAAGAACTCCAAGAGTTGATGAAGTATAAACTAACACGGGAGTTATCTCTAAAACTTCGGGGTAAACCCGAGTATGAGGAAGCAATCAGACAGATTGCTAAAAGGGAAAAAGATCCTTACACGGTTGCTGAGCAACTGATTGCAGAATTCCTATCTAGTATGAACAGGTGATTTTACATGGGAGATAACAAGACTCTCCCTGCTGCTGTAAAGCGCTGGGATGAAAACACAGTAAAAAAGACGATTAACAGGTTTCCAGAGAGGAAAGAGATCTTTCATACAATCTCTGGATTGCCCATCAATCGGTTATATACACCTCTAGACTCTAGGAATTTAGATTATAAAAAAGACCTTGGGTTCCCAGGTGAATATCCCTTCACAAGAGGAGTTCAAGCTACTGGTTATAGAGGTAGACTCTGGACAATGCGTCAATACAGTGGATTTGCTACTGCAAAAGAATCGAACAAGAGATTCCACTTCCTCTTAAATCAGGGTCAGACAGGTCTCTCTGTTGCTTTTGATCTTCCAACGCAGATTGGATATGATTCTGATCATCCATTAGCATTAGGTGAAGTTGGAAAAGTGGGGGTGGCAATTGATTCTCTTGAAGACATGGAAGTGCTCTTTGATAAAATCCCATTGGATAAGGTTTCAACATCAATGACAATCAATGCTGATGCTGCAGTATTACTCGCGATGTATATTGCAGTTGCAGAGAAACAGGGAGTGCCCATGGACAAACTCAGAGGGACCATTCAAAATGACATCCTTAAGGAGTATGTCGCACGTGGAACCTACATATTTCCTCCCACACCATCAATGCGACTGATTACCGACACCTTCAAGTTCTGCAGCGAGAACATGCCTCTCTGGAATACAATCTCAATCTCGGGATATCACATCAGAGAAAGTGGTTCCACAGCTGTACAAGAGGTTGCATTCACTCTTGCTGATGGTATTGCATATGTACAAGCAGCAATTGATGCAGGTCTCGATGTTGATGACTTTGCATCGCGGCTCTCGTTCTTCTTCGGGTCTCATAGTGATTTCCTTGAGGAGATATGCAAGTTTAGAGCTGCGCGACGGCTATGGGCTCGCATAATGCGAGAACGGTTCAACGCAAAGGATGATAGTTCATGCAAGATGCGCTTTCATACGCAAACAGCAGGATGCACTCTTACAGCACAGCAACCCGATAATAATGTCGTACGTGTCACGCTTCAAGCACTTCAGGCAGTTCTCGGAGGAACACAGTCACTTCATACAAACTCACGCGATGAAGCCCTATCACTCCCTACTGAGGAATCTGTTCAGATAGCTCTTCGTACTCAACAAATAATTGGATACGAATCTGGTGTGAGTGATACAGTTGATCCCCTTGCTGGGTCTTACTACATTGAAACTCTAACTACAGAGATTGAAGACAAAGCCATGGAATACATTATGAAGATCGATGAAATAGGTGGTGCCCCTGCAGCAATTGAAAAAGGCTTCATCCAGAGGGAAATCAACGATGCTGCGTATGCATTCCAGAAGAGTGTTGATGCGAATGAACGTGTTATTGTAGGGGTGAACAAATTTCAGGTCAACGAAGAACGACAATTTGACTATCTTCGGGTCAATCCTGAATCCGAACGTGAACAAATCAAACGACTTTCAGATTTGCGAAAAACTAGAGATAATGAAAAGGTCAACATTGCTTTGCAAACCCTCCGCGCTGGTGCAGAGGGCGATACCAATCTTGTTCCTCTGATTCTTAAAGCCGTAAAGGTATATGCAACGCTAGGTGAAATATGTGGCGTTTTACGTGAGATATTTGGAGAATACAAAGCAGCTGATCTATAATAGGTGAATGAAATGGTTGCAGTGAAAATCGCACACATAGGTATTGCAGTAGAAAGCATTGAACAGTGGATTGGTTTCTACAGAGATGTATTGGGACTTGAGTATGGTGGGTCTGAAGAGGTTCCAGAACAAAAAGTGCGAGTTGCTTTTCTCAAAATTGGAGAGAGTAGTATCGAGCTTTTAGAGCCAACATCTGATGATAGTCCAATTGCTAAGTTTCTAGAAAAACGTGGTAGTGGTATTCACCATGTAGCAATACAGGTTAATGATATTGTTACAGCACTAAAAAAACATCACGAAGCTGGTGCACAATTGATTGATAGTACCCCTCGAATTGGTGCGCATAATATGAAGATTGCATTTGTCCATCCCAAAGCATCAGGAGGAGTCCTTCTTGAGCTTTGTGAGCCCTCTCATTAATGTGTAAAACTTTATCTCAATATTTGCCTAAATTTACACAACATCCGGAGGAATAAGATATGCCTGAGAAAATAGTGTCTCGATATGACCTATATCGGTCAGCTAAAAGTTATGAATCTAATGGGCAATACGATAAAGCTCTAGAAGCATATGCTAAAGCAATAGAAATCAGTGCAGATTATTCTCACGCATGGTTTTACAAGAGCCGCCTTCATTATAGATTGCATCAGTACGAAGAAGCGAAAAGTTGCGCAGAAAGAGCACTGGAACTAGCCCCTAGTTGGGAGAAACATATTCGCGCAATCATCGAGAACTGTGATTGCCAGATGAAATCTTGACTTACAAAATCATTTAGCTCTGAGGATCTTATTGAGAACTTCCGCAACCCTGTTCGTATCGTCACGGTCCACCATTCGATTCAAGACAAATCTAGCTCGTGTGCCGTATTTACCATAGATGAGTATATTCTCTTTCGCCAGTTCGTCTGATAATTGCATCGTATTGAATGTTAAATTATCCAGGCCCAGGAATAGAATATTGGTATCTGGTCTATCGATGATTAAACCTGGTATGTCACGGATGCTGTCATACAATAATCTCGCATTATCGTGGTCATCCTTCAATCTATCGACCATTGTTTCCAGAGCTACAATCATCGGAGCAGCGATTATTCCTGCTTGTCGCATTCCTCCTCCAAGTCTCTTTCTGATGCGATGTCCCTCATGTATGAATTCTTCAGTACCAGCGATTATCGAACCCACAGGAGCTGAGAGCCCCTTGCTCAGGCATATTTGGACTGAATCCACTTTCTCGACAAGTTTCTTTGCTGGAATGTCTAGTGCGACTGCAGCGTTGAAAAGTCTCGCTCCATCACAGTGAACTTTGAGGTCATGATCACGAGCAACTGAGGAGAGTGCGTTGACTTGATCTGGTGTGATAATAGTTCCACCTGCATAGTTATGTGTATTCTCGACGACGACCATTGCTGTTTTTGCTAAATGTGCATCATCGGGATTAATCGCCTCTTCAAGTGTTTCAGGAAGAATATACCCTCTAACACCTTTCACTGGTTTGGGAAATAACCCACCCAACGAGGACATAGCACCTGCTTCGTAGAGATTTGTGTGGGACCTCTCTTCGATGACAATCTCGTCTCCACGAGATGTTTGTGATAGTAATGAAATCACATTACCTTGAGTCCCTGAGGTGACAAGCAACGCAGCTTCTTTGCCAAGGATTCTTGCAGCCTTTTCTTGAAGTTCATTGATAACATCATCTTCACCAACCACATCATCACCAAATCTACCGGCTTTATGAGCTTGGACAATTGCTTCTATCATTTCATCAGTAGGTTGAGTGATGGTATCACTTCGTAGATCAATGGTCTTCATACTTTTTGTACAGGTGTTCCCCCGATTTAGTCTTGTGGTTTGTGCTCATTCAGCAATGCATAAAGGCTAGTCCCAGACTTCGAAAATTCTGGATATTTGATTCTGGAGACTCTTGATTTGCAAGTCGAAGGTGACCTCGGATACATTGGCAAATTGCGTTTATTCAAACGAGATGCAAAACTCTACATTGCCATCTCGTCCCTTGGTGCTTTCTCATTTGGAATTAGTGGAGTCATCTTCAATCTCTACCTCACAGATGCTGGTTTTTCAGAAGACTTCATCGGATTCTTTCTATCGATTTCGATGTTTGCTACTGCTGGTATTGCTTTCATAGCTGGATTACTCACGGATAAAGCTAGTAGGAAGAAGATCATCCTTGTCGCCAATGTCGTTGTTTTCGCAGCAATCTTTGTTCAATATACTACATTAAACCCTCTAGGATTAATTCTTTCTCAGATATTTCTCGGACTTTCTAGTGCTTTCAGAGAAGTTGCATGGTCTCCCTACATTACTGACCTATCCTCTGAACGTGAACGTGCGCATCTCTTTGGTTTTGCTGGAGGTATATCATTACTTGCGGTTCTTGCAGGTAACCTGTTAGGTGGGTTCTTACCTCAACTGTTCGCAGAAATGCTCGGAATTCCAGAAGGCAGTTCTTTTGTGATTCCTTACCAATATACACTCTGGATCAGTTTGATTCCAAGTGCTCTTGCTATTTTACTTGTAACACAGATGACCACAGATACTCCCACATGCACTAATGTAAGAAGAGCGTTGAAGAATATCAAGAGCTGGGGCTTCATCGGTAAGTATGCATCAACTGTTACTGCCGTGGGATTGGGTGCTGGAATGATTGTAATGTTTTTCAATCTGTATTTCACGCATGAATTTCCCTTAGATTCAGGACTGCTTGGTATTATCTTTGCTATCAATACGATTCTTCTTTCAGCAGGGAACTTCCTTGCACCTGCACTAGCAGATAGAATCGGGAAAGTACGCACCGTTGTAGTGACCGAAATGTTGTCGATACCCTTCTTGGTAATGCTCTGGTGGGCTCCCATCTTGCAATTTGCTGTTCTAGGGTACGTTATGCGTACAGTATTAATGAATATGAGCGGACCCGTTTCAAACGCGTTCTTCATGGAGGGTCTCACAAAAGAAGAACGGGCAACTGCTGTAGGAGTAGTGCGCACTGGTGACTCTCTAGTGAGAGCAATAGCTGCAAATATTGGTGGTTGGTTATTAGCCCTAGGTCTATATCGGCTTCCATATCTGCTTGTATCCGGATTATACCTGCTAGGTATCTTCCTCTTCTATGGATTTTTCAGAAAAACTGAGAACGAAATGGAACTGATCAAACAGGTACAACTTGTGGTTGTATCTGAAGACGAAAAATCGTTTGATGCAACATAGCAAACAATGGCGCTGATTTTTTAAAATGGATACAATTGCTTAGCTCGATTCATTATCTCGTCATCTGCAGGGAATATGATGGGGATTGAAGTATATTCTGATTCACATGGATTTCCTTTTGCAACGTGGAAGATGATTTTTGGTTTTCCAGACTCAGTGCTGTTATCCACCTCGATAACATAGCTCATTGTGGTTCTATCTTCACTTGTACCATCTGGATGACAACAAAGACTAGCAGATCCTTTGTTTTCCCCATGATCTTTCAACATCGCAAAGACATCATTAACAGTCTTCACTTGACGAATCAAATCATAGCCGCGTTCCATTCTTTTTACAGACTGATCGTAAGCATATCCCTCGGAACGCAAGGTCTCTTCCGTATCTAGCATGATGTGATGACTTGTTCTGAGAACACGTCGTTCGGACCATTCAATTGAATGATCATTTCCAGCCAGCTCGAGCCCAAGCATACTATTATGATCTGCAAGTATGAGATTGCCCCATTGATAGTTTCTGCCGCTTTGAAGGTGATCCACAGTCATACTAAGACCATCCTCCGCATCTTTTGCAAACATCAGTAGTTGTTCAGTAAGTACATGGTATGATGGATCACTTGTATTTCTGACATGAGTATTTGCGATGGCTAGACCATTTCTGTTAACTCCAATTGCCAAACCTTTAATCTTTTCAGTGACGTTATCGACACCTCTGATACCAAAACAGTCGACATCATAGAATATCTCATCCCGATGGTCTTGGATGGTCATATCTCGATTTTTGAACACAAGTGTTTTCTTGTATTTTGAGAGAATCACTGCACCTGAGAAACTTGGCATGAGAAACACGCTCTACCAATTTGCTCATGCGCGCACAATATAAGTCATCACTGTATTTTAACCTCAAAAGAAATTCTAGGTTTGGAGGTCTAGAATCCAATGGTCGATATGGATTTGCTAAAGAGCGGTTTCACCCTTTCATCTCTAAAATTACAAGTGAAACTATTCGATAGTCTTGATTCGACAAACGCTGAAGCCAAAAGGCAAATTGTCGACGGAAATAAGCAGGATTTACTCATTATTTCTTCTCAACAAACTGCTGGACGAGGGCGTCTTACTAGAACATGGTTCTCGCCCAAAGGAGGTCTGTATTTTTCATTAGTACTAAGACCACGTCTTGGCCCCAAGTTTGCTCCACTAACAAGTCTACTCTGCGGAGTTGCTGTAGCAAATGGACTTCATTCTCTTGGAATAGATCATGTGAAATTGAAATGGCCAAATGACGTCCTCGTTATGGAAGACAAGATTGCAGGAATCTTGAATGAGCTTGTTTCAATTGATTCTGTTGAGAGTTGGATGATTCTTGGAGTTGGAGTTGACCAAAATATACACTATTCTGATTTTCCAGAGGAGATTGCCACCAGAAGTACATCAGTCCTAACTATTCTGGAAAGAGAAACTACTCCTGAATCTCTCCTATGTTCTATCATAAATGAGATTGACCGCTTACTTGGAATTGTTGAAATTGAGAAATCTTTCGTTTCTATACTATCAATGTGGAAAGGAATGAGTGGTACTCTTGGTCGGAAGGTGCGAATAGATGATGGAAAACATGTGTTCACAGGATATGCTGAAGATTTACTTGATGATGGGTCACTTGTAATCGTTACAGAAGCTGGACGAGAAACAGTTACAATAGGTGATGTGACCCACCTTCGGAGTGATTGATGAATCATGGAATTGCTCGTGTTAACAGATATACATGATAATTGGTCGTACTTGGAAGAGATGCTATCGTTAGCTTCAGAGCTCGATGGAGTTATCTTCCTTGGAGACCTGCTTGTCCGTGGAACGTCCGAAAAGCACGAACCTGCAGCTTTTAGAAACTTTTCAAGAATTCATGATGTTGCAAGATTCACGGTTGGAGTCCCTGGAAATAGTGCTACATCTGACGTGATTCAATTTCTAAATACGAATGATTTCAATATTCATGGAATATCGCGTGTTCTGGACGATGTTGGATTCTTTGGTGTTGGCGGCACTCCTGATTCAGTGACTCTCATCCTTGAACTGAGAGACTTTTTCCAGAAAGAAATTCGTCCCGCAATTAAATTGCATGATAAAGCTCTAGAAACACTTTCAGTCTTTGGGGTGACAATTCGAGATGATGTCTTTGTGGTCGAAGATTGGACTGAAACACAGATCAGGGAATTAAACCAATATAGCGGTCCCTTTGATCATTCTGAGGAAGAAATCTACGATATCCTTATACAAGGATTACAATCACTATCAGATTGTTCTATCAGAGTTTTACTCTCTCATATACCTCCGTATCAACCTGTTTTGAACCCAAAATTTCCAGAGGGTGTATCGACTGGAAGTAAAGGGATTACAAAGTTCGTAAAAGAATTCAGACCATCAATTGTTCTTTCTGGACACTACCATATCTATCATGAATTTCATATCGGTGATATTCCATGCATAATTTTCCCTGCGGCAACGGATGGTTTCCACTCAATTTTAAACATCGACCAACGCTCGAAGGAATTCACGGTGACGGTCAAAAAATTCTAGAGACCTTAGTTACTTAAGAGGATCAGATATGAATCAAATATGAGTACTGGAGAGGATTTCTGTGAAACCTGCTGTAATCAAAGTAAAAACCACAGACTTGAAGGAAATTGAAAATCATATCCTCAAGAGTGAACACGCATCATCAATTAATAGCAAGGGCGAGTATGAAATATTCCGTATTCTTTTCGCTGGTGAAGCTATAGTTGCATATACAAGTGGAAAGATTGTAAGTAGTGGTCCTCGGGCTGAAGCAGCAGTTCAGTCTGCGATTCTCTCCTTATCTCCTGAATTATCACAGGTGAATATGACAATCGGATCTGATGAAGCTGGTAAAGGTGAATGGCTTGGTCCTATGGTGATTGCTGCAGTAGCACTTACTCCTAAACAATCACGAATGTTGCAGAGTCTTGGTGTGATGGATAGCAAAGAAATACCATTAGAACGACTTACTGAGCTAGCAAAAGAAATAGAATCAAACTGTACCGGTAAGAATGTTCTATTGATATCACCAAAGACTTTCAATGAACGATTTGAGGAATTAAAAGAGGAGGGGAAAACGCTCAACGATCTGATGGCATGGGGTCACTCCAAGGTGATTTCTGAGGTGTATAATTCCATCACCTCTGACACACCGATTAGGGTGGTTGTCGATGAGTTCGCTAGGGCGAAGACAGAATCTCGCCTATCTCGTGTCATTCCTTTAAACGAAATCGAATTGATTCAACGTCCTCGAGCCGAAGATGAAATTGCTGTAGCTGCTGCATCTATACTAGCAAGGGACTCTCGTGAAATCTGGATTGATAGGTACTCCGAAAAAGAAGGCATCGATCTAAGAGATCTCAGTATCTTTGAGGCATTCAATCGAGAAGATAAGGAAACATTTTCGAAGATTCAGTACCTCACAAAGATGGTTGAGCGAAAGTAGTAGAATTAGTCCCATTCCTAAAAATTATAAGATATTAACGATAGTTTATCAATATGTTGCTCGTTTACGCCTTAATTGGTGCTGTTGTACTCTCAGTGTTGTCTTATGGGTATGCATCTATTGTTGAACCAAGACACACTAAGAAGCAAAGCGCGGGTCGTAAGGAGTATCCTGACCTTTGGATGGAAGGTCTTCTTGATTGTGAATATTCGCCAACAAAACAGTCCTATGGTCCTGCGCGAATTTTGCCAGTGGACAGGGTCAAACTAATGCCTACCTCCCGAGGTTGTGAAGAATGCTGAATCGACTAAGTCATATGTAGCATATGCGTTCTCTTTAGACAGATGAATTTGCCCAAATGAGTGATTTTGCAATGATTGAACAATCAAAAAAGGGTCTCAGTATTCTTGACAAACTCCTTCCAGTCTGGATTATTTCAGCTATGATTATTGGTCTACTTTTCGGATATTTCATTCCTGGACTTGCGGGTGCACTTGATTTTTGGAGACTAGACACTGTTTCGTTTCCAATCGCTATTGGATTGATATGGATGATGTATCCAATACTCGCTAAGGTCAAGTATGAGGAACTTGGGAAACTCAGGGAACAGAAGAAAATGTGGGGGGTCTCTCTTGTTCTGAATTGGGCTATCGGTCCACTAGTGATGTTCACTCTTGCATGGGTGTTCTTACCCGACCTTCCCGACTACAGGATTGGGCTCATTCTCATAGGTCTCGCACGTTGTATCGCAATGGTCTTGATCTGGAATATGATGGCAGGAGGATGTAGTGAATCTTGTGCAGTTCTTGTTGCAATCAACTCAATCATGCAGATTTTTCTCTATAGTGTTGAAGCATGGTTCTACATCACATTTCTCTCAGAACTCATTGCCCCTGGAAGTGGTTCCGTAGTTGCCTTCACAGTCTTTGATATAGCAAAGAGTGTTCTAATCTTTCTAGGGATTCCACTGCTTGCAGGTTTCCTCACTAGACTGCTACTAGTAAAGCGTCGAGGAAAAGAATGGTATGATGGAATATTTGCCCCGAAACTTGGACCTGCTGCACTTATTGGCCTGCTCTTCACAATCATCATCATGTTCAGTCTGAAGGGAGATGTAATTCTAACCTTACCCTTTGACGTATTCAGAATAGCACTTCCACTATTGGCATACTTTATGCTGATGTTCTTCTTATCATTTGGAATATCTCGACGGATGGGCTTCTCATATGATAAGAATGTAACAATCTCATTCACTGCGGCAAGCAACAATTTCGAGCTCGCAATTGCTGTTGCAGTAGGCGTTTTTGGTTTAGGTTCAGGACAGGCATTAGCTGCGGTTGTAGGCCCTTTGATCGAAGTTCCTGTGCTCATTGGACTGGTCTATGTATCACTCTGGCTTGGTAAGAGATTCTATGGAAGAAATCTTGGTGATCCAGCTCAGTGTGATACCTAGAATCTATTTCCCTTTCAATGTTCGTCGTCGACGAGTACTTGTCCACGCCTTCTTGATATGATGCGCTTGGTGCGCCTTGCGTGAACTGAAGACTTCGAGATTTCCATATCGATTGTCGGTCTTGATTTTATTTTGATGATGAACTACTTCTCCAGGATCTAGTCTCCGACCTAACTGTTTCTCAGCTTTCCATCGATGGACAAGTTTACCGGAGTCTATGAAACGCAGATATCCCTGAGCATCTCGATAGGTTTTTCCAGCCATAGGTTTTTTCTGCCAAGTATTCCCTTTAACTGCTTCTCAGAATATCAGCCCCAACTCATTATCCGCGCTATTCTAAGTTGCTATATTTGTGCTAAACAAACGCTTCGTAAGTCTATCTGCCTGTTTAAACTGTGTTACTTCTCCACTGAAGATCTTGGCTTCTACTCCAAACAATAACTCGAACTGGTCAGAGAAATCTCTCACCTTGTCAAGTAAAACCCTGTATGGACTACTTGCCACAAGAACTGTTGTGAAGTCATTCCTTTGAGCGAATAAGATATCGAACTCACCTACAGATAGTCTGTTGAGGCCTGCTTTGCTCTGTGTGATTTCCTTGAACAGCTCCTGTACACCTGCTAGACCTGCAGCTGTAAGATTCTCATCTAGATCAACGGTCGGGATGAATTTTTCGTGATACAAAAGTATACCACTTGAGTGAATTACATACAACTCTAGCATCTGTTCGTTCCAATCAAGCTCATCAAGGGCTGGAGATCCAAGGACAGCAACTCCCATAATCAATAGTCCTGCTACTAAGCAGAATGCACCGAACAGGTAAATCGGTTCACCAAGTTCATAGTAAATGAAATCGCTTCGAAGAAGGTATCCTACAAATCCTATGACGAATCCGACAACTATCATTCTCATACTTTGCTTTACTACACCAGAGGTATTTCTGACAAAGAATGTGAAGAAGAGGACTAGGATTCCAAAGACAACAAGTGATGCTGAGAGTGCTAGTGCGGTAAGGAATTCTCTTGGAGCTAATACTGTAATTACTGCTACAAATGCAATAGCTACAGTGAATCCATGTCGGGTTCTATACGGTAGTATCTTCTCAAGTGCAAAGGAGAATCCTAGCAGTGCAATCATCATCATAAGATATCCCGTTTTTATCCACAGGAGAGACTCTGGATCGCCCGTGAAGTAGAAATCAGACATGATGAACGAGAATGAGTTGCACGCCATTCCTGCCATGAACACTGACCATGCTAATCGCACATCGTTCAGTTTCCTTAGAGACCCTCTATACCACTGTGTGACAAAGGTTGCAGAGAAAAGAATTGAGTATAGTACTACCGCAGAATGAAGTACAAGTACGACATCTCGAACAAGTGTGGGGTCTGTAAAGGCTGGCATTGTTTTTATTTTCTCCCAAAATGTAAGTGATAAACCACCACAAGAAGCTTCCGAGCTTTCAGCTAGTTGATTTTCCATACAACCGCGAAGCGGTAGAACTTACAAAATTAGCGCAGCATCGACGAAGAATTGCGTGAGGAACGCATGAATGAAGATTTAGAAATATTCTTCGGGTCTGAGAAGCGACATCTCCAAGAGAAGGTTCTTCTTCCGAGCTAACATCAGAGTATTATCTGCAGACCAGAGCACATAATGCCCAGCCAGTTGTCTTAAACGCCAGTCTAGTAATTATATGGTTTTTTCAAAGATTGGTGTAGCTGCCGCATACCCCCTGAAACCGCCCTCACAATCCTATATCGGATTGGAGGTCACTCTCAGTCTAGATCTTACAATCACTATGACTATCGCAATTATGGAGACACTCAGCACAGCAAAAACGAGCAATGATATTCCTGTATCGGCAATTCCATTTCCCGAGAGATATACGTATATCCGCCCAGTTGTGCCGTACCCTGTTGCTCCAATAATCAAGTCGGGTCGCGTATCGCCATCAATATCCGCGGTCGCTATTGAATACCCAAAATAGTCACCGGTTTCCTCTCCAATATAAACTGCGTCAGGCTCACCATTTATGTTTGGCCCTCCATGATAAATGTAAACCATTCCAGGATATGTCGAACCAGACGGCGGGGGTTGCAGTCCTGGCGCTCCAATAGCCAATTCTGGATATGTATCGCCATTCATGTCTGGTATTTGTTTGAAAAACAATCCAAAATCGTCAGCAGGTTGAAGACTACTCAAAACTAAATCTGGATCAGTAATTTCTGAAACATTCTGTCTTCCGAAGTAAATATTTACAGCTGGTTGAAGAATGTCATTAACCAAGATCTTAGCGCTGACTCCAAGCTCATCATATCCGTCGCCATTAAGGTCTTTTAAAATTTCAACATGTCTCCCAAATTCAGTCATGTTACTATTTCCTTTTAGACAAAGAACATAGGGCGGATTTGATCCAGGATATTCACTTCCTGAAAAGACGTAGATAGCTCCTATTCGGGAATCATTCCATGGGGCTGCGACGACGACATCATCGAAGCTGTCATTGTTTAGATCCCCGTTTCCTCCAACAAATAGTCCGAATGCAGAGTGATTCCCATAATCGTTTAGCGTAATTTCAGGAGATGCTGAATATCCCTCATTATTACCTAAGAAAATGTATGCTTTACCATTTGAATAGGGTACAGTCCCCCCTTCTTCCGATTCACTTCCGGGAGCTCCAACCAGCAAATCCGGATACCCATCATTATTGAAATCTCCAGCTGGTGACATTGCTTCTCCAAACCAATCGTAGGTAATCGGAGATACTAAGGTGATATTCGAATCAGTGGCTGCTTTAGCAGGAAATACTGACCCTGTTACTCCTCCAAAGAATATGTACACTTTTCCTACATCCCAGCCTCCCCATGAGCCTGGGCCCCCAGCTGCAAAATCATCATTACCATCTAGGTTGAGATCACCCAGATTTGCAGTTGCATGCCCCATGCAAATACCAGAGTCCAGTTTATTTGGCTCTCCTATTATCTGAAAATCCGCTATTGGTGAGATTCCTGCTTTGGATCCAAAATATATCCAAGTATTTCCTCGCCAGTTCTGATACTGTCGACCTCCAACAACAATATCCTCATAGCCATCTTTATTGTAATCTCCAATGCTTGAAATCGTCTCTCCATAAAATGAGTCTGCCACACCATCTGCTGTAATGCCTTTTGTTGGCTCGATTGTTACAGCAATTACCCCAAGACTAATAGAGTTTAGATATATGAGAACTATTATTCCTGTGGCCAACATAGCATGGCTACGTGAAATATTGGCTATGTCCATTGTAAATCACATTCTTAGATTTTCACTATGGTGGAGAGTTGAATTATTAAAAGATTTGTTTTTTTAAAAATGAAAACATGAATGTCGAAATCCTGAATCTTCCATATTGCTCTAAAGTGATTTACGAAATAGATCGAGTTGTCTGAAACGATACATATAATCATGAGATGTTAGACGTCCGATACACGCGCCTGCTTCTCAGAATCAAGTGCGTGTTCTGGAAAAGTACCTTTCATTGAAGTTACTCACATGTTCACTGGTTGATAATTCCTTAGATAGGTTCCTCGTATTCGGATACCATTTCTCTCCAGCTCCATGTTGTACGCAGTACTCGCACATCGATTGCACAACGGCATTCAAATGAATTAAATATGGCGAATTAGGTATTATAGATTGATGGTGATGGAGTGGTTGAGTTGTAAGTCATTTACTCAACTAGGAATTGGTTCTATAATTCCTGCAGAACCTGATCCACTAGCACTGTGGGCATTATGGATTTTCATTCTAAGCTTCTTTGGTGCCCTCTTTCTCCTAGTTATCACAGTCATCTATATTCAACGTAGTGATAAAACTCCTGATGCAAACAATCAACCTGGAATTAACTGTACAAAACCACAAGAGATTTGAAATGGTTACACCTTCTGTCAGTAGTCGACTAATGGGTGATTGAGATGAACCTTAATCTTGAACTAATACAACAACTTATCGAGAACCTCAATGTTGGAATTGTTGTTTTAAACAAGGATAATCAGATTATTCTATTCAACAGAAAGGCTGGAGAATTTCTCCAGCAAGACCATAAGAGCCGAGTGGGGTCATCGATCCTTCGTTGCCATCCGGAGAGAGCCGAGCCAGGACTACTTAAGATGATTAATCAGCTAAAAAGTGGAGAGTTGGCTAAGTACGAAGGTTGGGTGAATTTTATTGGAAGATACGTTTACGAATATATCTATCCAATACGAAATGAATCTGGCGAGTACTTGGGTACTATTTCTGAAATTCATGATGGCGC
>Ga0315535_1000945_pt1 | contig 19873 bp, 20 predicted proteins | sample SalMarSW160220MG_2_FD_203092 | JGI IMG/M metagenome (GOLD analysis project Ga0315535, IMG submission 203092) | Salt marsh sediment microbial communities from the Plum Island Ecosystem LTER, Massachusetts, United States - Salt Marsh Sediment SW1602-20 ... | reverse complement strand
GGTGATGGCGAGGCTGAGGTCGTCGACGAGCGGCTCTCCGGCGGAGGCGTTGAGCTCGTTCATGGCCTCGAGAAGCTCCAGGTACATGTAGTCGCTGTTGAAGAGCGCCTTCACGGGTTCCCGGTAGAGCGCGCGCGTGGCAGGACTTGCGCGGTCGTTGATGAGCTTCTCGAGCGCGCCGTTCTCGATCCAGAGCCGCTTGAGGGGCTCGAGCGAGGCGTTCCGCACGAGGGCCTTGGCGAGCATGGCGGCGTTGATGCCGCCGGCGCTGGTGCCCGAGACGATGTCCACGACGAAGCGCACCGTGAGGGGTGCGGCGTCGTGCTCGCCGGATGCCCGCCCCAGGTCGCCTGGCGCGCCGAGCGCGCGCGCGAGCTTGCGGTAGACGCGTGCCGTCCCGGAGAGCGACGCCGCGCCGGCCGGGTCGGGATCGTTGGTGGCCCGCACGAACTCGAGCAGCTCGTGTGCCACGCCGTTCATGTAGACGGCCAGGCTGATGCCGCCGTACATCACGACGGCGATGCGGACCTCGTGCTCCACGTCTGCGGTGGGCATGCTTCCCCTCCCCCCACCTCCCAGGACCTCTCGATGGTCGCAGCGTAGCGCATCCCTAGCTCCAGAGAGAGGCCCGACACCCGACCTCGCTGGGGCTATTGCCGGGGCGCGAGGCGCTCGACGGGCGCCAGCCCCAACGCCACGTTGGTCGGGACACAGGGTCCAGCGCTGACCCCAGGCGGGGGGCGACGCCCGACCTGCGTGATATCATCGTGATATTGGAGGTGCGCGCATGTGCCTTCGGAGTGCATGGCCACGCGGGCGGGAACGACGCGCTCAGGCTCAGGCTCGGATTCGGACTCGGACTCGGGCCGTTGCGGGCGCAGTTCGAGAGGCGGAGCTTGCCCGCGAGGCAAACGTGAGGGCCGGGCACCGATGAGCAGGACATACACGACCTATCTGGCACCTCTCGTCGGTGCGGTGTGCGTCTACTTCATCGTCTACTCGCTCCCCTTCGGCCCCGCGAGGACGGTGCGCAACGATGTGGCGCAAGGCGTCCTCATCGGCGTCGGACTGGCCTTCGTGGTGGCCCAGGCGTACGCCTGGATCAAGGCCACGAAGGTCAACGGCTGGGTCACCATGGTCGGACTAGGCGTCCCTGGCAACGGGATGCTGCTTCGGGCCGCCCACGCGCAGTATTTTCCCGGCCCGGTGAACGTGCCGGAAGAGGCGATGTACTGGTGGGCGAACGCGGATGCTGCGGGCCGTGCGCTCGACGGGGCACACGACTACGTCATGCGATTCGCGCCTGGAGGTCTTCCCCCCAACGATGCATTCTGGTCGCTGACGATGGGCGATGCGAGGAGCCGCTTCGTGGCGAACCCGATCGACCGGTTCAGCGTGAGCGACAGGTCAGGGCTCGAGCCGAACCCCGACGGCTCGGTGGACATCTACATCCAGAAGACGGCTCCGCAGGGGCACGAATCCAACTGGCTTCCCGCGCCTGCAGGCGTCTTCACGCTGTGGCTGCGCGTGTACATGCCCGGCGCGGCAGTCCTCGACGGCACGTACCAGGTGCCGCCGGTCGCTCGAGCGGGGTGATGCCAGCGATGAGACTCGAACATGTGCTCCTGTTCCTCGTGGTCTGCATCGCGACATGGTTCCTCGTAATCTCGAGCTGGCCGCGCATGCTGCTTGCCGTGTACAAGAGGGCGATTCTCCGGAAAGGGTTCGGAGACGGCCCCATCCCGCTCAACACGCTCCGGACGCAGCCCCAGCAGCTCTTCGCAGATCCCCTCCACCCACCCGCCTCGGCCCCGAGAGTGGCGACCAGCGGCGTGAACCGCGACACGCTCCTCACCATCGGCTGGCTGGACCTCCATGGGGGACCACGAGTCCTGCACGTGCCGGACATGGCCGGTCGCTACTACAGCGTGCAGTTCACGGATCCGTCGAAGAACATCAACTTCGCGTATGTCGGCAAACGCGCCACGGGAACCGGTGAAGGCGACTTCGTCATCTGCGGCCCCGGCTGGAGAGGAGCCGTGCAGCAGGGCATGGCACGGATCGACTCGCCGGGCGACTCCGTGCTCGTCATCGGTCGCGTGTTCGTCGGCAACGAACGCGACCTGCCGGCCGCGCACGCGCTCGCGAGCCAGATTCAGGTCGCCCCGCTTGCCGTTCGGGAGCCAGGGCCGTAGCGCGTTCGGTCGTCAGGCAGCCAGGCGCGCCGCGCCAGGTTCGCTAGCTCGCGTCGTTCGAGGTGTCTGCCGCGTTCGCGTGGTGGACGTCGTTGACCTTCATATGGGGCAGCCTCAGGACCGGTCCGACCGGTGTCGGGGGTCGCCTTCTCGGAACCTCGAGCGTCCGCTGAGCTCCGCCTCGTGCTCAGCTTCGAAGGCATCCAACCGCGCCAGCCTGGCCTCGAGGTCGCTGATCCCGCGCTGGGTACGCTCTCGCACGCGCTCGAGGACGGCCTTTAACGTGGGGCCGATGGGGACCTCGGCGTCAGCCAGATAGACACCGGCAAGCTCCTCCAGGTCAAGTGATGGGGCACCCATGCTTCTTGCAGGCCCAGCCGCCGTTGTCGGTCGGGGCCGATGCATCCTCCATAATGGCGCCGGTGCCGGGGCTTGCCGGACCTGAAGGGTGGCCCGGGGACGGGCATTCTCGGCCGGCGGCGTCCAATGTGATGGCCGGAGGGCCTGGGCCCGAAGGAGGGAAGATGAATGCCGAGGTGGGCTCCCCCATGGTGTGTCAGATCAACCTGGTCGTGCGGAGTGTCGCGGCGTCGGTCGCGTTCTACCGCAGGCTCGGCCTCGTGGTGGAGGAGGCCGCGGCTCCGGAATGGGTGCGCCACCACGCTACCGTGGTCATGCGCAACGGCGTCCGGCTGGAGCTGGACAGCCGCGCCTTCGCCCGGGACTGGAACCCGGGTTCCAGGGCCGGCGAGGGCGTGTCAGGGGGCGTGCTGTTCTTCGGTGTCGACACGCGAGGGGCGGTCGACACCGTGTTCGAGCGAATGACGGCGGCGGGCAGTCCCGTACAGAAGGCTCCGGAGGACGCCTTCTGGGGTGCGCGATACGCGATTCTCGAGGATCCGGACGGCAATGCCGTCGGCATCATGAGCCCCATGGAGCCTTCCCGCCGGTTCGCGCCGCCGCGCCCGCCAGAGAGCCCCACGTGAGGCCCCGGCTTCACGCCGGGCGGCGTTCTGCGAACAGGATCCACGGCGCATGCCGCGGCGGACTTGACGTTGCCCCCGGGGGGAGATCCTAGGATCGTCGTGCCATGAACGAGTCGACGAGTCCGAAGGGCGTGACGCAAGAAGCCATGCGGGTCGAGCGAGCCGGCGCGAACGAGCCGGTGCCGTCGGGAGCAGGCGGCGGCAGCGCCGCTTGCCTCGCTCCCAGGAGCCTGCTTGGTTGGTCGCCTCCCGATCTGGAGGCCGATACCCGCGTGAAGCGCTTTGTGGATCGGGCGCTGCCGCGGAGCGGGGCCCAGGGTGTGCCCTACCTCGTCGCAGTCATCGCCCTGCTGAACGTGGGACCGCGGCTGGCGGGGCCGGCTGGTCCCTGCTGGCCTTGTTCGCGTTCGTGGGGGTCGCCCTGGGGATGAGCTCGATCGCCAGCGCGCGGGCCTGGGTGCTCGATGGCCGGATCTTCGACGCGGTGCTCAGCGCCCGTTGGCGTGTGCCGACCGCCTCAGTGTAGGGTGGTCTCCAAGGGCGTGAAATTGGAGGGGCTGTCATGGGTCGTGTACGTGTTGGTGCGTTATCGGTCGGGATCTTGCTGTTGGTGGTGGCCTTGGCCGCCTGCAACTCCTCGCCTGCGACGGGCAGCTTGAAGGTGACGCTGAGCGGGCTCCCGAGCGGCGTGAACGGCGCCGTCAGCGTGACCGGCCCGGGCGGCTACGCGACGACCGTCACGACCACCACCACCCTCGCGGGCCTGACGCCGGGCACCTACGCGGTCGCAGCCGCGCCGGCGCTGAACGGGAATGCCATCGTGCCGACGGCGTACGACGGCAGCGTGTCGGCCGCCACGGTGAGCGTGCAGCAGAACGCCACCGCGTCCACCAGCGTGAGCTATGCCACCAGGCCCGGCTCGGGGCACCTGTGGGTGCCGGTCTGGCCGGTGGGGCCGGGTCAGGCCGTGTCGTATGCGAGCAGCAGCCTGGCGACCTCGGGCTCGCCCGCGGTGGACGTGACGCTCACCAGCGCCACCGACGCGGGCGAGGCGTTGGCCTTCGATGGCGCCGGGAACCTGTGGGTGTCGGACTACAAGGGGTACATCTACCAGTACGGCGTGGCGCAGCTGGATGGCTCGGGCACGACCACGCCGGCGGTGACGATCGATGCCACGGCCTACGGCTCCATCGGAGGACTGGCGTTCGATGCCGCGGGGAACCTGTGGGTCGCGGGCTTCGGGAGCTCGAAGCTGCTGGCGTACTCGCCCGCGCAGCTCGCCGCGGGCGGGGCGGTGACGCCGACGGCAGTGATCAGCGCGACCTCGACGCCGAGCCTGTCGAAGCCGACCGGGCTGGCGTTCGATGCGTCCGGCGACCTGTGGGTCTCGAACTCCGGTACCGGCGTCAGCACGGTGGTGGCGTTCGCGCCTACTCAGCTCGCCACCGGCAGCCCGACGCCGACGGTGACGATCAGCCCGAACGGCACGCCGAGCCTGTCGCGGCCGGGCGGGCTGGCGTTCGACGCCGCCGGGAACCTGTGGGTGGCGAACCTGACCAGCACCACGGTGGTGCGCTTCGACGCCGCGCAGCTGGCGGCGCCCGGCGGGAGCCCGACGCCGGCGGCCACCATCGCGAGCGGCTCGTTCGCCAGCAGCGGCGGGCCGTGGGGGCTGGCCATCGACGCCAGCGGCGCCCTGTGGGTGGCCGAGAGCTACGCGGCGGATCTGCGGCGCTTCTCGAACCCGGACTCGCTCACGGGAACCGTGGCGCCGGCGCCCGACACGGTCATCTCCGCGTTGCCGGAACCCGACCTGATCGAGATCGCGTTCAGTCCGGCGCCGGCGAACCTGCCCATCCAGGCGCCGTAGCGTCGCGATCGGCAGGCTCCGCCGCCTCGACGGTGCTGGCGGCTGTTCGGGCCATGGGCGATCTCTGGGGAGGCGGACTTGGTCGATCTGTCTGACCGCCCTTGGGGAGGATTTCATGATGCGCATCCTCACCACGACCGTACGATCAGGAAGCGTCGTCGAGCGGGCAGGGGCCGTGTCTTCGTCGTGCGCCTCCCCTGGCCGCTCGCACGTGGCGGGATCCGATGGGTTTGCGACCGGAGGGGCTAAGGGGGACGGGGAGCACGAGGGGGCGCTGGTGCAACTCAACGGCTGGGTCTACCAGAACATCGTGGAGAACATCCACGAGGGGTTGTACCTGACCGACACGGACAGGGTCATCACCTTCTGGAACAAGGCGGCGGCGGAGATCACCGGCTTCAGCGCCGACGAGGTGGTGGGCCCTGCGTGCTTCGACAACATCCTGACGCACATCGACGGCAAGGGGAACCAGACGAGTGGCGCCGCTACCAGATGCCCTTCGGGCTGCTCTTCGTCGACATCGATCGCTTCAAGGCGCTCAACGATGCCTACGGGCATGAAGTGGGGGACAGGGTCCTGAGGGCCGTGGCCAAGACGCTCGTACGCAGTTCCAGGTCGTTCGATCTCTACGGCTGGTGGGGGGCGAGGAGTCCGTCGGGGCCCTTCGGAACGTCGACCTGGAGGGGCTGACGGCGGTCGGTGAGCGCGTCTTGCAGCTCGTGCGGAACGCCTTCATCGACCACGAGGGAGAGCACTTCCACGTGACCGCGTCTGTCGGGGCGACGCTGGCCCTCGAAGGCGACACCGTGGACAGCTTCGTCCGCAGGGCCGATCGCCTGATGTACCGCAGCAAGTCCGAAGGGCGCGACCGGCTGACGGTTGGATGAGACCGGTCAGCGTGCCACGTGGCGGGCGTAGGGGCACGCGTCGGCGCCGGCCGGGAGGCTACGCGCCGGCACCTTCGAGCCCGAAACCGACGAAGCTCGCTGGCGCCGGGTGGTCAAGGCCCCTGGCGTTGGTCGACGAGATCCATGGCGACGTCCATGGTGGCGCGAGCGAACGCATCCGGCGTGACGTCGAGGCCGAGGACGCCGATGACGTCGCGCAGGGTACCGAGGTTCCCGAGATAGACGGCCAGCAGAGCCAGCAGAGACCGCACCTGGTCGTGAGGGTCCTCGCCGCCTGCCAATGCCGCCCTGACGAGCGCCATGAGGCTCTGCCGGAAGCGCTGCGCCACCTCGGGGTGCTTCTCGAGCGTTCGCTGGTTGTTCTGTGCGAAGCGGAGCCACGGCCCCAAGCGCCCCCGCAGCAGCTCGGCGATGCGCCGCAGGACCTCGCGGCGTACCTCGACCGACAGCGGCTGCGGCTGGTCGTCGACCCAGGACAGGAGCGCCTCGACAGGCTCCCCTTGCTGGCTGTCGACCACGGCGGCCAATAGCGCTTCCTTCGATGGGAAGTGATAGTACAGCGCCGCCTTGGTGATCCCCAGGCGCTCGGCCACCTCCCGCAAGGCCGTCTGCTCGTAGCCCTTGTCGTTGAACAGCTCCAGCGCCACGGCCACCGCGCGCTGCCGCGTGTCGGTGCGGCGAGGGCTCATGCCGAGGGGCCGGTGGCGCGGCCCCCGCGGGCATGGCCGGTTCCCTGCCGATGCCCTACTTGACGGTAAGTAAACAATATATCTATCATCACCTCGATCTTGTCACCTACCGGGTGGCAAGTAAAGAGCGTTGACGGGAGCTTGCCATCATGAACGCACGACCCTCGAGCAGGAGCGAAAGATCGGAGCCGAGGCGGTGGTGGGCGCTTGCCGCGCTGACCCTGCGCGGCCTGGTCTTCAACATCGACACCACGGTCCTCAACCTGGCGCTGCCGACGCTCTCCTCGGAGCTGCATGCGTCGACGGCGCAGCTGCAGTGGTTCGTAGCTGCCTACACGCTGGTCATGGCGGCCGTGATGCTGCCGGGCGGGCTGCTCGGCGACACCTTCGGCCGCAAGCGCTTCCTCGTCCTCGGCCTTATCGTGTTCGGCGTCGCCTCGTTGGCGTGCGCCTACGCCCCCAGCTCTGCGCTCTTCATCGCAGCGCGCTCGCTGGCCGGCCTGGCCGCGGGCTTCACCATGCCGCTCGGGCTGGCCATGGTCAGGATGCTGTTCGACGACGCCGAGCTGGCCACGGCGACGGCCGTGCTGATGGGGGCGACGCTGGTGGCGGCGCCCGTGGGCCCGCTCCTGGGCGGTTGGCTGCTGTCCCACTTCTGGTGGGGCTCGGTGTTCCTCATCAACGTCCCGATCGTCGCGTTGGCGCTGGTCGGCGTGCTGGCGTTCATGCCGGAGAGCCCGGCGGGGCGGCGGAACGCGTTCGACGGCGTCGGCGTCGCTGCCTCGAGCGTCGGCCTGGTCGCCATGGTGTACGGGGTCATCGAGGCGGGCCAGCAGGGTTGGCTCGCCGCCACCGCGCTCGCGCCCCTGGTCGCGGGCGTGCTCGTGCTCGTCGGGTTCGTGCTCTGGGAGGGCAGACTGCAGCGCCGCGGGCAGCGCGGGCGGCTCCTCGACCTGCGGCTCTTCGGCTCGCCCGGCTTCACCTGGGGCACCGTCCTGCTCACCTTGATGACGTTCGCGATGTTCGGGATGACGTTCATCGCGCCGCAGTTCTTCCAGGCGATCAAGGGCCTGGGTCCGCAGGCGACGGCTATCCGCTTCCTCACCCTGACCGTCGGGGTGGTCGCCGGCACGCTGATCGGAACGCGGGTCCTGCCTCGTGCCGGCACGAAGCTGACGGTCGCAGCGGGGTTCGCCGTGCTGGCGGCGGGGCTGTTCCTGGGAGCGGCCACCGGCGTCGGCAGTGGCGATGGCTACATACTCAGTTGGATGACCGTCGTCGGGGTCGCCGTCGGGTTCGTGATGCCCGCCGCCAACGCCGCTGCGCTGGCCGCCCTGCCCCGCGCCCAGGCAGGCTCCGGCTCGGCGCTCGTCACCACCGCACGCATGGTCGGCGGCGCCTTCGGCGTGGCCATCCTCGGATCCGTTCTCAACGCCGGATACCAGGCGCGCCTCAGCTCCGCGGCGTTGCCGCCGGCCGCCGTGGACGCCGTCCGGAAGAGCGTCTTCGGCGGCATCGGCGTCGCGCGCCAGGCCCACTCGGCGACGCTCCTGGACGCCGTGCGGGTCGCCTTCACGGGAGGCATGGACGTCACGCTGGTGGTCTGCGGCGCCATCGCGCTGGTGGGCGCCGGGCTGGCCGTCGCCTACCTGCCGCGCGCCTAGCTCCCGGGCGCGCTCCTGTCCGCGCAGCGCGCTGGCGCGTCGAGCATACCCAGACCGGATCTGTCGAGGTTGCTAGGCCCTGCCGGCGCGCGCGTAGAGCGAGCCGTAGACGAGCAACGAGAGGATGAAGCCGGCCGCCATCAGGAACGACCACCAGTCGTTGCCGCTGGCGAGCGTCAGGATCCCGGCGACGAACGACACGACCAGCAGGGTAGCGGCGGAAACGGCCAACGTGCCCATGCCCCCGCTCGTCCGGCTTGCCGCCCGCACCACCAGCACCGCGCTCACGAGCAGGGCGATGCCGAGCAGCACGTGGAGGATGAGGAAGATCGTCGTCGCCACCTTGGCCGCGCCGGTTGCGTCCTGGGGCAGCCCCAGGAGACCCACGCCTATCCCCAGCAGGTACTGCGCCGCGAGCGTCAATACCGTGTGCCGGACCGATCGTTGAACCTTGCCTTGGGCGGGAGCGTCTTGCACGGCAGCGGTAGTCACGAGATCGCCTCCTCAAGTGGTCGAGAACCTCGAACCTGTCACCGGGTAGCTTTGCATGGCGGGGGCGGGCTGGCGCGCACGTGCAAGACGGTGCTCGCGAATGCGGTCGTGGTGTCGAAGGCGGGCGGGCGCATGGGGGACGGCGAGCGACCCCGCGTCGATGGGCTAGAGTCGAGGCGAGAGCTCAAGCCGAAAGGGGGCGCCATGCCTCGCGGACGTGTGGTGGTGCTGTCGCTGGTTGCAGGTGTTCTGGTGGTGGTGCTGGTCGCCTGCAACACCGCGCCGGCCACGGGAAGCATGACGGTGACGGTGAACGGACTGCCGGCCGGGCTGAGCGCCGCGGTGACGGTGACGGGGCCGGGCGGGTACGCGCAGGCCGTCACCGGCACCGCGACACTGACCGGCCTCGCGCCGGGCACGTACTCGCTGACCGTGGGGAGGGCAGCGACGACCGACACCATCGTGCCCACCCTCTACGACGGCACGGCAGCGCCTTCCTCGGTGACGCTGACGGCGAACGGGACGGCGTCCACCGCGGTCGACTACGCCGTGCGGCCCGGCTCCGGGCACCTGTGGGTCCCGCTGGCAGGCGGGTCGCTGGAGGCCGAGGCGTACCCCAGCGGTAGCCTGGTGGCGTCGGGCGCTCCGGGGCAGGACGTCACGCTCGCCGCACCCACCAGCGAGGGTGAGTCGGTGGCCTTCGATGGCGCCGGCAACATGTGGGTCGGCGACTGCTCGGGCCGCGCCTATCGCTACAGCACCGCGCAGCTGGCGAGCTCCGGTTCGCCGGCGCCTAGCGTGACGATCGACGCCACCAGCCACGGCTGTGTAGCCGGCCTGGCCTTCGACGCGTCCGGCGACCTGTGGGCGACGATCTCGACCGCTTCGCAGGTGCTGGAGTTCACGCCCGCGCAGCTCGCCAGCGGCGGGGCGGTGCCGCCGGCGGTGACCATCGGCTCCGATAGCGCCTCCAGCCTGGCCGGTCCCATCGGCCTGGCGTTCAACGCGGCTGGCGACCTCTGGGTCGCGAACCTCTCGCGGAGCACGCTGGTGGAGTTCACGCCCGCGCAGCTCGCCGTTGGCGGCCTTCCCACCCCGGCGGTGACGATCGCTGCCGACGCCACGCCTAGCCTCTCCTCTCCCGCGGGGATGGCCTTCGACCCCGCCGGCAACCTGTGGGTGTCGAATGCCGTCACCAACACCGTGGTGCGCTACGACGCGGCCCAGCTCGCGACCTCCGGGAGCCCGACGCCGGCGGCGACCATCGCCAGCGGCTCGTTCGCCAGCGGCGCCACCACGGTCGGCCTGGCCTTCGACGCCAGCGGCGCCCTGTGGGTGGCGAGCAAGGGCTCGCACGACCTGCGGCGCTTCACCGACCCGGGAGCGTTGTCCGGCTCGGTGACGCCGGCGGCGGCCACCGTCATCACGGGCGTGCCGAGCAGCGACGTGACGATGCTGGCGTTCAGCCCGCCGCCGCCGGCGGTGCCGATCCAGGCGCCGTAGCACGCTCGAGCACCACGTTGCCGGCGATGCCCCCGCTCTCGAGCAGGGCGTTGGCGGCGGCCGCCTGCACGATGGGGAAGCGCCGGGCGATGAGCGGCTGGATGTGCCCTTGCTCGAGGAGCTGGAAGAGCGTGGCCCAGTCCTCCATGAACGGCCGCGGCCGGAGGCGCGACAGCGTCGTCCCGTACCCCTTGATGCGGTGGCCGTTGGGCAGCAGGTCGGTCGCCAGCGTGGTCCCCGCCATGCGGAGGAGGCCGCCGACCGTCAGCGGGTTGCCGAACGCCACCAGGACGCCTCCGCGCCGCAGCAGTCGCAGCCCGCGTCGCAGGTACGACCCGCCCACGCCGTCGAGCACGGCGTCGACACCCGCCGGCTCGTGCGCGCGCACGACCGCCACGACGTCGTCGCTGCGGTAGTCGATGGCCATGGCGCCGTACCCCGCCAGCACGCTGCGTTTGTCGCCGGACGCGACGCCGTACATGGTCAGCTTCGCCCGTCGCCCCAGATCGAGCAGGGCCGTGCCCACGCCGCCGCTCGCTCCGATCACCACGACGCGACCTCCAGATCGAACCTTGGCCGTGCGGTGCAGCGTCTGGTAGGCCACCATGTAGTTCAGCACCACGGGGGCGGCCAGGGCCGGCTCGACCGAGGCGGGAACGGGGACCAGGAGCCGCTCCCGAACGTAGGCGACCTCGGTATACCCGCCATACATCGTGAGGGCGGCCACCCGCCGACCCGGCTCCGCTGAGCGCACGCCGCCACCGACCGCGTCCACGGTGCCGACCACGGCATACCCCGGAACGAACGGCACGCGCGGAGCGAAAGGTGTCTGGCCGGTGCGGGCCTGAACATCGGGACGGCAGACCGGCGCGGCCAGGACCCGAATCCGCACCTCGCCCCGGCTTGGCGGGCGCACCGTCCGCTCCTCGACCTCCAGCACCTCCGGGCCCCCCCGCCGCGTCGCCACCACACACCGGTACGTCATGGCCGCTCCCCCTCCCGTGCGGGTCGTGCGGCCCCCCGCACGCCGCGCGCTCCGCGCACTTCCCGCCGCGCCCCCGTACGCGCACCCTCACGCTAGGTCACGTGAGTCACAGCCAGGAAAGCCATCCGTCCCGGCAGCCGCGGGGCGGTCTCCGAAAGGGCCGTCACGTCCTTCGCTCGGCGGTGTGTCGGGTCTAGGCCAGGTACTCCTCGCGCACGGGCGAGAAGACCTCGATGACGACGCAGTCGTCGAGCGCGTCGAAGGCGTGCTCGGTTCCGCCGGGGACGCACCAGGCGTCGCCGGGCCCGACCTCGCTGGACTCGCCGGCGATGGTGAAGCGTGCCCGCCCGCTCAGCAGCACGCCCGTCTGCTCGTGCGGGTGGCTGTGGGGTGGCAGGGCGCTGCCGGCCGCGAGGTGGAAGCGCACCATCATGGTGGTGGGGCCGTTGACCAGGTTGCGCATCTCAATGCCGTCCGCCAGCGGTCGGTAGCCGTCGTCCGCGTGTCGAGTGATCATGCCGGAGCATAGACCGTCCGCGGCGCGGGGGGCCCAGGGCCCTGTCGGCGCCGCTGCAGGGCTAGACGACCCGGGCCACGAGCGGCACGCGTCGGATCAGGAAGGCGAGGACGAAGCAGACGGGAACGGCGACGACGGCCAGCAGCCCGAACCGCAGCAGGTCCTCGAGGGCCGCGCCGCGCAGGCTGGCGGTGAGGATCACCACGATGGGGACGTGGATGACGTAGACGGCGAAGCTCTGGCGGGCGAGCGCGGTCGAGAGCCGACTGCCCCGCGCGAAGCTGTGGCGGAACCAGCTGACCAGGGCCAGCACCAGCCCGACGGCGTAGATCGCCTCCCACAGGCCGTACACCGCCGAGTGCCAGTGCCCGGCGCCCACGAAGCCTGCCGATACCCCGTGGCCGAGCCCGGTGAGCGCGATGGGGAAGAGGATGAGGGTGGACATGAAGGCCGCGAGCAGGCCGACTCTTCCCATGGACGCAGGGATGGTCGGCAGCCAGTTCCTCCGCGCTGCTATCGCCCCGATGCAGAAGAAGCTCACGTACTCGGGCAGGTCGTAGAGACTCGGGAACTGGAGGACGGTCTTCCCGAGCGGAAGCACGAAGCGAATCAGGTAGTTGGCGGCGGCGAACAGGACGACGTAGATCGCGATCTCCCGGAAGCGTAGAGGCGCGGCGCCCTTCGCCGCTTGCGGGGGAGCGGTGCGCGCCAGGGTCCGCCAGCCGGCGCAGCCGACGTCGAAGACGAGCAGCAGGATTGCGAACCACAACGGTCCGATGTTGACCGCGCTCCTGCTTCAAGTGCGCGGACGCGTGTTGCGAGCCGGCGATTCGCTTGCCCCCCTGAGCGCCGCGCTCCAGCCGACGCGCGCCCCGCCGCGCATCAACGAGGTGGCGTACACTCTGGCGGCCAGCCGGGCGACGGCGTACGTCACGCCGATCAGCTCGAGGATCGCGAGGGCGAGCTGCCAGGCCGGCACCGGTCCCATGGCGAGGCGCGCGGGCATGACGATGGGCGTGAACGGAGCCAGCAGCGACCCGGCGGCGACCCACCAGCTGTCGGGAGCGTGCACGACGCCGAAGACGAGCGCCAGGGCGGCGGTGAGCGCGACGGTGATGGGCGCGGTGGCCGACTGCACCTCCTCCTGGCGCGCCACCATGGCGCCGGCGGCGGCCGAGACGAAGGCGAACAGCGTGTACCCGAGCAGGAACCACAGCAGCAGGCTGGGCAGGAGGGTGACCACCGCGTGCGGGACCGCGGACCCCCCCACGAGCGCATTGGCCACCAGGCCGGCCGCCACCGCGATCGCCAGCTGGCCGAGCCCCGCCGCGCCGATGCCGAGCACCTTGCCGACCATCAGCCGGTCGGGGCGAATCGCTGCAAGCAGGACTTCCGCCGTGCGTGAGGTCTTCTCCTGCGCCACCCCGGTGGCCACTCCGATGGCGTAGGCGACGATGGCATAGAGCAGCAGGTAGCCCGCGACGATGGCCGCCACGACGCGCGCCGCACTCACGGGCGGTGGTGGCGGCTCGAGCGCGTGCACGGTCAGGCTCACGGGCGTCAGCAGGCTCCGGATGACGTCGGGTGGCACCTTGGCGGCGGAGAGCAGCTGGGTGGCGCGGGCCCTGGTGACGACCGTTCGGACGAGGTCCTGCACGTCTGGCGCCAGCGACCGGGCGACGGTGACGTCGGGGGCCTCGCCCGTCACGTCGAGCGCCGCGTCCAGCCCCCCGGCAAGGACCTGTGCGTGCGCGGCCGCGGCGTCGTGGAGGTTCCTGAGCTGCACGTCCACGCCGGTCGCGGCGGCCGCGCTCGCGAGCTGGGGTCTCAGCGCTTGCGCGGCGCTGCCCACCAGGCCGATCACGGTGGGCGTCGGCGACCTGCGGAGCAGCGCCGGAACCGTCATCAGGGCGGCGATCAGCAGCGCGGTCACGACCGTCATGACCCAGGTGGGCCGGCTCCGCAGACGCTGCGCGAGCTCCCGCTGGGCCACCAGCCCCACGGCGCGGAGCCCGCTCACGCTGCCACCAGCTCGCGGTAGACGTCCGTGAGGCCGCCGCGCTCGAAGCCGAAGTGCTCGACCGGGCCGGTGGCCATGGCGCTGCGCAGGACGGCCTGCGGGTCCGCTCCTGGCTCGAGGGCGAGCAAGGTCCCGCGCGCGTCGTCCTCGACGAGGCGCGCGCCCGGGACGTCCGGCCGCCATGCCGCCCCGCCGCCCACCCGCACCCTCAGGCGGCTGGGAACTCGCCGCTGAAGCTCCTCCAGCGTGCCGGTCGCCAGCAGCCGGCCCGCCTCCATCACCGCGACCCGGTCGCATAGCCGTTCCACGATGTCGAGCTGATGGCTGGAGAAGAGGATCGCGGCGGGGCGCTGCGCCTCGTCGCGAAGCACGTCGCTGAGGAGCATCACCGCGGACGGGTCGAGCCCGGCGAAGGCCTCGTCGAGCACTAGTAGCTCCGGCCGGTGCACGAGCGCCACCGCGAGCTGCGCGCGTTGCTGGTTGCCGTGCGAGAGCGCCACCAGCTTGTCCTCGGCCCGCGGCCCGAGCTCGAGGCGCTCGAGCACGGAGCGCGCGCTGCGTTGCGCGTCGCGCCGCTCCATCCCGTGAAGCCGCCCGAAGTACGTCACCTGCTCCAGCACCCCCATCTGGGGGTAGAGCCCGCGCTCCTCGGGCATGTACCCGAAGCGCAGGCGGTCGCTGGCGCCGACCTCGCGGTCGTGCCAGCGGATCCTCCCCTCGCGTGGCTCGAGGATCCCCATCACCGCTCGCAGCGTGGTCGTCTTGCCGGCGCCGTTCCTGCCCACGAGCCCCACGATCTCGCCGGCCGCCACGCTCAGGTCGAGGCCGTCGACCGCCACCGTCGCGCCGAAGCCATGCGCCAACCCCGAGATCTCCAGGCCCTGCGGCATTGCGTTCCGTCCCTCCCGCGCAGCGGCCGCAGCCAGGGAAGCCCCGGGAGGCGGAGCGCACGACGCGTTATATCACAATGATATCACACAGGCCGCGATCCGGGTACTGCACCGCGGCAAGCGTCAACCTGGTCGGCCCCGCCGGCGTGATCCTCGCGAGGTACGGGCCGGCGTGAGCTCGTTCGTCTCGACGAACGCCGGAACCGGCTGGCGCCAGCCGATGGCCCGGACCGCCCGGCGGCTCGCCGACCCCTACAGGTTCGGATCGAGCACGTCCCTGAGCGCATCCCCGAAGGTATTGACGGCCAGGATCGTCACGGCGAGGGCGAGCGAAGGCCAGAGCACGTAGAACGGAGCCTGCGTCATGTAGTGCCGCGCGGCGCCCACCATCACGCCCCAGGAGGGCGTCGGCGGGGTCACGCCTAGGCCGAGGAAGCTGAGGCCCGACTCGAGCAGGATGGACGCCGCCATGACCAGACTCGCCTGCACGATGAGCGGCGCCAGGATGTTGGGCAGGATGTGCTTGCGCAGGACGCCGGCCGTCCTGACGCCGAGGGCCAGGGCCGCGTCGACGTAGCCGATCTCCCTGACCTGCAGGGTGGAGCCGAAGGCGATCCTGGCGAAGGTCGGGATGTAGAGCACGCCGATCACCAGGATCAGGTTCACCACGCCGGCGCCGAGGAATCCGATGACGCCCATGGCCAGCACGATCGGCGGGAACGTCAAGAGGATGTCGATCGAGCGCATGATGAGCTGCTCGAAGACGCCGCGCGCGAAGCCCGCGACGAGCCCGAGGATGGTGCCGGCGATCAACGCCAGCGTGGTGGCGCCCACGGCGATGGTGAGTGACGGCCGGGCGCCGAGCATCAGCCGCGTGAGGATGTCCCGTCCGAAGGCGTCGGTGCCCAGCGGGTGGGCCGCGCTGGGAGCCTGGAGGATGGCGGTGACGTCCAGGGCCGACGGATCGTAGGGGCTCAGCAGCGGCCCGACCAGGGCGGCGACGACGATGAGGGCGATGACCCCGCCGCTGACGTACAGCCGCAGGTGACGGCGGAGCCGCCTGCGCGAGAAGCGGCGGCTAGCCATCGCGGATCCTCGGGTCGACCAGGCCGTACACCAGGTCGACGATGAGGTTGATCGCGATGAACAGACCGGCGGTCACGAGGATCACGCCTTGGACGCTGGTGTAGTCGCGTGCGGTGATCGAGCCGATCAACATCGAGGAGATGCCGGGCCAGTTGAAGACGTACTCGACGAGAACCGATCCCCCGATCAGGGTGCCGAACTGCAGCCCGATGACCGTGATCACCGGGATGAGCGCGGTCCTGAGGGCATGCTTGAACATCACCACGAGCCTGCCCAGCCCCTTCGCGGTAGCCGTGCGCACGTAGTCCGCGTGTAGGACCTCGAGCATCGAGGACCGCGCCATCCTGGTGACCACCGCCGTAGGCGCCAGCGAGAGGGTCACGGCGGGCATGATGAGGCGGCGAAGGTGCGGCCAGATGCCGTCGGACAGGGGTCTGTAGCCGGCCGTGGGGAAGAGATGGAGCTGCAGCGCGAAGAGGAGGATGAAGAGGGTGCCCACGACGTAGACCGGCACCGAGATCCCGAGCGCCGCGAAGGCGGTGGCGAGCCAGTCGAGCACGCCGTTCCTCCTGACGGCGGCGGCCGCTCCCAGCGGCAGCCCGACGATCACCGCGATCAGGACGGCGACCCCGACGAGCTCCAAGGTGCGCGGAAGGCGCGCGCTCAGATCTTGCCACACCGGCCGGTTGTTGGTGAGGGAGCGCCCCAGGTCGAGATGCGTCAGGGACCCCAGCCAGGCTCCGTACTGCGCGAGGAAGGGCTTGTCCAGCCCGAGCTCGTGGCGGACGGCGGCGACGGCCGCCGGGTCGGTCTTGCCCTGGCTGCCCAGGATCACCAGCACGGGGTCTCCTGGAAGCAGGTGCAGCATGGCGAACACGACCGTCACCACCACGAACAGCTGGACGACCGCGAGGCCCAGGCGGCGCGCGATGAAGACCGTCATGCCGTCCGCCGGCCTGGCAGCGGGCGACCCGTCGAGCGTGGGTGGCTAGCCTCCATCGTCGCCATGAGTGTTGCCCTGCACGCCTTTCGCCTCATGTTCGCATGCGGCGCGCGGCTTCGTTGACAAGCCGCAGTCCGGACAATACAATGTAGGGCATTATAGTACAATATGGGTCAATAGAACAAAGGGGACTGTTTCGTTCGAGGAAGGAGGGACATCAGGGCATGGGTTCCGCGTCCGCTCGCGCCGGGCGATGCAGGCGCTCCACGTCGGGCATCACCGCGCGACGGCGGCAGCCAACGACAGGCACGAGGCAAAGGAGATAAGGCATGAGACTCATCCGAACGGTCGGAACGCTTCTATTGCTGACCCTCATGGCGACAGCTGCGTTCGCCCAGAGCGAGATCAAGATGGGGCTGTCGGCGGAGCCCTCCTCATTCGACCCCGCCGTGAACGCCGGAACCTCGCAACGCACCATCAAGCTGCTCGTCTACCGCGGCCTGGTGAACTACGCCGGCCCCGAGGGCAAGATCACGCCGGAGCTGGCCAAGGACTGGACCATCTCCTCGGACCACCTGACGTACACCTTCCACCTCCGGGACGCCACCTTCCATGACGGCTCGCCGGTCACCGCCGCCGACGTCAAGTTCACGCTCGACCGCATCCTGGACAAGCAGACGGGCGCCACCTTCGCCAAGCAGATGAGCGTCATCGACAGCGTGACCGTGGTCGACCCGAAGACCGTCGAGATCAAGCTGAAGAGGCCGGACACGCCGTTCCTCGACTACCTGGCGGTGCCCGAGTCGGTGATCGTCTCGAAGGCCTGGGTCGAGGCGCATCCCAAGGACTGGACGCATCCGCTGGGCGACGGGCCCTACGTGTTCAAGAGCTACGTCCCGGGGCAGAACATCGTGCTGGAGAAGTATGCCAACTACTACCAGCCCGGCATCCCCAAGACCGACAAGCTGGTGTTCGAGTTCTACGCCGACAGCAGCCTGCGCACGGCCGCTTTGCAGAACGGCGACGTGGACATCGTCGAGTACGTGCCGTGGAACGAGATCCCCCAGCTCAAGGCGAACCCGAACATCCAGGTCCTCGGCGGCAAGGGCCCCTTCATGGGCCTGATCTTCAACACCAACTTCAAGCCCTTCAGCGATCCGCGCGTTCGTCGAGCGGTGGGCTATGCCATCCAGCGCAAGGTGGTCATCGACACCGCCTTCTCCGGGCAAGGCACGCCGATCTGGGGGCTGCCGATCCCTCAGACCTCGCTCGCCTACGATGCCAGCCTCGACAACTACTTCAGCTACGATCCGGCCAAGGCGAAGCAGCTGCTGGCCGAGGCCGGCTACCCCAACGGCTTCACCGCTACGCTGCTGTCCACCTCGCAGTACGACTTCCACAAGAACACGGCGATCGCCGTGCAGGCGGAGCTCGCTAAGGTCGGCATCACGGTGAAGCTGGACTTGCCCGACTGGGCCACGCGGTTGCAGAAGAACCTCAAGGCCCAGTTCGACTTCCTGGTCGTCGGGACCGCAGGCGACATCTCCGACCCGGACTACCTGTCCGATTACTTCCAGGGGGGCCAGCAGGGCCTCAACAACGCTCCGGGCTTCAACGACCCCGAGATCAACAAGCTCCTCGAGGAGGGTCGCACCACGCTCGACCCGCAGAAGCGCCACGACATCTACGTCCAGCTCGAGAAGCGGGCCCTCGAGCTGTCGCCCCTCGACTTCTTGATGTGGCGCGACCAGAGCTACGCGGCCACGTCGAAGCTCAAGGGCTTCAGCCCGCTGCCCGGCTTCCTCAACTTCCAGTCCGGCATCCGCTTGCAGAACGCCTACCTGGCGCAGTGATCGCCTGACCACCCAGGGTGGGCGCCGCTCCGGCTCGGGGCGAGCGCCCACCCTGGCGTCGTCAGGGCCGAGTGGTAGGATTCCACAACGCGCCGACAGGTGCCGCCTGAGATCGGGTAGGGGAGATGGTGGCGAGCCTCGAGAGGGTGTTTGAGTCCGAACTCGACCGGAACAGCGTCACGCCGCTGTACATGCAGATCGCGGACCGCTTGCTCCAGATGGTGAGGTCGGGCGAGCTGGCTCCTGGCGATCAGCTGCCGCCGGAACTGGACCTGGCGCAGCGCTTCGAGGTGGGTCGGGTCACCGTGCGCAAGGCGATCGACGAGCTCACCCGCGAACGGCTTCTGGTGCGCCGCCGCGGCAAGGGAACCTTCATCGCCGACCGCAAGATCGAGCGGCGGTTGGTGGACGTCGCCAGCTTCAGCGCCCGCATGGAGGCGCTGGGCCTGTCGGCCTCCTCACGCTTGCTGGAGGTGCAACGCCTGTCGGCTACCAGCGATGTCGCCGCCAAGCTGCGCCTCGACGAGGGCTCGCCCATCGTGGCCATCACCCGGCTGCGCTTCATCAACGGCGATCCGGCCGCCATCGAGACCTCGGAGCTGAGCTTGGATCACTTCCCGGGGCTCGACGAGCAGATGCCCAGACACTCGTCGCTGTACCGGCTGCTGTCGGAGCGCTACGGCGTCTCCGCGCAGCGCTCGGACAAGACCCTGGAGATCACCACCGCGACGGAGCGCGAGGCCGCGCATCTCAACGTGAGCCAGGGAACGCCGCTGTTCCTCCTGCGCGCGACGGTCTATCACGGCGACGTTCCCATCGAGCACGCGAAGATCCTGCTGCGCGGCGACAGGTTCCGCTTCGAGATCTAGGCGGCAGGCGCCGGCCCGCCGGCTCAGGGAGGCGTCGCGTCGCCGAGGGGCTGGCCGTGCCCGAAGCCGCCGCGGTACCCGCAGGCCCTGGCCGCGAGGTCGGTCGCCGCCTCCAGGCAGGCGCGCGGCTCCTCACCCAGCGCGAAGCCGACCAGGCAGCGGGCGATCAGGGCGTCGCCCGCGCCGAGGGTGTCGACGGCTTCGATGCGGCGGGGCTCCACCAGGTGCACCTCGCTGTCCGTAACGAGCATCGCGCCTCGGCTGCCCCTGGTGACCACCACGGCTCGAGCCCCGAGCTCGAGACAGCGGCGCGCCAGCGTCTCCACCTCGCTCCAGGGCCGGTCGGGAGCGGACAGGAACGCGTAGCTGGTGTGCGGCACGCTGCGTTCGAGGACCGCCGGTG
>Ga0315535_1000944_pt1 | contig 19878 bp, 23 predicted proteins | sample SalMarSW160220MG_2_FD_203092 | JGI IMG/M metagenome (GOLD analysis project Ga0315535, IMG submission 203092) | Salt marsh sediment microbial communities from the Plum Island Ecosystem LTER, Massachusetts, United States - Salt Marsh Sediment SW1602-20 ... | reverse complement strand
TTTAGGCGCATCAGTTTAGGTGACTTCATTGTAAACGCAGACATCCAGAAGCCACAAATGCGCATAGCCGACTTTGCTCTGCGACGGAAAAAAGCTGCCGTTTAAACCACAAATCTTCACCGAACTTTACGCCGCCCACATCATCGAACACATGGCAAGCCCCGAAAAGTTTTTGGAAGAGTGCAAACGCGTTTCAAAAAAAGTAATCATTGTCACCCCAAATTTATACTCAAAATACAGCTTCATGGATCCTGATCACACCCAACACTTTACCATGTTCACATTGAAAATGCTGCTTACAAAATCATTCAGCAACGTACAGATAAAAGGAGACGGAACACCCTGGGGATTTCATTCAATGACGTTTTTCAGCAACGCACCGACGACCAAAGCAGAAGGAAACAACACGTTGCGGAGGTTTTGTTTAAACATCGGCCGGAAAATCTGCATATTCCTAACTCAGTTCTTCACTCCTTTTTTCCCGTTTATTGCTGAAAACATCCTAGCCGTCTGCTCCTAGCTTCAGCGCTCTTGAAGTTAAAAACAAAAAGAACTCCTTATCGCTGAGAACCCAAAATTGCCCTTCGCAGACTCACCAGCTTTATGGTCGGACAATCCCAGGCTAATATTTTTAGCCAAAGACTATTTTGGAAGATTATTGAAAGAAGAAAAAAATTCATACACCGATGAAAAAAGCGCCTAAGAACACTTTGGATAAAGTTTAAAGGAGAAAAAGTGGTCTTCTCGAATACTCGTAGTTCCTTAAAACTGAACCTATCGCTGCTACATTCTCTTTGCCGTGACGCCGTCAAGCACTAAAACTTTTTCTTCCCCGCTGTTCACATTCTTGAATAGAAGCTTGTATCTAGGAGTGTAAATTACCGAACGCTCGGTTACTTCAAAAATTTCTTCCACGACCCTACACATGTCTTTTGGACGCTTAGCTATCCTGGCCTTGATAAAATTCACATCAGTATCTTCAGGGATCTCTTCTATCTTGAATTTCGCAATTACTTTTTCAGGTTTCGTTTCTGAAGGCGCAGATGGAAGGTCGGCAGCATCATAATCGTTGCCATTCTTGTCCAGAATTAGAAATGCTTTTGCCTTGTTGACTAACCGTTCTTCGCCGTGGAGCTTGACAACCTTGCTTGATTTAAAATTTTCAGGCACAAACTTATTCTTTAACAAGACAACTTCCTTAACTCCTTCGTCAACTTTGAATATGTAAGTGCACTTGCGGAAGTAATCAAGAAAGTATTTTCCACTTATCACGATGTACGGTTCATAATACTTATCCAACGAAACAAACTGAATCTCCTCTGACTTAGGCTTCAAAAACCCAAATCTGGTGAAAAGCTGCTTCTTGAGTTTTTCCCCAGAAACCCTAATCACCGTTGGGTCGATATGTGCTTCATAAACGATAGTTTTCCTCTTAACAATGTTCTCTTGGATGGAAGGAGCTCCAGCCACAATGACAACTGGCTCGGCATTAACTGTTTCAGTCAACATATGCGCCTCTACAAACTTGTCAAGGTTCCGATTCTAATAACTCTTATGAATCCGAAAAATGAATCACAATTAAACGTGATCTTAGTATCAGTTAATACGAAGAGCATGGAACAGAATTTTGAAAAAAGAAACAAAATGTCAGCGACTACGTTAAGAAACTCACGGAAACTTGAATAGGGGCTATTGCTGAATAGATACATTCAACGCTTTTGATAGGGCTTCGCACCGTTGCTTCAGTTCTGGAATCTCGTGCTTCAAGTTCTCGATTTTGTGCCTTTTGATTTCAATTTCTTCTATGATTTGCTGTTTCAGTGTTTCTTCCATGTTGACTAGTTGCGATTTCTCCGTTACCAGCGCTTGCTCTTCGCCTCCCAATGTTTCCAGCATTGATAAAATTTTATCTTCCTCGCTCCGATAGGGCTCTCGAGTGTCAAGTTCTTCGCTTGGCTTCTCTTCGCTTATTTTTTCTTCGACTGCGACTTGCAATTCAGCTTTCTCGCATGACTCTTCGGTGTTTAGTTCACCGTTATCTTGGTTCTCGTCCAGCTTTTTGAATATGTCAAACACGCATTGCACCTCGATATTATCCAATGTATTAATACATAATATAATCAGTATTCTCTAAATCGATATATCTCAAAAACCGAACAACTCCCCAACCACAAAAAGAAAAACCCAAAAACCACACACACCCTATATAACACACAACACGCTGAACTCCACAAAACCCAAAGTGAACCTTATGAAAACCAAAAAGAGATACAAACGCGGCTATCCAGTCGCAATACTCATAGGACTAGAAGAACACCAAGCCGTCTTATGGAAAATCTTCAGCCAAGTCGTAAAACCCCAAAAAACCCTCACTATCGATGGCACAAGAAGCAACCCAAAAGCCCTCTACAACTTCCACGAATCAATAATCAATGACCTGAGACCCACACTGAAAGAAGGCGTCAGAAGCATAATCATCGCGTCACCTGCCAGATCTAATTACACTCAAGAATTCAGCAACCACGTTCACCAGCACCACACATGGCTCACCCAAGGACCCAACAAGGCATCATTTTCCGAGATAACGGGAAATGCAAGCAGCCATCCTCAAGTGGCAGCGCTGACAAGAACCAACGAGTTCCACGAGCTAATCAGCCAAACCACCTCAGAGGAAACAGAAAACCTCATTGACCTGCTCGAAAAGCGGCTTAACACCTCAAACCGCAGAGACGCCGTGCTATTTTCACTTGAAGAAGCAGAAAACCTCATTCTCAAACGGCAGAAACCAGGCAGACCAAAACCTGAATACCTGCTGCTTACTGACAGGTACTTGGCGGACAGCCGCGCAAAAAACAGGCTTCACAGACTAATGCAAATCGCCCAAAACAAAAAAGTCAAAACAAGAGTAATAAACGCTAAATCAGCCGCAGGCCAGCGCCTCACACAACTAGGCGGAATCATCTGTTTAGCACGGCTTGATTAAGCCGCAGGCTATCGTGCCAGCTCAGTTTACTAAAGTAAACCAGACTTTTTCAATTCTTCCGCAGATATTTTCCCCGAATGCAACGCAGTAGCCACCAAGACTCCGAACACACCAAGGTCTTTCAACTCCACCAAATCCATGACATCTCGCACGCCTCCGCCAACGAACACCTTAGCTTTGATGTTCCTTAACACTTCTCGCAGAAACGGCAGGTTTACTCCTTCTCTGCTGCCAACTTTCGTTAAATCCAAAACAATAACTTGGGAAACGCCCATGTCCTGGAATTCACGTAGAAGCACCATGGGGTCCGCAAGCCTGCCAAGCTCAAACCTGCTAACCACTCGACCACCTATCAAGTCAAGGCTAACCACTACCCTCTCGCTTCCGAAAGATGCAACCGCCTCAGCCACAAAATTAACGCTCGTCAAGGTTTCTGTCCCGATAATAACCTTTGAAACGCAGCTGTCAAGCACTTCTTCGGCTTTTTTTAGACTCGTGACACCAGCATCAACCATCAACTCAAGATTAGCTACATCTGCGATTCTTTTGAACAAGGAAAAACTTGGTTGCCTCCCAACAATCGCGTCCAAATCCGCCACATAAAGCTCGCTGAAACCCAATGACTTAAACGCAACTGCCACATCCACGGGATCAGTAGACGCGCATAGAACACTTTTTAGCGGCCGGTATTCCTTTCTTCTGCCCCTTACAGCATGAACCACCACGCCGCCGAGAACGTCAATAACAGGTATTATCTTCACTGTAGCCACCTACCTTCAATACTATCAACCAGTAGAAAAGTTTACGCACAAGACAATTGCCTGCTTTCAACAAAAAAGTTTAAAGGCAGAGAAATTCCGCATCATATGAGCATAATTGAAACTGCTGATCAGCCCAAAAAACGAGAAAGAAGCGGCGGAAGCCATCGCCGGCGGCGCAGACATCATAGATGTCAAGAACCCAGAGGAAGGTCCGCTAGGCGCAAATTTTCCATGGATGATACGGCAAATCAAGCAGGTCACCCCAGCAAACATTGAAGTAAGCTGCACATTAGGCGAAGCGCCCAACCTGCCCGGGTCGATGGCGCTGGCTTCGTTAGGCGCAGCAACAACCGGCGTCAACTACATCAAAGCTGGACTTTACGGATTAAAAACGCCTGAGGAAGCCGTATACCTGATACGAAACGTCACCAAAGCCGCCAAAGACTACAACCCCTCGATTAAAGTGGTTGTCTCAGGATACGCTGATGCCGATAGGGTAAGCGCCGTTGAACCTTTGCTCGTTCCCAAAATAGCCCACGAAGCCCAAGCAGACATAGCCATGCTTGACACCGCAATTAAAGACGGAAAAAACCTCTTCAGCTTCCTCACAAAGCCTCAGCTTCAACGCTTCATCAATGAGGCGCACGGTTACGGTTTGAAGGCAGCGTTAGCTGGGTCACTGCAAAAAGAGGACCTGCCTGTGGTTTACGCTTTAGGCGCTGACGTGGTGGGCTTGAGAGGCGCCGCTTGCACCCTCGGCGACAGAGTTAACGGCAGAATCATCAGAGAAAAAGTGCGAGAACTCGCTGAAGTCGTTAAGCGTGCAGAAAAGCTTTAAGATAAAGGCTTTCTCATCGTGGGTTAGAGGAGAGCGTTTGAGGCTTCTGGTTTACGAGCATGTTTCCGGCGGCGGCTTTACTGATGAGCCTATTTCATCAGGCGTTTTGAGCGAAGGATTCGGCATGCTGCGAACGGTTATCGCGGATTTTAAAGCCGCTGGACACAGCGTTACTACTACGCTTGATTCGCGTCTTGCAAGGTTGAATCCGCCCCTCGAAGCTGATTGTGTAGTGCCTATTTTTTCTTCACGAGAGACTCAGGCGAACCTGCGTAAACTCTCTGAGCAGGCTGATGCGGCTTACGTGATAGCGCCAGAAACCGATGGCTTATTGCAGTCGCTTGTAGAAGTGATAGAAAAGACGGGTGTAGCCTCGTTGAATTGCTCAGCTAGCGCCATCGAAAAAGTGTCTGACAAAGCAGTCTTCTATGCGTTTCTGAGAAAACTGGGAGCACCTCTGCCTGAGCCAAGGATGTTTAGCGTAACGGATGATTTGAAGGAAATCAAAAAAGCTGTTCGAGACAGTAATTTCCCCGTGGTATTCAAGCCTTCCAACGGCGTCAGCTGTGGCGGATTAAGTGTTGTCAGAAACGAGGACCAAGTGGCTGGCGCGGTTGACAAAATTAAACATGAGTCGTCAGGCAAGCATTTTTTGGTTCAGGAATTGATTAATGGCGCCGCTACAAGTGTCAGCTTGCTGTCTACGGGCAGTAGCGTTTTGCCCTTCAGCTTGAACCGCCAAGATGTTACGCTTGAAACGCCCGAAGCCTGTTCATGTTACTGCGGTGGCTTGGTTCCTTTTGACAATCCGCTCAGGGCAAGAGCGTTTGAAGTGGCGGAAAAAATCGTTAAATCTGCCCAAGGCTTCAAAGGCTATGTTGGCGTTGACTTTATTCTGACCGAAGATGAGGCTGTAGTTATAGAAGTTAATCCAAGATTAACCACATCCTACGTCGGATTAAGAAGAGTTGCGAACTTCAACCCTGCTCAAGCAATCGTAAACGCGGTTTTAAAACGCAAACTTCCAGCGGACATCCAAAGTTGCGGTTACGAGTATTTTTCCAAAGTAGAGACTTCTAACCCTCAGGTTGTGGCGCTCCAAAAAATTTACGGAATGGACGATGTTGTCTCGCCGCCTTTTCCAGTTGTAGAGACTGGCGCTGCCTCGGCGCTAATCGCATCGCACGGCGCCACATTAAAAGAAGCCTCAGTAAGGTTCCGTGAAGCTAAAAAGCGCGTCCTTAACACTATAACCAGAGGCAAGTAGCGTGGTAACTGTTATCGGGTGGGACATCGGAGGTGCCAACACTAAAGCAGCTTTTCTCCGCACTGAAAATGGCTGCGTTGAAGAGCTCAGGACGGAAATGAAGTATTTTCCTGTATGGAAAGACCCAGAAAAACTCGCTGAAGTACTTTCAACATTGAAGGAAAAAATAAGTGGCAGCGTGAAGGTTGACGGCGTTGGCTTAACAATGACCGCGGAATTATCCGACGCGTATCAAACTAAACGCGAAGGCGTCACGCATGTTTTAGCATGTGCCGCGGAAGCGTTCGCGGGTTTGCCCATTTTCGTTTTGGACGTAGACGCAAAGCTAAGGTCAATGGACGACGCCCGAGCAGAACCGCTCAGGTTGGCCGCGGCGAATTGGGCAGCAACAGGCTGGATGGCCGCTCAGCTGGTTAAGACCTGCATTATAGTGGATGTTGGAAGCACAAGCACCAGCATCATACCCGTATTCGACGGGCGCGTTTCAGCGGTTGGCAAAACTGATTTGGAGAAGCTTATGGTTGGAGAGCTTGTGTACACGGGAAGCCTGCGCACGAACGTGGTTGCAATCGTGAATTCTGTTCCGCTTAGAGGAGGCACTGCGCGGGTCTCTTCTGAGTTGTTTGCTCAGTCAGGGGATGTCCACTTGATCTTGGGCAACATCAGTGAAGATGAGTACACAACGGAGACGATGGATGGGCGTGGAAAAACCCGCGGTGAAGCGTTGGCGCGTCTTGCCCGAGTTGTTTGCGCCGACAGTGAAATGCTTGCTGAGGAGGAAATTGTTCAAATCGCAAAATACGTGCATGAAAGGCAGCTTGAGCAGGTTGCCGAGGGGTTAAGCCAAGTTTACTCTCGAGTTAGGTCGCTTACAAAGGCAGAAATTCCTGTTGTGGTCACGGGTCTCGGCAAAGATTTTCTTGCAAGAACCGCTGCGCAAAGCCTCGGCGTTGACGAAATTATCGACCTTAGCGAATTAATGCCAAAGGATGTGGTTAAAATGTCGCCGGCTGTGGGGGTCGCTTTGATGGTGGCAAACAAACTTGAAAGGAGAACAGTGAAGTGGACGCAGTCATAAAAGTAGGCGGTAGCTTAGCTGAGGAGCCCGATTGGCTGAGAGATTTATGCATCAAGTTAAGCGAGTTTGCGAAAAACTATGAGCTGATTGTGGTGCCTGGAGGGGGAATGTTCGCTGATGTTGTTAGAGATTTTGATCAGCGTTTCAATTTATCCAATGGCGTCTCTCATAGGATGGCGATTCTGGGGATGGATCAGTTTGGACTGTTACTATCCCAGATCATTCCCAACTCCCGTGCGACTTATGTGTTTGATGACGCAAAGCAGCTTTCTGAGATGGGGGTTGTGCCAATTTTTTTGACATCGCGGCTGATGTTCAAGGAAGACCCGCTGGAGAATTCGTGGGAGGTTACCTCGGATTCCATCGCAGCGTATGTTGCTAAGCGGGTGCAGGCGGCTAAACTGGTTTTGGTCACCGACGTAGACGGCGTTTTCACGAGTGACCCTAAGAAATATTCTGATGCTAAACTGATAAAGCGGCTGTCAGTCGAGGAACTACTAAAGTTGAATCAGCGAACAAGCGTTGACAGCTACTTGCCTAAACTGCTTCTAGAGGCAAAAATTGATTGTTACGTGGTTAACGGGAAATATCCCGAAAGGGTCGAGGCTGTCTTGGCTGGGCAGCGGGTTACTTGCACGTTTGTTTCCGCGAGAACTTTATAGGTACGTTTTATGTTCATAGCTTTGGTGGTATTCTTATGCACGCAGTTTCTCCAATTGTGGCTATTGTTAAAGGCGAGCGCGGGCACGAGCCAGTTTTCAAAGCTCTCGACCTAATCAACTACAAGAGCGCGATTGCTGGTTACGATACTGTTCTTATCAAAGTTAACTTTATCACGGACAGGACATGGGACACAGGCGCAACCACAGACCCCATTGTGGTTGAAGCGATAATCAAGAAGCTTGAGGATTTGCCTGTGAAAGTTTACGTTGTGGAGTCAGACGCCACAATAACCAATGCTGATAAGGCGTTTGAAGCGACAGGCATGAAGGACATGTGCAGCCGCAACGGCGTCGAATGGCTTAACCTCAGGTATGTTAAAGACAAGGTTACGCTTGAGGTTCCTAACGGCGAAGCGCTGAAGAGCATAACCGTGCCGCGTCTGGTCACGGAATCCGCGGTTATAAGCGCGGCGAAACTCAAAACGCACCTTAACACCACCGTGACGTTGGGAATGAAGAACATGTTCGGCTTGCTTCCTGACAAGTTCAAAGGCAAATATCACGCGAAAGGCATAAGCAAAGTCGTGGTTGACATTAACACTGTGCTCCGACCAGCGTTGACGGTTATAGACGGCTTTGTGGGCATGGAAGGCAATGGACCCATTGACGGCACGCCAGTTCAAATGAACCTTATAATTGCGGGAACGGATGTGGTTGCCACCGACGCCACAGCCTGCAGAGTTATGGGCTTCAACCCTTACGAAATAAAGCACATACGCAAAGCCTACGAAAAAGGCTTGGGAAGCAGCGAGGCTCAAATTGTGGGTGAACAACTTGAAACGGTGAAAAGAAACTTTAAACGAAGTTAATTGTTACAAAGAGAAAATCTGAATTCGCCACCCACTGAGCATACCCGATGAGCGGGCGGTTTGCAACCTTTCAGTTTTTATAGAAGTGATCCAATTTTAAGGAACCAAAATGTGATTTTGCCATATGATGTGCTGCAAAAGATGACGGAAAACACAGAAACCAAAATGGCTGCTAAACCCAAGTCCAGTTTCTCCACATTCGTAATTGTAATGACGCTTTTTGTTGACTCCATTGGATACGGAATAATCATACCTCTTCTACCGTTTTACACCCAAACATTTCAAGTTGGGTCTACTGCTCTCGGAGTTCTGGTGGCTTCCTTCGCAATCATGCAGTTCTTCTTTTCTCCCATGCTAGGACGGCTGTCAGACAGTGCAGGGCGAAAGCCAGTTCTTTTAATCTCAATTATAGTTTCAACTTTAAGCTACGTGATTTTTGGATTCGCAAATTCTTTTCTCCTACTTCTCCTCTCTAGAATAATAGCCGGCATCGCCACAGAAACCGCGGTAGCCCAAGCTTACATCGCGGATATCACAACGGAAAAAGACCGCGCTTCAGGAATAGGCAAAGTAACTGCAGCTCGCGGTGCAGGTTTCATAATTGGTCCCGCAATAGGCGGATTTTTAAGTGTTTACGGCTTCGGGGCTCCAGGCTTTGCCGCTGCACTTCTAACCCTGATTAATTTACTGTTAGTTGTATTCTTCCTGCCAGAATCCAACAGAGACAGTCAACTTGCCAGAACAGCCAAGCCTAACTCTAAAAACGGCTCTAACAATAAAATCTTGGATGCTTTGAAAAAGCCTGTAATAGGCTCTGTTCTCGTGATTCACTTCGTTGTTTTCCTTGCATTCGCTGCCGTACCAGTGATACTGCCTTTGTTAGGAATTGCTTATTTCGGGCTTGGAGCAACTGAGATGTCGTATGTTTTCATTTACATAGGTGTAGTTCAAATCCTGCTGCAAGGCTTCATAATTGGACGTTTAGTCAGGAAGTTTGATGAGGAAATCCTTATAGTGATAGGACCTTTTCTGATGATAAGCGGGATAACTTTAATGCCTCTGGTTCCGAACATTTTAGCCTTCTTTGCTTCCATAACTATGATTGCTTCAGGCAGCGGCATAATGCGCACTATCGTACCCAGCTTCCTTTCCCGACTCACTCCTGCGGACGAACAAGGAGGGATGCTAGGCATTGCTAGTTCCGTTTTGAGCATAGCAACAGTTCCAGGTCCTTTGATTGGAGGTTTCCTTTTTGAAGTTGCAGGTGTAACCGCGGCGTTTCTTGGTAGTTCAGCAATATTGGTAGTGGGCTTGGTTTTCAGCTTCAGAGTTATACAGAAATATCGGCGTTCTAACGGACACAACGGCTCAAACTAAACCGCATGTGGCTTTTGCCTTAAATAATGGGTCACATAAAAAGTAAAGTGTGTCAAACCGGGGTGTGATGCCTTGAGCTTGCGTGTGAATCCTGAATACGAAAAGTTGCTGCCTAAAATGTCTGATGAAGAATTTGCCGAACTTAAAGCCTCTATACAAGCGGAAGGGCAGCATTACCCAATTGTCGCCAACGAAGACTTAGAAGTGCTAGACGGACATCACCGTTTCAGAGCTTGCGTCGAGTTGGGCATCGAGCCTGATTTTGAAGTGCGCAAATTCGAAGATAAGCTGCGTGAAAAAAAGTTTGTAATAGAAGCGAATTTGCGTCGTCGTCATTTGACCAAGTTTCAGCTTGTAGAGTTAGGTGTGCCTTTACTGGAGATTGAGCAGGCGCTGGCCAAAAAACGGCAAGCGGCAGGAGGAAAGATGGGGCGAAATGTGCAGTTGGGGTTAGCGCCAACTGACGCTAAGCCCGTGTTAGAGAAAAGTAAGGCGGCAGCGGTTGTCGCGAAGAAGGTTGGGGTTTCAACTCGAACTTTTGAAAGAGGCAAAAAAATTTTGGAGAAGGCAAGTGAAGAGGATAAGCAAAAGCTGCGAGAAGGAAAAGCCAGTATCGCGAAAGTTTACCGTGAAGTGGTTGCGCTTGAAAAAGAGCCAACTCCCGAAGAAACCAGCACTGCGCCTGTTGCGGCTGAAGCTTTAGTCAGCGATGCACGTGCAGAGCAGAATAAACTGGCGTTGGTTGCTCTTCTTAAGAAACTGCTTGAGAAAGAGGTTTTTTGTCCTTCATGCGGACACGCTATGCTTGAATGCAGCAAGTGTCACAAAACGCTTCAAGAGTTACTGCAAAGCAGCGGGGAAGCTGAAGCCTCGTAAGCATTCTGGATACGTGGAAGCGTCGGTTTTCGGGTTCACAAAGGCTTTTTAGAAAGACCAAGGCTTCTTCTATTTTCGCTAGTGGTTCCCATGTCCGAGCAAAGTCCGAAAGCAAATTATGGTCTGTCTGATTTGCTTAGGGCTTCGTGGATGCGTTCCTCAATAAAGCTTGGTATCATCGCGATAGTGGCAGGGTTAATCGTGATTTGGCTTCTGAAAATCTTCAACTTCGCGACAACACCTATGTTTTCTGACGTAAGCGGTTTTTTCGCGGCTTACGGGCTTGCGGGCATTTTCCTTGTAACCATTGCGGCTGGGACGCTTGTGCCTTTGGGAAGTCCTGCTTTGGTTGTGGCTGCATCACCTTTTGTCAATCCTGTGTTGCTTATACTGGTTGCCACAGTCGGCTTCACCATCGGCATGACAATCAACTACGGCTTGGCGTATCGGCTTGGGAGACCTTTCATTCAAAAGCGGGTGTCTGCTGAGCATCTTGAAGAAGTAACTCATGTTTGGAGCAGGTGGAGCTGGGTAATCTACACGGTTTTCGGTTTGATTCCTGTCTTGCCTGTGGAACTGCTTTCATTCATCTGTGGGTTTCTTAAAACGAGTGTGCCGGTTTTTCTGGTGTTGAGTTTTGTTCCCAGATTGATTGTTTTTGCTCTTCTGGTTTATTTTGGGCAGTATCTGGGAGTCTGGCTTGGTGTTATTTGAGCTGAGAATTCGTCCATTGTCGCTTGGAGTATGCACACCTTTTAATTAGTGGAAATCTGTTACATACACACACGCTATGGAGAATAACGTTATGGTTTCATTAAGAGCCTTAGCTCCTTCATTAACGCGAATTACAATTGCTGGCGCAGTTGGCGCAGCACTACACATCGGTCAAGGAGACTGTGACTTAATAGACGCAAAAGCGGTGGAGTTTTCAAGGGCGGTTTTGGCGCAAACGGACTTGGAAGGTGAAGTCATCTGTTGCGAAGGTCCAAAAGATCATGCACCAGCATTTATAACCAGGGAAAGAGTGGGCACAAGTCGAGGACCTAAAGTGGAGTTTGTCGTGGACCCTGTTGACGGCACGACTGCTGCGTCTAAAGGCAGGAAAGATGCGATAGCAGCGTTGGCCTGTGCGCCTGCAGGTTGTTTTCAAGTGCTTCCTGATGACGGTTACTATTTCAAGGTTGCCACGGATTACCATTCTATGGGCAAGATTTCCATGGACATGTCTCTGGAAGAGATAGTTCGCACGGTGGCGCGAGAGAAGAACTTGCCTTTGGAGAACTTGACGGTGATAATGTTGGAGCGTGAGCGGCATATGGAGATGCTGAAGGCTCTTAGAAAGCTGGGGGTGCGGATTATTTTGATTCCTGACGGGGATATTGCGGGTGCTGTTGTTTCGTGTATTCCTCAGTCTGGCGTGGATTTGCTTTTGGGTGCGGGTGCTGGTCCTGAAGCTACAATTGCGGCAACGGCTGTGAAGTGTTTAGGCGGAACTATGCTTGTGAAGGTGTGGCGGGACAAGAAGGACGATGCGCACCGTATGGAGCGGCTGAAGCTGGTTGGAGTTGACGTGGAAAAAACCTATTGTCAAGAGGAGTTGGCGAAGGGTAAGGAGCTGGTTTTTGCGGCTTCGGGTGTTACGAAGGGGGAGCTTTTGGATGGGGTGCGTTTGATTAAGAACGGTGCTGTTGTGCATTCGATTTGCATGCGGTTGCCGAGTGGAACGGTGGAGAGGTCTGAGACGACTTTGCGGTTTAAGGGTCATCCAGTGTATAAGCAGTTCTTGAAGTCTGAAAATAATCTTATGGAGCAAGAATAGGCAACAGGCATGCTGGGCAACCAGCCAATGCTAGTTTTCTTTTTGTTTTTAATTGATGGTTTTTGTTGGTTAGTGGTGTTTTTGTGTGTGTTGTTGTGCGATTTTTTGTCTATACCCCCTCTATATATAGGTTCAACCGTTGTTTGGACTATGGTTGACTGCTGCTTGGGAAAGGCCATAGCTCCTTTTATGTAGAAACGTGGTGGGCTTGTTTGAGATAGGTTTTTATCAGTTATACGATTCAGTTTAAATTATGCCTGAACGGGAAAAGCGTGTTCGGTTTGCCGCGTTCGTGAACTTCGCCTTCACTATAGTCGAGATTGTTGGCGGTTTGTGGACTAACAGTTTGGCGATACTCTCTGACGCGTTACATGACTTCGGCGACAGCATAGCTTTGCTCGTGTCTTGGCTTTTTGAGCGAGGAGCTAAAAGGGCGCCTGACACGAGGTACACGTTTGGGTATCAGAGGCTCTCTCTGTTTTCCGCGCTTTTCTCCGCAGCCGTATTAGTCGGTGGCTCAATCGTGATAATTTTTCAGGCTATACCTAGATTTTTCAGCCCTGAATCGGTGAACGCTTTCGGCATGGTGGGTCTCGCTGTTGTTGGGATAGCGTTCAATGGCGCAGGCTTTTTCCTGCTGAAGAGGGGCGAGAGCCTAAACGAGAAAGTTCTTTCATGGCATCTTTTGGAAGATGTGCTCGGGTGGATAGGCATTCTTGTCGGCGGCTTAATCATCTATTTCTGGAATTTTACTTTGATAGACCCAATAATCACCGTTGCTTTGACGGCTTTCATTCTTTTCAACGTTGCCAGAAACCTGAGAGAAGCCATAAGCATCCTCCTTCAAGGAGTGCCGAAGCACATCAATCTCGAGGCGGTCAAACAGGACATCAAAGCAATCAAAGGAGTGCTGGACATGCATGACATCCACATCTGGTCGTTAGAAGGGGAAACAGACGTATTCTCAGCGCACGTAGTGGTGGACGATGAGACACTTGAAAAACGTCCTCAACAAACCAAACAAACCATAAAAGACGCGCTCAAAAAGCATCATATTGAACACTCCACAATCGAGCTGGAAGGCAAAGGTCAATGCACAGGAATGGTGTGCGAAGAAAAGCACAAACCAACGAAATAACAAGGAAAAAGAAGAAAGCCAACTTGGTTTTGTAAAACTCGAAAAAAAAATACGACATAGCTTATCAGAACTGGTTATTTATTCTGTTATGCAGCTAACTTCGTCTTCTTCCTCGTCAATGTGTTCAAGCTCTACTTGTCGAGATAATTTTGTAACCGCACATTCGTCGCCTGTCCACCACATGCACTTCTTAAGTGAACATCCCATGGAATAACCATCTTTAAACATCAGTGGGCATTTTCTCATGTGCTGCTTTGAATCATCAAAATAGATGCTGATGGTTTTCTTCAGATGTTTTGAAACTCCGTTGAGAGCACAGCCGTTAAGAGTCTCAATTACGCCTTCGCTGCGCAAGAGGTCTGTTAACGTGACTAGACCTACAAGTCTACCATCGTCAACGATTGGCAGCTTTTTGATGTTCCACTTCAGCATTATTTTAGCGGCATCTCCAGCCTGCATGTTTGAAGGAGCATTTACCAAAGGTTTCGTCATAATATCAGCGGCTTTTACCTTTTCTGGAGTTATTCCCTTACAGATAACCCGTTTTAACATGTCCCTTTCCGTTATTATGCCCACGGATTTGCCGTCATCTACAATAATAGCACAACCAATCTGATACTTATTCATGAGCATCGCTACATCTCGTGCAGAATCTCCCAACTCTGCAGTTCTAACCTTCTCGACCATTATCTTCCTGAGTTTCTGTGACACCGTTACCACTGAGCCGTTTTAGCTTTTGTTTGGACAATAATCTAAAGTTTGTGAATTTGAAAACAATATCAAGAATTTTTTCTATTAGCGTGTGGTTCGAGTTTGGGATTAAATTTAATGCTGCTGCACAAAAATTTAATACTCCATGCTCCCACAACATTTTGGTGTTCACGGGGACTGTAAGTATGCGCGTTTCTGAACGCAGCGTCATCGCCGTAATGTCGGTCATGCTGCTGGCTTCGTCGCTAGTTTTGCTGTTGTCAGCGCGAGCAGACGCTAATTGGATTGTTCAGGTTGTGGATGAAAAAGCTACGCTATCGGGAGGGTTATCGTTAGCTGTGGATTCAAGAGGCAACCCCCACATAGTTTACATAGCTACCGAAAGCGGTAATTACTATACTGGTGGTCACATAACAGCTAGAGTTAATCCACAATATTTAACGTATGCAAGCTGGAACGGTTCAGGCTGGGACAAGCAAACAGCAGAATACTTTTACATACCTGACCTGCGACCCAGTACACTGGGGTCCGTTGGCGGCTTCGTATTAGACTCTAACGACCATCCGCACATAGTCTACACTGTAGCCGTCCAAAATGACTCCGAAAGCAGCGTCGGTTACGTTAAGCGCTCCATATTAAAGTATGCAAGTTGGACTGGAACCGAATGGAACATCCAAACTGTAGACAACGGAACCGGAGGCTCAATCGCCCTCGACTCAGCGGCAACCCGCATGTCGCTTACACTGGAGGAGACAGCCAGCTCAAGTACGCCAGTTGGAACGGGGTGGCTTGGACGGTGGAAACGGTGGACGCAGCAGGCGCTTCATATCAAAGCCAAAGCTTAGCGATCGACCGAAATAACCGCCCTAGCATTCTTTATGTTGGTTCTGATTCAACAATCTGGGCTGTGAGGAACTTAGTAGTATGGTCTCTACAGCAGGTGGCGCTGAACGAAAGCTCAAGTGTCAGGAACTTAGTTTTGGACTCGCGAGGCTACCCGCATTTCGTTTATGACTGGAATCATTCGGTAATGTATGCTAGCTGGGACGGCTTCAGTTGGAACACGCAGACTGTGGTGCTAACCTCGCTTTTTAGCAGAAGTTTTCTAGCATTAGACTTCAACGATAACCCACACATAACCTACCACAACAACACTGATTATTTTGTGTATTATGCAAGATGGACAGGGGAAACTTGGGATATTCAAAAAGCATTTCAAGCATCCTATGAAGTTCAGTTAGCGCTGGATTCTGCGGGCAATCCCTACTTATGTTCCATGATTCGTCGTTACGAAGGCTCAGCTTTTCTTATGGGAACAGTGATTTACGCCATCAGCAACCAGCCAGTGCCAACTTTAATCCTGTTTGCTCTATGGACGGGGTTGCTGGCATTGGCAGTCGCACTCGTAGCCATAGTCATTTTCGCTTTCAAAAAGGGACACAACCACAAAACGGAGCCAAGAAACGAAGCTGGCGCATTGACTTGATTGGTTTTCAAATCGTTTGATGCCTTGAACTAATCTGCAGTCTGCCGAACTCAAACGGAATTTTACACATGCCCAGTTTGTTCAGCAGCAGCATTAAATTTAATCCAACCAACTACTGTGATGGCTAAGTGACAGTAGCCTATTTTTGCCGATAATCAGAGGTGGTTGTCTATTCTTTTTCGAGTCCTATCTTTTTCAGAACAATGTTCAAAGCGAGAATAAAAACAACGAGAACAGTCACCACAGCCGCCAACGGATAATCGCCTATTCCAACGGTTAAGCCTATGGCCGCGGTAGCCCAGAGGCTCGCCGCCGTCGTTATGCCCTGCACCTTGTCCTTCTCCGCCCATATGGTTCCCGCGCCTATAAAGCCGATTCCCGCCACTATACCGCCTGCAACCTGAGCTGGCTGAGCGCCGAAGCGCGTGGACATCATGGCAAAGAGGCACGCACCAAGCGACACCAGCATGTGCGTGCGCAGCCCCGCGGGCTTATGCGACCTTTCCCGCTCTACGCCAACGATGGCGCCGAACGCCACCGCTAAAAGCAAGGCTAAGAACGTTTCAAGAGTCAGCACAGTCTGCATAACAGGAAATTACGCAGGTGCAGCTATAAAAACGCATTTGCTCTTCGCCTAAGAAACAGAAAACGATTTACCTATGCGGCGCCATTCACTTCTAAGATGTCACATGATAGCCCGAAACATTCTGGATCTAATCGGCAACACTCCGATGGTGCGGATAAACCGCGTGCACACGAACCCCGCCATCGAATTGTACGTGAAAATGGAAAAATTCAACGTCGGCGGCTCCGTCAAAGACCGCATAGCCAAATACATGATTGAACAAGCTGAAAAGTCGGGACAACTCACCAAAGACAAAATCGTCATAGAGCCGACCAGCGGAAACACTGGCATAGGCTTAGCTCTGGTCTGCCGAGTGAAAGGCTACAACCTTTTCCTCGTCATGCCCGAAAACATGACTTTGGAGCGCAGGCAGATTCTTAACGCTATCGGCGCCAAAATCATCCTCAGCGAAGCCAACAAGGGCATGGACGGCGCCGAAGACCTCGCACGCAAGATAGCCAGCCAAAGCCCAGAAAAATACTTCATGCCCAACCAGTTCGCGAACCAAGCTAACGTGCTCGCGCATTACGAGACCACCGCGGAGGAAATCCTGCGGGACACTAACGGGAAAGTGACGCACTTCGTGGCGGGAATAGGCACGACGGGCACGCTCATGGGCGTCTCCAAACGGCTTAAGGAACATAACCCGGACATCCAAGTAATCGCCGTGGAACCCGAGAAAGGCGCAGGCATCCAAGGCTTAAAAAACCTTGAAACCCAGTATGTGCCATCCATCTGGAACAAGGCGCTCGTAGACGAAATCCACAAAGTACGCCTGAAAGAAGCCGAAGAAGCCGCACGCTTGCTCGCGCTTCAAGAAGGCATCTTCGTCGGACCAAGCTCAGGCGCCATCTTTCACACTGCGTTGCAGAAGGCAAAGGAAATCGACAAAGGCGTCATGGTCGCAATCGCGCCAGACGGCGGAGAAAAATACCTGTCCACCACGCTCTGCGACCCCAAACTCTGCCTGAAATGCGCCAGGAAATACGGCATACGCTGCGCCTACATCGACGGCAGCCCCATATCGAAGGCGCCGTCCAAATAAAGCGCACGCCAGCGAAAAACACCTCAGTGTATGATATATTGCGATACTGAAATACGCCTTTTATACCATGCAACCACACTGTATATTGTGGGAAAGGGGAGGCTTCAATCACGGGGCTTTGCCTTCACCTTTCATCCCTCCTTAACATTTCTTGAACGCTGGCACTGCTCAGCTCTTTTGCGGAAAAACCGCGCAAACAATTTTAAACACGCAAGTAAACACGTTGACGTGGAAAAGTTGGCTTACTTAAGAAAAGAAAAAGAAACCTTCGAAATCGACTATCCCTTAACCAAAATTTGGGCGGCCATCCCCAAAACCATCGCCAGCCTAGAATGGACCTTGGAAGAAATCGACGACACCGCGCATCACGCCAAAGCCAAAACAAAAAAGAGCTTCATGTCCTACGCTTCAACAGTCACCATTGACGCGGCACCCGTGAACAAGAAAACCACAAGAGTCACAGTGACTGCGGAAACCCCCGTAACAACGATTACATCCGTCGCCGATTTTGGACGGACCCAACACCGCATCGAACTGTTCTTTGAAGCTTTGGCGAAACAATTAACTAGCCAAAAACCTACTCGATAACACCTCATTAACCCAACTGATTAACAAGGAACGATTAAGCATGCCACCACAAAAAACAAATGCGAAAGCCCCACCAAGAAACGCGGCGAAAATCAAAGTAACCAAAAACGGCCCCTACATAGTTTCGGGCGAAATTCCCATCCAAAAACAAGTAATCATCGCAGACTCCAATGGAACCGCAACCGAATGGCAACCAACCACAAAGTATCCGCGTCAGGAAACCTGTTCGCTTTGCCGTTGCGGCCAATCCAAAAACAAGCCGTTCTGTGACGGAACACACATGAAGATCGGTTTTGACGGAACCGAAACCGCAGGCAAAGAAGCTTACCTTAACAAGCCTAAAGAGATTGAAGGCCCAGCCTTGAAACTGGCGGATATAGAAGACCTGTGTGCTTCGGCACGCTTCTGCCACCGAGCTGGCGGAATCTGGAACCTTGTCCCAGCATCAGACGACCCAGAAAAAAAGCAGATAGCCATCGAAGAAACGTGCAATTGCCCCTCTGGTCGCCTCGTCATAACTGATAAAAAAGCCGGAAAGACAATTGAGCCGAACCTCGCCAAGTCAATCGGGTTGATTGAAGACCCCGCTATGGGCGTGAGGGGTCCAATCTGGGTGCGCGGTGGAGTTCCAGTTGAATCTGCTGACGGCAAAACCTATCGAATGCGTAACCGAGTCACCCTTTGCCGCTGTGGAAAATCCAAGAATAAGCCTTTCTGCGACAGCAGCCATTATCCTGAAGCAGAAGCCATGGAGAAGATTCATAATGAGTAAAATCGATGTTGAATACGACCTTAACGAGACGTTGAAAAGCAAGGGCAGAGTCTTCGTTCTTTTCTATGCCTCATGGTGTCCTTTCTCCCAAAGGTTCCTGCCGATTTTTGAGAAGTACGCCAGAGAAAACCCGGAAAACTGCTTGCGCATAAAGACGGATGACAAGGCGAAGCTGTGTGAAAGATACTCCGTGGACATCGTGCCCACAGTGCTTTTGTTCGAGAAGGGCAAAGTCACAAAACGGTTGGATGGGGCACCGGGCGCTGGGCTGAACGAGAAGCAACTGACGAACCTTGTTGATGAGCGCTAGCGTGCCGGATTAGGGAGTTTAAGGAAAAAAAGGGGCTATTCGAGTACCTGTGCTCGTTTAAACGCGAGCCACGCAATTATCAACAAAACAACTATGTACACCGTTGCCGTGGCAACCGACCGCGATGTTATCAGCGAAAGGGGTTCGGAGTAGGCAAATGTCTGTGTTATGTTCGGCTGCCCACCTTGAATCTGAATGCTAGTCCTGTTGAAATCCACGTTGGCTGACGGGTAAAGCACGTAATTCATCAAGTTTACGCCGATGTTGTCTGTTCCGGCGCCTATGGTTATGGCTCCTTGCGCGGTGAGCATGGTACCGGAAGCCCCGCTGCTTGGCACATAATTAAGCACAGGCGAGGGACCCGCAAAAACCGAAACAATAGGCACCGCAAGCAGCAGCCCTATAAAGAAGCCTAAGTCGATGAGAACGGACACGATTGTGCTCTTGGACAGAGCGCCCGCAGCCAAGATTATGGCGACCCAGATGAAGGTGCTGATGATGTTCCCCAGAAGCCCCAGCGGCACCAGTTGCAGGTTGTTTTGGGGACCATAAACGAATATGCCGCCAACAATCGTGTAAGTGAAGAGTATGCTGTAAGTGACCAAGATTATAATGAAAACGGCGAACAGCTTGCCTAGAAAAACCATGGTTCTGGAAACAGGTTTCGTGAGAA
>Ga0315535_1000943_pt1 | contig 19879 bp, 17 predicted proteins | sample SalMarSW160220MG_2_FD_203092 | JGI IMG/M metagenome (GOLD analysis project Ga0315535, IMG submission 203092) | Salt marsh sediment microbial communities from the Plum Island Ecosystem LTER, Massachusetts, United States - Salt Marsh Sediment SW1602-20 ... | reverse complement strand
TCATCGTCGTGGTCGCGGCGGTAGCCGGGTTCTTCAAGAAGATCTTCGGCAGGAAGACGGCCCGCCCCGGCGGTGCTACAGGATGATGGCCAGCGGCAGCAGGACGATGTAGGCCAGCACCAGCAGAAGGGGGGCCGCCGTGATGGAGCCCCTGGCCAGCAGCCAATAGCCGATGCTCATGGTGATCAGCCCGGAGACGCCCAGGAGGGCGTTCACCCGGGTGAAGCTCAGAGGGCCGCGCTCGGCGCCCTTGGTGGGGGTCCTGTTCGCCATGACGGCCGAATGCTACCGGGACGGCCGCTTCGGGTCAACGACGGGCCGATGCCCTGCCCTGCTCACTCCTCCTCCTCCTCTTCCTCCTCCTCCCCGGCCAGGATGTCCCGCAGCTCCTCGGAGGTGATGTCGAGGAGCGATGCCGCGGCGTCCTCGTCCCCCCTGGAGCGCTCCAGGGCCCGGTGCACGTGTCGGGACACCGCGGAGGCCAGCGTGAAGTCCTCGCCATGCACGGCCTCGGTCCCCAGGACCAGGTGGTCCGGGCCGATGATGGTGCCCCGCGCGAGGATGGCCGCCCGCATGAGCGCGTTCTCCAGCTCGCGGACGTTGCCGGGCCATTCGTACCCGCGCAGCCTCGCCATGGCCTCGTCCGAGATGCGGCGCACGTCGCGATGGGTCTCCCGGCGGATCCTGCCCAGGAGCGCCTCGGCGATGAGCTCGATGTCGCCCGGGCGCTCGCGGAGCGGCGGGACGCGGATCTCCACGACCTTGAGGCGGAAGTACAGATCCTCCCGGAACTCCCCGTCGACGACGAGATCCTCCATGGGCTGGTGCGTCGCGGCGATGACCCGGGCCTCCGTGATGCGGGGTGCCTCTCCCCCCACGGGATAGAATCGCCGCTCCTGGAGGACGCGGAGCAGCTTGGTCTGGAACTCGGGGCTGGTGTCGCCGATCTCGTCGAGGAAGATGGTGCCGGTGCCGGCCAGCTCGAAGTATCCCCTGCGGGCGCCCGCGGCCCCGGTGAAGGCCCCCTTCACGTGCCCGAAGAGCTCGGACTCGAGGAGTGTGTCGGTGAGGGCCGTGCAGTTCACGGCGATGAACGGGTCCTCGGCGTGGAGGGAATGGTCGTGGATGGCCCTGGCGATGACCTCCTTGCCGGTCCCCGTCTCCCCGCGCACCAGCACCGTCGCCCGGTTGCGGGACAGGATCCCGATGGTCTTGTAGATCTCGATCATCGCGGGGTCCTTCCCCACCAATCCCCGGCGCCCGCCGGCCCCCTCGAGGTCCTCCTCCTCTTCCAACGGCCCCCCGTCACCCTCACCGACGAGGGCGCGCTCCCGGAAGCACCGCTCGGCGAGCGCGAGCAGCGTCTTCGGATCCACCGGCTTCACCAGGAAGTCGAAGGCGCCGGCCTTCATGGCGGTGACGGCGGTCTCCATGTCCTCGTGCCCCGTCATCACCACGACCTCCATCCCCGTCGTTCCCTCCCGCAGGCGGCACAGGAGGTCGAGGCCGCTCATGCCGGACATGCGCACGTCCGTCACCACCAACCCCGGATCGAAGGCGCTCACCCGCGCCAGCGCCTTCTCGGCGCTGTCCGCGACCTCCACGTCGTAGCCGGCGTGGGCGAGGCGGGTGCGGTACACCTCGAGGGCATCGGTGTCGTCGTCGACGATGAGGATGCGTTCGCTCATGACTTCCCTCCGGGGCCGTCTACCCCACGGGGCCCCCCGGGTCCATCGTCCTCGGTGCCGTCCCCCCACCACGTTGCGTCGTCCGGGGCTTCTCCGGCCCTGAGACGTGCCATGTGCTCCCGGTTCCTGGACCGGCGCATGCGCACCATGAACAGCAGCGCCAGGCCCAATGCCATCCAGAAGACCGCCGAATGCGAGAACACGAAGAGCCACCCATAGCGGGTGCGGACGTCCCGGCGCCAGGCCTGCTCGAACTGGCCGGAGGTCACGCCGAAGGTGGTGCGCAGCGCCTGCTCGAAGGAGCCGTCTGCCCGCCACCGGCCGAGAAAGATCGCGAGGCCCCGGGTGCCGCCCTCCCGCAGGAGGAACGCCACGGCGCTGGCCGCCAGGAGATAGGCGGCGTCCGCCGAAACCTCGTCCCGCGGCCAAGACAGGGAGAGGGAGTCCAGCGGAGGCGTCCGGCCCAGGGCCAGGAGCAGTCGCAAACGCCACGCCTGGGACGCGTCCCAGCCGCCGGAGGCCCACTCGGCGTACCCCTCGTCGAACCACCGCGGGATCAGCGTCTCGCCCAGGTACTGGTGGAGCCCGAGGTGAGCCCATTCGTGGCGCAGGATCGTGCGCCCCCGGGCATCCACGAGGCTGCGTCCCTCCCGTGTGGGCACCACCATGAGGTTCTCCTCTGGGACGGACACCGCCGCCCGCCACTCCGGCACCGAGGTCCCCATGACGGCGTTGAACGCCGCCTCCGAGGGCGTGAGCATCACCCTCACGCCCCGCGGAAGCGAGTCGGGGATCCCGGGCAGCGGCGGCTCGGACTCCAGGATCTGCCGGACTCGCATCGCGATCAGCGAATCACGGGCCGTGAAGTGGATCCGGGTGCGCGCTCCCGCCAGCACCCGATACACGACGCCGTCCAGGGTGTCGGGCAGCTGCTGGGCCAGCGCCGGCGACGGAGCCGCCGCGGCCACCGGCCACGCGAGCCACAGGAGCAGATGCAGGGGCGCGCCACGCACGAGCCTCACCCGCTCTCGAGCATCTCCAGGTTCGAGCGCACCGCCTCGTTGTGCGGGTTCAGATCCAGGGCGCGGCGCCAAAGCAGAAGGGCGACGTCACGATCGTTCTCCTTGTACGCCAGCGTACCGAGGCGCAGGTAGATGTCGTCACCCAGCCGAGGCGACAGCTTCACCGCCTTCTCGTATTGGGCGCGCGCACCCTCGGCGTCCCCGCGCGCGTACGCCTGGTCCCCCAGGTTCTTGTGCGCCTGCGGAGGCGGCGGGCTGACCATCACCGCCCGCTTGTAGAGTGCTTCCGCCGCCGCCATTTCCCCCCGCCGCTCCAACACGGCCCCGGTGTTCACCAGGATCGGCCCGGAGTCCGGGTAGTGGCCGAGACCCTCGCGGCCCACCGCCACCGCATACTCCAGGTCTCCCGCCACGGCGGACGCCAGCACCGTATAGGCGTAGTAGATGGCCGAGGGATTCTTGAGCTTCGGGGACGTGCGGTATTGGCGCAGCTCCGCGAGTGCCTTGTTCGCTTCCCTGTCCTTGAGGTGCACGATCCCCTTGAGCAGGTGGATGTCGGGGTCGTCGGGCTTCGCCTCCAGGGCGAGGTCGAGCGCCTCCAGTGCCTCGCCATAGCGACCCATGAGCTCGAGCACCAGCGCACGGTTCCTCTGCACCGACGAGCTCCGGCCGGCGGGCTGGGGTACCGCTTCGAGGTGCTCGAGGGCGTCCTCGAAGTGGCCGGAGCGGAACGAGATGAGCCCCAGCATGAAGTTCGCCCGAGCCTGCTTGTGGTCGATCTCGAGGGCGGCCTCGAACTCCCGGACGGCATCCTCCATCATCCCCGAGCGGTAGAACGCGACCCCCAGGTTCAGGTGCTCCTGCAGGTGCGCGTCGCCTCCGGTCTCGGCCGCGGTGGAGCGTTCGCCGGCACGGCTCACGAAGCCCGCCTGGATGAGCCCGTAGAGGGCCTTGCCGGTGTCGAACTCGACCAGCCCGGCCTCGTTCATCACCTCGGCGACGGTTCGCACCCCGTCGACGAACGGCAGGATCTTCTTCTGGTCGCGGGTGAGCTCGACGTCGCCCTCGGTCTCCTCCGGGCGCTTGTCGAGCTGAAAGACCACGTCGAAGGAGGCGATCTTCTTCTCGATGAGGCTCCACTCGTCCACCCGGCGGGCTCCCTCCAGCAGGAGGGCGTCGGGGTTGATGTCCACGAGGAAGATGCCCTCCTCGTCCGGGCGCTGATCGGGATCGAAGTGGAACGAGCCCTGGTTCCACGTGAAGAGGTGGTAGACCGCCTCTTCCACCTGGAGCTGGATGTACTTCTTGAGGTCCTCCTCCGTCAGGCTCCCCTGCGCCATGAGGATCTGGCCCAGGCGCCTGCCCCTGTCCTTGGCCTGCTTCTCCATGGCGTCGGAGAGGTCCTTCCGGGTGACGACGTGGTTGCGCACGAGGAGCTCACCCAGGCGGTCGGCCCGGTTGAGGACCGAGGCGTAGATGACCCGCCCGTTCTCGAAGTAGATGTAGCCGAAGTTCGACCGGTCCGTGATGGACAGGCATCCGGTCTTGCGGCCCATGCCGAGGAGCTGACAGATGTCCGCCAGGCTGACGTCCTGGAGCGCGCCTTCGATGGCCATTACTCGAGCTCCTCGAGGAGAAGATCCTCGATGCGCGGCCAGACGAGGACCACGTTCTCGCCGGACGGGAACCACTTCCCTCCCTTCCGTGGCGCCTCTGTGTGGCTCGGGGCGGAGGCGACCTTACGGCCTTTTCTTCCGGCGCTCTTGTCCCGGGGCGCTGCATGCGCGCCGTCCGCCGCGGCGACCTTCTCCGGCGGGCCATCCGCCTCGGCGACCTTCTCCGGCGCGCCATCCGCCGCGGCGACCTTCTCCGGCGGGCCAGGCTCGGACGGGCTGCTCGGCGTGCCCACCTCGACTTCGTCCAGGGAGGGGAGCACGGGAGGGGCGGAGTCCACGATGTGGGTGTCCCAGAGCCCTGCCTTCGCCTCGGGTCGCGGGGCCTCCACCATGTGCAGGTCGCCATGGCCGGTACCCGTCTCCAGCTCCAGGACCAACCCCCCCTCGAACCGCGAGCGCAGCCGCTCGTCGATCTTGGCGATGCGCGTGGGAGGCCTGTCCGCGGCGAGCATCACGCGGGCTCCCCGGCGCTTCAGGGCCTCGAAGAGGTGGAAGAACTCGTCCTGGGCGCGCTCCGTCTCGGAGAGCGCCTCGAGGCCGTGCACCAGGAGCAGGTCCACGGTCCACCACCGCTCCCGCCACGCACCCGCCACGCCCTCGCTGAGGGCACGGATGAAGTCCTGGGCGAATTCCCGCACCGACGTGACGGCCATGCGCGCGTCGGCATGCCCTTTCTGGAACGTGCGTCCCACGGCACCCAGGAGCGTGCGCCCTCGCTCCGACCGATCCGACCACACGTAGAGAGGGCTGTACTCGGGTCGCTCGCTGCCCAGGACCTGCTCGGCGGCCTTGACCGCCATCTTGGGGTAGTCCTTGAGGCGATCCAGGGTCGGCCCTCTGTCGAGCTTCGGGAAGGGACGCTGACGCTCCCGCACCGAAGTCAGCAGCGCTTCCGCCTCATCCAGGCGCTCCGGGTCCTTCACCACGTCCTGGGTCGCGTCGTACCAGGGGTTTCCCAGGCGGTCGAGCTCCCGGTCGATGGCCCTGAGGCGCTGGACGTCGGCCTTGAACTTCTCGATGACGCCCTCCCACTCCTCGGGAGGCTCGGACCCCGTCTGGCAGGACTTGAGCCTCTGCGCCGAGTAGCCCTCCCGCTCGGCGGCGTCGATGGCCTCCTGGAACGTCTTCTGCCAGGGCTCCTCCTTCTCCTCCACAACGCCGCCGACGGCCTGCACGAGCTCCTCGAGGAAGGCCCCCAGGTCGCCCTCCGCCCCGTCCACCGTCACCGCGCTCTCATCGCCCATGAGGAGCGAGATCTCGTCCGCGGTGACCTTCCGCTCCTCCAGATCCTGCCTGGCGAACACCTTGTTCAGCGCGCCGGTCAGCTCGCGCACGTTCCTGAAGGGGTAGCGCGCCAATGCCTCGGCCACGCCCACCTCCAGCTTCTGGCCCCGCTCCTCGCACTTCCTGCGGATGATGGCGACGCGCGTCTCGAACTCGGGGGGGCCGATGTCCACGATGAGCCCCCCGGAAAAGCGCGACACCAGCCGCGCGTCGAGCCCATTGATCTCTGCCGGGGGACGGTCGCTGGCCAGCACGATCTGACCACCCGCCGTGGAGAGCTGGTCCAGGGTGCGCAGGAGCATCTCCTGGGCCTCGGGCTGCCCGGCGAGGAACTGCACGTCGTCGAGGAGCAGGATGTCCAGGTCCACGAACCTGCCCTTGAAGCCGTCCTTGTCGCCGCTGCCCAGGGCGTCGGCCAGGCCCTCCAGATACCCCTCGAGCGCCATGTACTCGATCTTGCGGTCCGGCGTGTTGCGGATGGAGTGATGGGCGATGGCCGTGAGGATGTGGGACTTCCCCAGACCCGAAGCCGAGTAGACGAACAGCGGGTTGTAGCTGGTGCCGGGGGAGTCCGCCGCACGGTGCGCGGCAGCGCTGGCGAGCCGGTTGGCCGGGCCCACCACGAAGGAATCGAACGTCAGCTTGGGATCGAGATCCGTCATCACCGCCGCAGGTCTGAGGCTGCCGCCAACTCGACACGGTCGCGGGCGGAGGCCTGATGCTAGGGGCAACTCTAAGTATCGGCCGCCGCACGCTGGAAAAAAAGGGCTGTCTTCAAGGCTTTTCGCGGTCCCGAGCCCATGCCGCCACGTCCGCCAGATCCGGGGGAAGGGGCGCCCGGAAGCGCATCGCCTCCCCGGTCACGGGGTGATCGAAGGCCAGCTCCGCCGCGTGGAGAAAGTGGCGGGGCGTGCGGCGGGCCAGCTCCCGGGCCCACCCGAGGTCGGGGCCCCCCATGCCGCGCTCCCACCCCGCTCCGTACACCTGGTCACCCACCACCGGATGCCCCACGTGCGCGAGGTGGACCCTGATCTGGTGGGTGCGCCCGGTCTGCAGGGCCACGTCCAGCAGGTCGGCACGGCGCCACCGCTCCCGCACCCTCGCCCGCGTCAGCGCCCGGCGTCCCGAGGCCACCACCGCCATCCGTTGCCGGTTGCGGGGGTCCCGCCCGATGGGGGCGTCCACCGTCACGGGCGACTGCGGGAGATGTCCCCAGCACGCGGCCTGGTAGATGCGGCGCACCCGCCTGTGGCGGAGGGCATCGCTGAGGGCCAGGTGCGCCTGGTCGTCCTTGGCCACCACGAGCAGTCCCGACGTGTCCCGATCCAGGCGGTGCACGATGCCGGGACGCAGGCGTCCGCCGACGCCGGACAGGTCCCGCACGTGGTGGAGCAGCGCGTTCACCAGCGTCCCCGAGCGATGCCCCGGGGCCGGGTGCACCACCATGCCGGCGGCCTTGTTCACCACGACGACGCTCGGGTCCTCGTAGACCACGTCGAGGGGAAGGTCCTCGGGGCCGATGTCCACCGGCACGGCTGCCGGAATCTCCACGCTGATGCGGGAGCCGGCAGCGACCCGGTCGGACTTGCGGGCGGCGCGCCCGTCCACCGTCACGTGCCCCTCCTCCACGAGGCGCTGCACCCGCGCCCGGGAGAGGCCGACGTGCTCCGCCACGAACCGGTCCAGGCGGGCGTCCTCGCCGGGCGGCACCTCCACGACCTCGGTGCGGGGGCCCGGAGTCGAGGCCGTGCTTCCCGCCCCGGTGCCCGACGGCCCCTTCCCTCGGCCACCGACCTCGGGGTCGGTCACCGCGGCCTCACCCCACCGTGGCCGAGGCCCGCAGCGCGATCCTGGCCGGGACCCCGTCGATGTCGGTGTCGCGAACGTGCTCGAAGCCGTCGGAGATGCCCTCGTCGCCCACCGTGACGGAGACGGCGAGGGTCTCGCCCGCGATGAAGACCTGGTGCGTCCGTGCCGCCCCCTGTACGGCCTCGGAGCCGGCGAGGGCCAGCTCGATGCGGTCGGTGATCTCGAGGCCCGCGTCCTTCCGCAGGCGCTGGATGCGGTTCACCAGCTCCCGGGCCATCCCCTCCGCCCGGAGCTCGTCGTCCAGTGCGGGGTCCAGGGCCGCCGTGTAGCTCCCGTCCTCCTTCACCACCAGGTCGCCGGTGGCCTCCTGCACCACGTCCAGGTCGCCCGGCTGGAGCGTGTGCCGCTGTCCGTCCAGCTCGATCTCCACCGCCGCGCCACCGCGGAACGCGGCCAGCGCCGCCTGGTCCAGACCCCGGATGGCGTCCGCGGCCACCTGGGTGCGCTTCCCGAAGCGGGGACCGAGCTCGCGGAAGTTGGGGCGGGCCACCAGCCGCACGATGTCCTCGGCGCTCTCCAGGAACTCCACGCTCTTCACGTTCAGCTCGTCCCGGACGAGGTCGAGAAGCGCTCCGTGCAGGGAGCGTCCCCCGGGCACCACCGCGTACAGGATCCGCAGGGGCTGGCGCACCCGGATCTGCACGTCCTCCCTGGCGGCGCGTCCCAGCGACACCAGCGTGCGCGCGGCCTCCATGTCCGCCTCCAGCTCGGCGTCGGACGCGCCGGAGTGCGCCGGATAGCGCTGCAGGTGGACGCTCTCGTCCGTGAGGGCCCGGTGCATCCAGTCCGACGAGAACGGCGCGCACGGGGCGGCCAGCAGCGCCACCGTGCGCAGGGCGTCCCACAGGGTCCGGAACGCCGCGCGGGCGTCGGCCGCGTCGGTGTTGCCCCAGAAGCGGGGCCGGCACCGGCGCACGTACCAGTTGGAGAGGTCCTCGACGACGAAGTCCCCCAGCGTCCGGTATGCACGGGTGATCTGGTAGCCGTCCATGGCCTCGGTGATGGCGCGCACCACCGTGTCCAGCCGGGAGAGGAGCCAGCGGTCGATGAACGGTCGCTCCGCGGGCTGCGGATCGGCCTCCGACGCGTGCCACTCCTCCACGCGGGCGTAAAGCGCGAAGAAGCGATACGTGTTGAACAGCGTGTCGAAGAACTTCCGGGAGGCCTCGCGCACGCCCGCCGGATCGTACCGCTTGGGCACCCACGGGCTCGACGACGTGACCAGGTACCAGCGCACGGCGTCGGCGCCGTGCTCTCCGATGGCGTCCCAGGGGTTCACGACGTTCCCCTTGGACTTGGACATCTTCTGCCCGTCCACGTCGAGGATCAGGTCGTTCACCACGACGTTGAGGAACGCGGGCCCCCGACCCAGCATGGTGGAGATGGCCAGGAGCGAGTAGAACCAGCCCCGGGTCTGGTCCAGCCCCTCGCAGATGAAGTCCGCCGGGAAGTGCGACTCGAACTCCTCGACGTTCTCGAAGGGATAGTGCCACTGCGCGTAGGGCATGGCACCGGAGTCGAACCAGACGTCCACGACCTCGGGGGTGCGATGCATGACACCCCCGCACTCGGGACACGCGAAGGTGATCTCGTCGATGAAGGGCCGATGGGGGTCGAAGTCGTCCGGGAGGGGGCCGGCCAGCTCGGACAGCTCGGCCAGGGATCCCACCACGTGCAGGTGGCCCTCGTCGCACACCCAGAACGGGAGGGGCGTGCCCCAGTACCGGTCCCGGGAGAGCGCCCAGTCCACGTTGCCGCGGAGCCACTCGCCGAATCGCTTCTCGCCCACCTCGGGGGGGGACCACGAGATGCGGTCGTTGTTGGCGATGAGCTGGTCCTTGAGCGTGGAGGTGGCGGCGAACCACGAGTCGCGCGCCACGTACAGCAGCGGGGACCCGCATCGCCAGCAGTGCGGGTAGCTGTGCACCGACGTACCGATGTGGAAGAGCCCGCCGCCACGGCGGAGCTCCTCGACCAGGAGGGGGTCGGCATCCTTGACGAACATCCCTCCCACCACGGGGATCGACTCGACGAAGTGCCCGGCCTCGTCCAGGGGATTCAGCATGGGGAGGTCGTGGCGCTGACCGGCCGCGTAGTCGTCGGCCCCGAAGGCCGGCGCCATGTGCACGATGCCGGTGCCCTCCTCGGCGCTCACGAAGTCCTCGGCCACCACCGTCCAGGCGTTGCCGACGTGGTCGGGCGCGGGCACGATGTCCAGCGGCCTGCTGTAGCGCAGCCCAGCCAGGGTGTCTCCCCGGTGGCGCGCGACGATCTCGGCATCCTCGCCGAAGATGTCGGCGGCCAGGGCCTCCGCGACGATGAGCCGTCGCCCGTCGTGCGCGACCTCCACGTACGTGAGGCCGGGATTCACCGCGAGGCCCACGTTGGAGGGCACGGTCCAGGGCGTGGTGGTCCACACCAGGAAGGCGCGCCCGTCGGGGTCGGGCGCTCCCGATGCGTCCACGATATCGGCCACGAACGTGAGGGAGGGGTCCTCCACGTCCTCGTACCCCTGCGCCACCTCGTGGGAGGAGAGCGCCGTGCCGCAGCGCGGGCAGTACGGCACGCTCTTGTGTCCGCGATAGATGAGGCCGCTCCCCGAGAGCTCCTTCAGGACCCACCAGACCGACTCGATGTAGTCGGTGTGGAAGGTCACGTACGGACGCCAGTACTCCAGCCAGTAGCCTATGCGCTCGGAGAGGTTCTCCCACTCCTCCTTGTAGGTGAACACGGACTCGCGGCACACCTCGTTGAAGCGGGCGATGCCGATGGCCTCGATCTCCGGCTTGCCGCTGATGCCCAGCTTCTTCTCGGCCTCGATCTCCACCGGGAGGCCGTGGGTGTCCCACCCCGCGATGCGCGTGACGCTTCGTCCCTCCATGGAGCGGTGACGGCAAACGAGGTCCTTGATGGTGCGGCTGATGATATGGTGCAGGCCGGGACGGCCGTTGGCGGTGGGAGGACCCTCGAAGAAGACGAAGGGCTCGCCGTCGGCGTTGGCCTCCAGCGTGCGGCGGAAGAGGTCATCCTCGCGCCAGCGGGCGAGGGTCTCCTCCTCCACCTCGAGGAGGGACCCCGGCAGCTCAGGGTAGGTCGATTTCATGTCCGTTCAGGTGGGTGATCCGACGGGCCGGTGCGCGCGCGGGCCGTCAGCGCTTGTCCGGGGCCTCTTCGTCCCCGGGAAGGTGAACGTCCGGCAGGGAGAACAGGTCCTCGTCGGGCGGCGTCTTCGGAGTCCGGGGAAAGGCATCACCCGTCTCGCCCTTCTCGGCGAGCTCGGCCAGCTCGTGTACCGAGGCGTCCAGGCGCAGCAGGGGCTCGTCCGCAGACTCCGCTGCCAGGATGCGCTCCGCGGTGGCTCGGCCCTGGGCATCGGCGTCCATGGTGGAGGCCGCGTCCCCGCCCTCCTCCTCACGGCCTCCCCCCAGATTCATCTCGATGGCCCGCTCCTCCAGGGGCGCGCGGGCCTCCTCGACCTCCACGCCGTCGAGCTCGCGCTCCAGGAGCTGACGGAAGGTCTTCAGGAAGCGCAGCCGCCGGCGCTCCAACTCCGACAGGGAGTCGGCCAGCAGCTCGATCCTGCGCTCGCTGTCCACGACCCGCTGACGGGCCTCGGCCTGGGCTTCCTGGATCAGCAGGTCGGCCTCGCGCTGCGCCTGGGCGCGGATGTCGGCCCGCAGCTCCTGGGCCGTGACCAGCGCCTCCTGCACGGCACGCTCCCGCCCCGCCGACGAGCTCAGCTGCTGCTCCAGCGTCTCGGCGCGGCTGCGCAGCTGGATGTTGTCGCGCACCAGCACCTCCAGGCGCTCCGCCACCAGCTCCAGGAAGACGTCCACCTCCTGTGGATCGTAGCCGCGCATCGTCTTCTTGAAGTCGCCCCGCTTCTTGCGCACGTCCAACGGTGTCAGGTCGATCATTTTAGGAGCCTATCCCCGAAGAGTGCCGTGCCGATCCTCACGATCGTGCTCCCCTCCCGGACCGCGATCTCGAGATCATTCGTCATTCCCATGGAGAGCTCCGGCCCCACGTCGGTGGCGTGGGCCCTGAGCGCGTCCAGGGTCTCCCTCAGTCGCCGGAAGGTGGCCGCGATGACCCCTTGGTCCTCCACCAGGGGAGCCATCGTCATGAGCCCCTCCACCTTGAGGTGGGGCAGCTCCGCCATCCGCATGATCTGCTCCATCGCCTCTTCCCGGTCGAAGCCGCTCTTGCTGCCCTCCCCCGACGTGTTCACCTGCGCCAGGATGCGCACGTCCCCATCGGCCTCCCCCGCCACTCGCGAGATGCGCTCCGCCAGGCGCAGCGTATCCACGGAGTGGATGAGGTCCGACGCCGCGAGAGCACGCGGCACCCACCGGCGCTGCAGGTGCCCGATCATGTGCCAGCGTGCCGCACGGCGGCCCACGACGGCCACCTTCTCCTCAAGCTCTTCCACCCGGTTCTCGCCCAGGTCCGTGAGCCCCGCTTCCAGAGCCGCGTGGACGGCCTCCACCGGGTGTGCCTTGGTGACGGCCACCAGCCGCACGGAGGACGGGTCGCGGCCAACGGCGGCGGCGGCCCCGGCGATCCGCTCGCGCACCCTGGGAAGGGCCTCGGCCAGCCGAGTCCGGTACAGAACCCTGAATTCTAGCTCCTCACCGGTCAGCTTCACAGCGGATGGCGCCCTCCACGGGATCGTGGCTCCATGGCAAAAAGAGAAGGACCCCGCCGGAGCTTCGGCGGGGTCCTCCGAGACGTCCGGACTCCCGGGCTCCGGCTCAGTGGACCACGAAGGTAATCGGAAAGGCAACCCAGACCGGTACCTTCTTGTCCCGGTTCAGCGCCGGCGAGAACCTCATCACGGCGGCGACCTTCAGAGCCGCGTCGTCCAGGTCCTTGTGACCCGAGCTCTTGTCGATGAGCCTCTTGATGACCTTGCCGGTCTCGTCGATGAAGAAGTTCACCTTCACCGTACCGCCGATGCCCGCGTCTCTGAGCAGCGGTGGATATTCCTGTTGCAGGACCCTCTGGACCTGGTCCCGGTTGAGGATCGACGGCGCCACCGTATACGGCGTGAACGTCGGAGCCGCCGACAGATCCTGCGCTTTCTCCGCCGGGGGCGGCGGCAGGTTCTCCACCGGGTTTTCCTCGAAGGTCGTCGGGGCGATGGTGATGTCCTCGTCGACGTTGGTCGACGCGATCACCGGCGTCGCCGGCCGGGCGATGGCCTTCGGCGGCGGCGGAATCTCGATGTCCGGCGGAAGAGTCACGCTCTCCAGCTCGGTCTGCTTGAACGAGATGTCCGCGGCCGAGAGCTGGGGCCAGAACGCGAACGCACTGAAGTGCACCACGGTGGCCGCGATCATGGATCCCCAGAGCCACGTGCCGAAGGACCTCTTGAGACGGTCGTTCGCCGTCGCGGCAAGCTCCTCGACGGGCTTGGCCGACGGCTCGGCTTCCATGGCGCTCATCGTCTTTCCCTCTGTGTTTGCGTCTCCAGCTTCGCACCGAAGACCACCCGCACGACCCCTGCGGCGACCAACTGCTTCTGCAACTGGTCCATGAACCGGTAGGGCACGTCACGGTCGCCCCGGACGTCGATCACCAGGTGCTTCGCCGACTTCGCATAGATCGGCGCCACATACTGGTGGACCTCTTCCATGGGCCACTTCTGGTCGTTGATGTAGACGCTGCCGTCCTTCTGCATCCAGACGTTCAGGATGTTCTTCTGCTTCACGCTGGTCTTCTGCGCCGCCTTCGCCTCGACCCAGTTGATGCGCCGGGGTTTGTCGTTCGGGAAGGTGGTCGTCACCATGAAGAAGATCAGAAGCAGAAACGCCATATCCGCCAGCGACGACGTCGGAATCGCCGACGACGCCTTGGAACGCTTCTGGAATCCACCCTTGGCCATGGCTATTTCTCCCCGAGCATCTGAAGCGAAATCCTGTCGGCGTTGGCCAGCTTGAGTGCATCCAGCACCGCCATCATACACTTATACGGCGCGTTCGGGTCCGTTTTTACGGCCGCGATGAGGTTGGGATTGTCCGCGACCGTCTGCCGCCAAACGCCCTGTACATCCGCCGGTTGCTCGATCTGCTCCTGGGCAGCTTCACCGTGCTTCACCCGCACCATGCAGTTGGGCTGGATGATCAGGTGCAGGATGTTCTTCTGGGGCACCTGCGCCGTGACGCCCTCCTCCGGGAGCACGACGGAGAGTCCCTTGTCCTTCGGGAAGACCGTGGTCACCAGGAAGAAGATGAGCAGCAGGAAGGCGATGTCGGCCATGGACGAGGTAGGGATCTCGTCGCTGACCTTCGACTTTTTCTGGTTCAGGATCGCCATGAATGCTTGGACCTCGTCTCAGCGGAGGTTTCGGGCCCTGTTGTGAGGGGGCGAGCTACGGCTGCATGAACTCCTGGGGCTTCGCCTCGAGGATCCGGAGGCGGCCCTGCTTCTCCAGGTCCCAGGCGAGGTTCAGGATCCTCTGTGCCCCTTGCTCCATGTCCACGATGAGCCGGTCGATGCGGGACACGAAGAAGTTGTACGCGATGTTGACCGGAATCGCGATGATGAGCCCGGCCGCCGTGGTGAGCAGCGCCACCTTGATGCCGCCGGCCACCAGAGCCGGATCCACGTCGCCCGCCGCCTGGATCGCGCCGAAGGCGATGATCATTCCCAGCACCGTGCCCAGGAACCCCATGAGCGGAGCCACGTTGGCCACCGTCGCGAGGACGACGAGCCCGCGCTCCAGAAAGCCCAGCTCGACGGATCCCGTGGTGGCCACCGCATTCTCGATCTCGCCCGCCTCGACCTCCGCCCGCTTGATCCGCCGCAGCCCCACCAGCAGGATCGCAGCCGTCGGGCCGGGCGTATCCCTGGCGATCTGCATCGCCCCGTCGAGATCACCGGACGCGGCCGCGCCTTCCACTTCGTCGAGCACCCGGGTGGTGCCCTTGTGGGCAACGTGCAGCGTCCAGGCCTTGGCGAGGATCACGCCCAACCCTACGAGCGAGCTGAGGACGAGCGGATACATCATGAACCCGCCGTCGGCGAACAGCGTCAGCAGTTGGAACTGAGTGCCCACGAAGGGTCGCTCCTGTGGTGCGGTGACAGCCCTTTCGGGCCATAGTCGGCGCTTGAACCCGCGGAATCTACGGGCGGGCCAAGGAACGTGTCAACGCACGCCCGGCCGCGGTTTCAGGACGGAAACCCACTTCCGGCCCAACGTTTGATACGCCGGACTCCGTCGCGGCTTTCAGGGTTTCGCCGGCGCCGGCGCCAGGGCGGCGTCGGCGAGCGGAAGGGCGCCTGCCAGTACCTTTCGCAGGCGGTCGGCGTCCACGTCGCGCTCCAGGCGCCCCCCCAGCGCCAGGGACACCTGGGCCGTTTCCTCGCTGACCACGATGACCACCGCGTCGGTCTCCTCGCTCAGGCCCAGCGCCGCACGATGGCGGGTCCCCAGCGACCGGTCCGACACCGACGACTGGGTGAGAGGCAGGATGGCACCCGCTGTCCGGATCACGTCCCCGCTGATGAGGATGGCGCCGTCGTGGAGCGGCGAGTACGGAGTGAAGATCGTGGTGATCATCTCCGCCGAGACCCGGGCATCGACGGTGCTGCCGGTCTCGGAGTACTCGTCCAGCCCCACATCCTGCTCCACCGCGATGATGGCGCCGATGCGGGCCCGCGACAGCCGCTGCACGGCCTCGACGATCTCGTCGGCCACCCGACTCCCCTCCAGGTGCTGGAAGACCCGCATCATCCGGCTCCGCCCCAGGCGCGCCAGCGCGGCGCGGAGCTCGGGCTGGAAGACCACCAGCGCGGCGATGGCGCCGTACTGGAAGAACTTCTCGAGCAGCGTGCGGATGAGGATGAGATCGAGGAGGCGGGACACGCCGTAGAGGAAGGCCAGGAGCACGAGGCCCAGCAGGATCTGCATGGCCCGCGTCCGCTGGATCACCAGCAGGATGCGGTAGAGGAGGAACGCGACGATGAGGATCTCCACGAGGTCCGTCCACCCCGGCTTCATGAACTGAAGCTCCTCCCAGACCCTGGTCACGACTCCGCTTCCTCCGGTTGTTCGGGCACGCTCCCGGCTCCTGAAACGGCGTACGCGACGGCGAGGGCCTGGACCGCGGGCCGCACGTCGTGCACGCGGAAGACACGTGCTCCACCAAGGTACGCCGCCACGCAAGCGGCGAGGGTCCCCGCCAGGCGCTCCTCCGGCGGCGCGTCGAGCACCGCGCCCAGGAAGCGCTTTCGGCTGGGCCCCACCATCACCGGAAACCCCAACGCAAGAATGGGACCCAGATCTCCCAGAAGAGCGAGGGAATGCCTGGTCTTCTTGGCGAAGCCGATGCCCGGGTCGACGACCAGGGACGCGTCGGGAATCCCGGCCGCTCGGGCGCGCTCGACGGCCACGGCGAGCTCCGCCGCCACGTCCCGGCTCACCGACCTGTATCGCGCCAGCCCCGCCATGGTGCCGGGGTCGCCCCGCATGTGCATGAGCACCAGCCCCGCCCGGGCCTCCGCCACCACCTCCCCCATGGTGGGATCGTGTGCCAGTCCCGAGACGTCGTTCACCACGGCGGCCCCGGCGTCCAGGGCCGCACGGGCCACGGCGGAGCGGCGTGTATCGATGGAGAGTGGCACGGGCAGCTTCACGGCCGCGCGCTCGAGGAACGGGATCACGCGGTGCAGCTCTTCCTCGACGGCGACGGGCTGCGCGCCTGGCCGGGTCGACTCGCCTCCCACGTCGACGACGGCCGCCCCGTCCTCGGCCATGGCCAGGGCGAGGTCCAGCGCGTGCTCCGCGTCACGCACGCGGCCGCCGTCGGAGAACGAGTCCGGCGTGAGGTTGAGGATCCCCATCACGGCCGGGCCTTCCAGTGGCAGCGAACCGCCCGCGATCCGCCAGGAGGTCGGCGCGGTCCGCAACCCGGGCGTCACGCCTCGGGGGACTCCTCCGTCTCGTCGGAGACGAACCCTGGAGCCGGCCCCGGAAGCGGGCCTTCACCACCGGGCAGCGTCAGGCCCCGCCCGTGCAGGGGCACCTTCTTGGGAGCGGTACTCTCCGGGGGATGCAGGGGCGCGGGGACCGGGGCCGGTGGGAGGGGCTCGTTCCGCTCGAGCATCTGGATCTGCTCGCGGTCCAGCGTCTCGCGCTCCAGCAGCGCATTGGCGATGCGGTTCAGAAGGTCGTAGTGCTCCTCCAGGACCCCCCGGGCCTTGTCGTGCGCCACATCCAGGATGTGCTTCACCTCCTGGTCCACCAGGCGGGCGGTATGCTCCGACACCTGAGTGCGTTGCACCAGCTCGCGCCCCAGGAAGACCTCGTGCTCGGAGTCGCCGATGGTAACCAGGCCGATGACGTCGCTCATCCCGTACTGGGTCACCATGCGCCTCGCCGTGGCGGTGGCGCGCTCGATGTCGTTGCCGGCACCGGTGGTGACATCCCCTTCGCCGAAGATCATCTCCTCGGCCACGCGGCCGCCGAAGAGCATGGCCAGGCGGCCCTCGAGCCACTCCTTCGTATAGGAGTGGCGGTCCTCCTCCGGGAGACTCGACGTGATGCCCAGGGCCATGCCGCGCGGCACGATGGTGACCTTGTGGACGGGGTCCATGCCGGGGACCTTGAGCCCCAGCACGGCGTGGCCGGCTTCGTGGAAGGCGGTGAGCTTCCGCTCCCGCTCCGTGAGCACCAGGCTCTTGCGCTCGCTGCCGAGCATGACCTTGTCCTTGGCACGCTCGAAGTCGTCCATGGCCACCTTGTCGACACCGCGTCGAGCCGCCAGCAGCGCCGCCTCGTTGCACACGTTGGCGAGGTCGGCTCCGCTCATGCCGGGGGTGCCCCGGGCTATGAGGGCCAGGTTCACGTCGTCGGCCAGCGGCAGCTTCTTGGCGTGCACGCGCAGGATACCCTCGCGACCCTTCACGTCGGGAGAGTCCACCACGACCTGGCGGTCGAAGCGCCCCGGACGCAGCAGCGCCGGGTCCAGCACGTCGGGACGGTTGGTGGCGGCCAACAGGATGACACCCTCGTTGGACTCGAAGCCGTCCATCTCGACGAGCAGCGCGTTCAGCGTCTGCTCACGCTCGTCGTGGCCGCCGCCCAGGCCGGCCCCGCGGTGGCGGCCCACCGCGTCGATCTCGTCGACGAAGATGATGCACGGCGCGTGGGCCTTTCCCTGCTCGAACAGGTCACGCACCCGGGAGGCACCCACGCCGACGAACATCTCCACGAAGTCCGATCCGGACATCTGGAAGAACGGCCGGCCGGCCTCGCCCGCCACCGCCCGAGCCAGCAGCGTCTTGCCGGTGCCCGGGGGGCCCACGAGGAGCACGCCCTTGGGAAGCCGACCCCCCAGCCGCGAGAAGCGCCCGGGGTCCTTCAGGAACTCGATGATCTCCTGCAGCTCGTCCTTGGCCTCGTCGGCTCCGGCGACGTCGGTGAACGTCACCTTCGGCGTGTCCGGAGAGATCAGCTTTGCCTTGGACCGACCGAACTGGAACGCCCGGTTTCCGCCGCCCTGCATGGCCCGCAACATCCAGATCCAGAAGGCGATGAAGAGCAGCCAGGGGAGCGCGTAGCCCAGGAACGTCCCCCACCCCGCCTGGGGCTGCTTGGCGTCGATGATAACGTTCTGGCCTTCCAGCGTCTTCGTCAGGCCCTGGATGTCCGGAGGCAGCGTCAGGGTGAACTTGTGGACTTCCTGGCCCCCCTGGACCACCGGCGTCTTGAGCTCGCCCTCCAGGTTGTCACCCTTGAAGGTGACCTTGTGGACGTTGCCCGAATTGACCTGGGCCAGGAAGGTCGTGTAGTTCATCTGCGCGGCGCTCTGGCCCTGGCCGCGCACGAGCTGGAGGGCCACCACGAGCATGAGGATCATGAGGATCCAGAACGCGGCGGTCTTCGACAACCGCGAGAGGCGGGATCCGGGATCCGGTCGTGGAGGTTCGTGGTCAGGCATGCTTCATCACTCTTGGAAACTGCGACGGCACAATCGCCCGCCGCACCTTCGCCGCAGGCTCCCGAGTCGTCACTCTAAAGGCTCGCAATGTAGGGCAGATGGCGAAAATTCTCTGCGTAATCTAGACCATACCCCACAAGGAAGTCTTTGGGTGCATCGAAACCCACCCAGCGGGGCTCCCTGTCCAGGGTGACGAGCCGCTTGTGCAGCAGCGCGCACACCTCGAGGCTCGACGGGCCTCGCGCCTCCAGGAGAGGCACGAGACGGTTCAGGGTGGCCCCGCTGTCCACTATGTCTTCTACCAGGATGACCGCCCGATCCTTCAGCGACGCCTCGGGGTCGTAGAGCAGGCGCACGTCACCGCTGGACTTCTTCCTCGCACCGTAGCTCGCCGCCACCAGGAAATCTACTTGAAGTGGCAGGTCGATGGCACGTACGAGATCCGCCACGAAGAGGAACGAGCCCTTCAGGAGCCCCACGAGGAGCAAGCGGTCGTCCGGGCCGTACGCGGCCGAGATCTCCACCCCCATCTCCTGAATGCGGTTGTGGATCACCTCCTCCGTATATACCACACGCTGGAGCTTCCGCCCCCCCAGCTGGTTGCTCTCAAGCAGATTGGGCATCCCCGACCCCGATATGTAGCAACTGTGCCGCCCCTTCCGTGGAGGCCTCCGCCGAGCGAGCGACCCCCGGCACCCATAGTACTACCCCGCTGCCGTCGGTGAGGACCGGAATACGGTGCCGCTCCCCCGGCGAAACGCGCGCTTCCAGAAAGAGCTTCTTCAGCTTCTTGGTTCCGTAGGCCATGCGGGCCCGGTCTCCCGGCGCCCACCCCCTCACCGACAGGGGAAATCGGAGGCCGGCCACATCGAAGGTCTCCGACCACGGCGTCCCTTCCGGTCGCGGTCCCCACGATACGTGGTACCGCCGACCCCCCACCACCACCACACCCCCGCCGCGCGCCGGCCCCGGGATCGCGAGAGGCTCGTCGATCCCGCCGCCATGCGCGGGTCCCAGCACGAGGCGCTCCAGCTCGATACGCAGCTCCACGCCCCCGCCGAGCGGCACCCCGGTGCCGCTCGAACCCGAGCTACTAAACTCCACTGCGGCCCGGGTTCCGGCCTCTCCCGGGCGTGTGCCGAGACGCTTCGCCAGTTCCCGCAGCACCCGGGCGCCCACCGCTGGATGGCACTCCAGGAAAGCGGCTCGGGACACCGAGAGGACGTCCCCCTCACGCCGCAGGTCGACCCCCTCCAGGAGGCCCGGTAAGAGGCTCCTCCAGGCCGCCTCGTCCTCCCGCGCCCGGCGCGCCAGAGACGTCAGGGCGCGACCGGCCCCCGGCGCCACCCTCCGCTCCAGCTCCGGGAGCACATACGAGCGAATCACGCTTCGCG
>Ga0315535_1000942_pt1 | contig 19880 bp, 21 predicted proteins | sample SalMarSW160220MG_2_FD_203092 | JGI IMG/M metagenome (GOLD analysis project Ga0315535, IMG submission 203092) | Salt marsh sediment microbial communities from the Plum Island Ecosystem LTER, Massachusetts, United States - Salt Marsh Sediment SW1602-20 ... | reverse complement strand
CAGGCTCGCCTTTTTTATGGTTACAATCAGACTCATGGTCTATCGGATGGAAATCCCTCCCGATCTCAAGGAAAAAGTCCTTGAATACGCAAACTTTGAAAAATATGAAACGTTCCAGCTCTCCAGTCCTAAATTCATACACGCACGCAAGATGTACTTGGAAGATTTTAAACAGCGCGTCCGAAACCATCAGAAGGGAATGAAAACCCTGCTTCCGTTCGAATCCTTGGACGATGTCTATGAAAAAACACCCCCCGATGAATATGGCGATAGAATAGTCGCGCTCTCTGATATCGATTATTCCATCTGAGGGTATCTCTAAGAATCTCTAAGCACTTTCGTTACTGCATATTTTTAATTCCTTTGTAATAATAAATAAGACCTGCAATAAAACAAACTGCACCAAAACTAGGGATAAAATATATAGTAAATGATACCATGTATGCTAAAAATACTAATAGAAGGATGAACCACGAACCCAGTAAAAGTTTCTTGTTAAGTATCTTTGGATTCTTTACACGAGAAGTAATTAAAAAGAGGATAACTGAAATTCCCAGTATTAACATGATCAAAATGCATATCAATCTCCAGGTATTTGCTAATACGAATGAATTGAGTGAACTATCAAAAATGAATTGAAATATAGTGCCAATATTACCCATGTTACCATAATTCGCTACTAAACCAAACATCCATAAATTTATATAACTCATCCCACCACCAGCAAGTACTTGAAAATGACTAGGAAAAAAAATTGATAACAAAAAGCAAAGACTTCCTATCTGAAAAAAATCTGAAAAAGATTTCATATGTGCAATTATAAGGTAGTTCTTTTTTTAAATTTTAATGATTATAAGGGGGTATTTTTTATATACTCACACAAGATCAAGCGAGTCCTGTCATTAAAGATGGAACGGAAATTTAAGCATTATGATTAAATTAGATTTCAAAAGGTAGAAAGTGATTTTACGGTATAATCTGGTGAATAGAATAGATTAATCCTTTTGAAATACAATCATGAATTCACAATAATCATTACCTGATTGTAAACCGCAATCAACCTCTTGAGCAAAACAATGAATATTTATCAAGTGTTCTACAATACCCGCAAGCATTCCCGCTTCAAAAGCACAAAAACTCCCCTCTGTTTTTATCCCTTTATTAAGGAGGTCCTTAATGGAGGAATGACCTCTTAGTCTTAGATTAATTATCTCATCGCTACTGTCGATAATCTCCATTTCACCTATATTAAACTCTTTGATGATATCTCTCAAAGCGTTAGGAATTTGGGATACATCCTTCAATTGTCTTGTTTTTAAGATTGTCCCGAGTTCATGACCTAAGTAATAAAATATGGCTTCCAGTTGATGCCCTAATTCTATGGTATCTAAGAAATTTAGAATCACATTTTACCGTGCTAGTAAGGCTCCAACTTTCATGTCTCCAATTTCTTTTCCTTCTTTAAGGTGCTTTTTCATTTGGGTTAAAATTTTAGATAGCAATTTTCTATCCATTTTTCCACATCCATTTTTTATAATTTTTGATATATTATATTCTTACTGAAGTGTAACTGAGGAGATAAATCCCAATAAAATTGCATCAATAATATCTTCTTCTTGGATATTTATTGATAATCTTTTCTCAGCAATTATTAGTGTTGGTAAGGCGGTTATTTTGTATTTTTGAGTTAACATGTAATTCTTGCTCACATCTATCTTTTCAATATATAATTTTTTTCCGAACATGGAAATATTTATTCTTTTTAACATTTCTTCCACAGGTTTGCAAGGTGCACAATGTACCGATGAAAATAACAATATTTTTGGATATCCTTCCCTGAAAGCTTCAGACATGTATCATCCTTGCCAAACCAGTATGATTCAAATAATTTCTTATAGATCTTTAAACTTTTCATATAAATTACTAATGATCGCTTGAAATGCTTCATATACACCATTTCCAGTTTTGGCAGATGTTTTATAATACCCCAGAAATTTTCTATCTTTTGTAAATTTTATCGCTTTTTCATCGTGAAGCTTCTCAGGGGGCATTAAATCAATTTTATTCCCGAATAATATAATAGGTATATTTCCACAATATTTCTTAATATCCTCATGCCATTCTCCTACATCATCAAAACTATCTTCTTCTCCCGGGGCGTGTGAGAATACTATTATTGCTGCTTTACTACCCTTATAAAAAGTAGGTCGCATGAAGCTAAATTGGGATTGCCCAGCGATATCCCAGAAAAATAACTTTACGGTATTTCCCTTAATTTTTTCATCGTATTTGGAGAATTGGGCACCTAATGTCTTAATATATTCTTTTTGAAAGCTTCCTTTTGTATATTTCCGTATTAAGCTCGTTTTTCCGACCCCGCCATTGCCGATTACGGTGATCTTGAAGACAAAATCCTTTCTGACATCGTTATCGTTCATAATATCACATTTCAATATAATTCCGTGTCTCTATTAAAAAAATTTACGCAATATTTTAAATACAAAATAATATAATGATTTTTTAATAAATATAATAAAATTAATTCCTTTAAAGTTTTACAAAGAGATTATATAATTTCATATAAACATGAAAGAGAATGAAAACTGATGGATAATTTCTTGAGAACGGAAAATATAATTCACCAATTAATAAAGAATGATTTATCTATTGCTGTTGCAGAATCTTGTACGGGGGGATATGTTTCAAATATGTTTACAAATATTTCAGGAGCTTCAAAAACATTTGAACGTGGAATTGTTTGCTATAGTAATGAAGCGAAAATTTCGGTTTTGAATGTAGATCCCAAAACAATAGAGGTATTTGGTGCAGTCTCAGAGGAAGTTGCACGGCAACTTGCCTTTAATTTACGCATTTTATCAAACGTTGATATAAGCGTGAGTATCACGGGTATAGCTGGTCCGACGGGTGGAACAAATGAGAAACCAATTGGTTTAGTTTATATTTCTTTCTCCACCGAAGAAGAAACAATTGTATATCAATATAATTTTCAGACTAATAGATTAGAATTTAAAAAGAGAGTGTTTGAGGAAATTTTAAAATGGTTTGAAAACATTCTCGATATAGATAATTTATAGAGCTATGAGATGAATTTACCCTGACTCATGACGGATTTTTTTGTTCCATCGCCATATTCTACTGTAATATTTACATTAGGTGTTGTGACGAAATCCCAATGCATTTGTGAAACCGAGGTCCCTGCCATCATCTTGTTTCCACCAAAAGCAACGTGCACGCTACCATTTATCTTTTCATCGGTTAAAATGTACCCGATTGCTTTGTTTATTTTTGGATTGCATCCAATGCCCAATTCTGCAACGTTATAAGTTCTTAATTCAGGCACGTTATTTTCTCTATCAATCTCTTCGCACTGTATAAAGCTTTCCTTTAATACATCTATATCATTATATGCCGTAACTTTATCCATTTGAAGTTTTCCTTGTTTAAAGACTAAATTTATTCCCTTTATTATTTTATTGGTATATCTATCCTTAGTTAATGGACAAAATATGGTTCCCTCACCCATTGTTTCAATAGGAGGAAAAAATACCTCACCTGCGGGTAAATTTCCACCTAAATCTCCAGCAGCAATTTGATCATCTGATATAAACCCATCATCAAGGATTTTAGTTCTACCTTCTACTGAAATCCAAAAATCAGTTCCTAAATCATCCGTTACGTATATTTTCTTTGCATCATTAAAGAACTTACCAATTTTAGTAGTAATTTCCTGTAATTCTTCAAGAGGTACGGCTGTCCCATCAACAGTAAAACGCTCAAGCGTCTCATATTTAATTTCATAGAATTCAGCAGCTTTTTTTGAGGGCCAACCTGCATATATCCACTTTTTTCCAGGTGCGTACTCTTCCTTGGCTCCATATAAGATATCTCTAATTGGAGCTAAAGCCTTTCCTTTTGCTTTTAGCTTATCACGAGGGATGTTTAGATTGATAGCTGGATTCTCTAGGGGTTCTATGACTATATATGCATCTATATTTTCAATAAATTTCATATAATGCTTGTGCGGTGTTTTTAATGTTTTTATGGTAATATCCGGATCTTGATATATGGATTGTTGATAATAATCAGTTGTATATGAAATTTGAGGTAATCCCCCTTTCCTATAAACTTCCAATCCAATTTCTTCCAATAATTCATAAGCATACGTACCTCCAGTAATATATATACATTCACCTTCCTTTTTGATATTGATGGCATTAACAATATTTTTTGCACAGAGCTTCATTTTATTTTTCGAAATCATAAATCAAAAAAGGATGAATGTTAATTAAAAGCTTATTATCATAAAAAGCTCTCTGAGAGTTAAATCAAAGAATTTATTAGATCTGAAGGTTATTCTTTGATTATCCCTACGTAATAAAATAATATTATTAATAAAGAGGACAACTTTGAAATGGTGATAAGAGAAGCTGGATTGCTCTTTAGAGGTTTCACACTAGTGAAAAAAAGTTATCATAAATCGACATTAGGAAAAATTGACTCCGATTTACGTAGTGGGTTATTAACTGCAATATTAAATTTTGCTGAATCTGCTATATCTAAAGATTTTGTTGAATATTTTGAAGGAAAGAAATATATAATTGCTTTTAAGAAGAATCAAATCATGGCAGATGATAGTATTGAACCTGAACTTTTAATATCTTATGCCATTATGGATAAAGAGAAACGAGTAGATAAATATACTCGTAAAATTATCCAACCAGCACTAACATTAGTTGCCCAAGAGTTTATCTCTAAAAATTCAGGAAAAAATTTATCAGAAATAACTCAATTTAAATATTTTAAACAACAACTAGACCAGATATTCGGATCTGATACAAAGAACATTGATCAGAAACTTCAAGGATTATTTTATTGATGTTTTTTTTTATTCAATTGCTTAGTTTTAAGGTATAACAAAATAATAGGTAATACTATTGTAGCATCCGAAATTACTGTTGAATATTGAGCTTTTTCCGCTACCTTTCCCCATGATTTGGCTTCCTGTAATGTTGCACCACTCAATCCTCCAGGTTCTGGACGATCCATCGTAATTTGAATCGCATAGTTTGCAGAATTTGGACAAAATTGGAGTGATTGTAATATGAAATTTTTAGGAACTCCGCCCCCTATAATGCAGACTCCTGCTTTCTTCGAATCCCAAGCGAGATCAACCATTTTTAACATGTCTTTAAAATGGTTTAAATTTAGATTTTGATGATGAAATCCAAGTTGTAAGGCTAAACCCGAATCAGTAAATGCTGGACAAAATATTGGAACGTTTTTTTCTGCACATATTTTTAATATTGAATTAGAATTAGCTGGTAATTCCTCTCCTAAAAACTTCAAGAATTCACTCACAGGCATGTTATTGTCAGCTATATTCAGATTTGAAACAAAATCTTCTATTCCTTCATAAACGTTATTGGGCAGGAATACATCGTAGATCCGATTAATTTCTTCATCGTGTAATTTAACATCATTAACTTCGCTTAAATCGATATTACCTTGAAGATGATGATATCCCAAGGTTTCTGCTATATCATGAGTTAAGCTTGCACCTGTTGTAACAAGGATATCTATAAATCCCTCCTCAATAAAGTCATGAATTATTCCTTGAAATCCTGCAGGAATTAGAGCTCCAGCAAGTCCAAAAAATTTAGTACAATCGTTATCATTTATCATTGCTTCATAAATTTCACAAGCAATTGCTAAACGTTTAGCACTGAATCCCGTATTAGATAAATTTTCAATGAGAGAGGTAATATCCGTGTCTTCCTTAATTTTAAATTGCTTTACTTCTTTTAAATTATTTTTCATTTCTGGTTTTGGTGTCATGGATTTTCTCGAATTTTAGGTTGAAATAAATGAAATAAACTCGATTAATAATTTAGCTGCTAAATTAGATGTCATTCTATTAGGAGCGTCCAAATTCGGTGATACTTCGACTAAATCACACCCGATTATTTTAAATTTTTTTGTCACCATTCTTAATAATTGCCATAATTCTCGATATGAAAGTCCTCCCGGTATAGCATATCCTGTACCAGGAGCAACTGATGGGTCTAATACGTCAATGTCTATTGAAATATAAAGAGATCCTATTCGAGAATTCTGAAAGAATGAGATGATATCATTCACTAAACTTTCAAATCCAAGATCTGAAAAAAGAAATGCATCAAAATGAGTAATCCCTTCTTCATTAGCAATTTTCATCTCGGGTATATCTATATCTCTTGTCCCGACTAATAATAGATTTTTTTTGTTGATTTGTTCCAAATCATAAATTCGGTGTGAAACTGTCGCATGGGAGTAAGCAGCTTTATCCCATTCATCATATAAATCTAGATGGGCATCAAATATTAAGACACCAATATTTTCATCTGTGATGACTTCCTTACATATTGTTTTTACTACAGGGAATGTGCAGAAATGATCTCCTCCAATCATGACAGGGATAATGTTTTTTTTCTGTTTATAAATAGCTTTTATGAATTCTTTAATTTCTTTAAGATTTTTCTCAGTATTCAAGGGATCTATTGTTACATCTCCTATGTCTGCAACTTTTAAATTTGGAATTTCAAAACCCATTTCGGTGGTCAATGCCAAATCTTCAGTTACTTCTCGTATTTTTTCAGGTGCCGTTGAAGAATTGACATTGTCTTTTGAACTTAAATAATCCCATGGAATTCCAAAAATTACAAATTCAGTATCTGATGTTATTTCATCACCAAAATCATAAAATTTCAAATCAATCACTCTCTAATGTTACATTTGGTCTAAAGTTTCTATACTTAATATATTTAGTCCTATTTTTATCACAATTTGAACACAATAAATTAATAATAATCGAACTTTCTCTAATTCTTTATCTTCAGAAATTACTTGACAAGAAGAATAAAAGGAATTAAAGGATTGGCATAATGTTAATAAATACTGAGGAATAATGTGAATGTTATAGGATTTTGCAGCAGAACCTATTATCTCTGGAAAATAGGTAAGATGTTTCAATAGGAGTAATTCTGTTTGATGAGTTAATAATCCCCATTTCACGTTTAGATCAATATCTCTTCCTGATTTGGAAATAATAGAGTTAATGCGTGCATTACAATATAGTATGTACGGCCCAGTTTCCCCCTCAAAAGAAATGCTTTCTTTTGGATTAAAGGTAAATCCTTTTACTGGGCTATATTTCAAGATATAAAATTTTAAAGCAGCCATTCCGATGATTTCTGCTCTATATTTCCTTTCTTCTTCAGATAGACTTGGATATCTTTTATTTACCTCTTCAAATGCTAATTTCTCTACTTTTGAGATAATATCATCGGCATCAACAATTGTTCCCTCTCGACTTTTCATTTTACCCTCAGGTAAATCTATCATCCCATAAGATAGGTGAAAATTATCTTCTTTAAAGCCCAATAAGTCAAGTATCGCAAATAACCATTTGAAATGTTGAATTTGCTCATCTGCAACAACATAAATAGATTTATCATAATTGAAATCTTTCTTTTTAATATAGGCAAGATATATATCCTGAGTTATATAAATTGAAGTACCGTCACTCCTCATAAGTATTTTATCTTCAAGGTTATATTTCTCTTTTAGGTGTGCGATTATGGCTCCATCTTCCATCTTGTCAAATATTCCTTTTTTTAAGCCTTCATTTATAATCTCTTTACCCTTTAAATATAGATTTGATTCATAATATTCTTTATCAAATTTTATGCCTAATTTCTTGTAAGTAATTTTAAAACCATCAAATGCCCATTTATTCATCTTTTTCCACAAATCTCTTGTTTCCTTATCTCCCTCTTCCCATAATTTTAACATATTACGAGTTTCAGATTCTAATTGAGGATCTTTTTCAAGCATTTGACTGTACTTAACATAAAAATTTCCAACAAAATGATCGCTTTTTATATCAGGATCTTTATTTTCCCCCCATTTTTTATAAGCAATCATGCTTTTGCAGATATGAATTCCTCTATCGTTATTTAAATTAACTTGAAAGACGGTATATCCTTTATACATGAGCAAGTTTGAAAGAGATTTACCTAACAACATGTTTCTAATGTGCCCAAAATGAAGCGGTTTATTAGTATTTGGTGATGGATATTCAATTACCACGTTAGTTTTGGGAATCGGACTAGTAATCTCGTGAATTTTGCCATATTTTTCTTGTAGTAAGAAAATATTTTCTAGTATTATTTGAGGGCTGACCAAAAAATTAAGATACGATCCCTCCACTTCCACACTTTTTATGGATTTAGGTAAGTTGATCTTGTTTTTCAATTCTTCCGCGATGTGGTGAGGAGCTTTTTTTTCAAATTTAGCTAATCTATAACAAGGAAAAGCATAAGTAAAACTGAATTCATCTGGTGGAATCTCGATAAAGGATTCTAATTCCTCAATTGAAAAATACGAAATGTATTCAGATAATATTTCTGCTATAAATTTCTTATCGATAATATTCATTTTGGTGAAGGAATGCGATTCAAGTTTGGATCTAAGATATGCATGTAACTTTTATCTGTTTTGTAAAATATATTCTAAATAACTCATAAAATTTACGTTATTTTTCAAATAGATGTGATTCAGAATGTCATTCAAGCACGATAATAAGTTTATATTTCCAAAATGGCCCATTTATGATAAAAATGAAATTCAAAATTTAACTGATGTCATAAAATCTGGAGATTGGTGGTGTGGTTCTCCCGGATTGCATCAAGGAGAACATGTCTGGAGCTTTCAAGAAGAATTTGCAAAATTCCAAGAAGCTCATCATTGTATCGCTGTTTTTAACGGCACGGTTGCGATTGAATCCGCTTTAATGGCATTGGGCATCGGTTTAGGAGATGAAGTTATCGTATCAGATTACACATTCGTAGCTTCTGCTTCTGCTGCTATAGCTACTAATGCCGTGCCAATATTTTGTGATATAAATCATGAGACGCTTGTGATGGACGTAAGTAAAATAGAAGGTTTAATAACCAAACGTACTAAAGCTATTATAGCAGTGCATTTAGCAGGAAATCCCGTTGAGATGGATGTATTAATGGAAATAGCTAATAAATTTAATCTTCACGTGGTTGAGGATTGTTCCCATGCACATGGGTCAAGATACAAGGGAAAGCACGTTGGTAATTGGGGTGATGCTGGCACGTTTAGCTTTCAAGCTTCAAAAGTGCTTACAGGTGGAGAAGGTGGCGCTGTAATTTGTAATTCTAAAGACTTAGCTGATAAGATCTATTCTTACACCGATTGTGGTAGAATAATTAATGGTTATGGTTATAAACACGATTCTTATGGAACTAATTATCGAATGACTGAATATCAAGCAGCGGTGCTTCAAGCTCAATTAAAAAAATTCCCCGCTCAGCATAAGCTTAGAAATGAAAATGCTATTTATTTAATGGAGCAGTTAAATAAAATAGATGGAATTCAAGTAATGAAACCTACTCCTGGAACCATGGAACTGGGGTGGTATGTTTATCCCATTGTTTTTGATCCAAAAAAATTTAATGGAATAACAAAATCACAATTTTATAAAAAATTAAATCGTGCTGGAATTCCCACTGATGATTGCTACCCCCCATTACATGGATTAGAATGCTTTAAAAATATAGTTTTGAAAAAAAATGTTGATTATTCAGGCGCAAATTGGGGTAAATCCAAAAGTGAAGATAAAAATTTTCCTGTTGTTTCAGATATTTATTCTAGGAGTGTAGAATTTCCACATGAGATCCTTTTAGCATCAAGAGATAAGTTAGATTCAATTGTAAAATTTATTTTATCATTAAAAAACTAATTAATTTGAGATTTTTGTTTAAATAAAAATTATAAATGATAAACTAGGCTACTTAAATAAGTATTTGGTATATCTCTATAATGGATATTGAAACGTTATTATTGAAATGGAATGAAGATACTGATAAATTCGAGCCAATTCAGTCAGATCAAGGTATGCATGAAGGAATTTTTTTGGAACTTATTGAAGAAAATAGAATTTGGAAATATTTTTACATTAAAGGCGCATCTTTAATAACTAGACGTACTGCAAGAAGAGCAGCAAATGGAATTGCTAAGACGGGATATGTTCACCCTTCCAATAACATTCGTCATGGAGTAGAGTTCACTCTTGAAGAAGAATTATCACCTTTTGAAGATATGCCAGAAGATATTCAAAAATCCCAGAGAGATTGGTATGGTGGGCATTATAAAGAATTTTAGATTTTTTCTTTTTCATTCATCTATTTCTTCTATTTTATTTGTTTGAGCACTTTTGTACATTGCTTCAACAATTTTCAATATTTTCAAACCATATTTTGCATTCGTTAAAGGTATTTTATTATTCAATATGCAGTCCATAAAATGGGCAATTTCTTGCGGATAACCAAAATTCCAAGCTTCAGATGGAACAGGAAATGTCCATCCTCTTGTAGATCCTGCTTTTTCCACGGCATAGCCATATCCTTTTTCACTATAGACACTCATTAAATTCGAGAAGGTCGGTGAAACTTTTATTTGTCCTTCTGTGCCAAATAATTCAAACCTCATATCATAACCTCCTGGTGCTGTCCATGATTCTTCAATAACGATTTGAGCATCATTCTCAAAATATAATACTCCTATGGCATTATCCTCAACTTCACATTTACCAAATCTTCCTCTTTCTGGAATAATGGTTTTCGTCTGACAGAAAACTTTAACTACATCACAATTTAAATACCACACTAAACAAGCAATATCATGTATACCTAAATCTAATAAAGCACCTCCTCCTGATTCTTTTTCTTTATAGAACCACGCTGAATGCGGACCAGAATGTTGTTCTTTTCCCCGACCCATATAAATTTGACCTAATGCCCCCTCATCAATCACCTCCTTAACCTTGCTAAAAGTGGGAGCATACATGTTATTTTCACAATAAAATATCTTCCTGTTGGACGAATTTTCTGCATCGAGCATTTCCTCCCCCTCTATAACATTCCTAGCTAATGGTTTTTCAATAAGTGCGTGTTTTCCAGAATTCAATATTTTTATTGTAATATCCTTATGAAGAAAATTTGGAACACATGCGGATATAGCATCACAATCTAGCTTTAGGAGATCTTCATAATTTTTCAATGGATTTCCTGAAATTCCATGCTTTCTCATGAGAATTTTAGCTTCCTCTGTATTGAGAGAGGAAAGCCCAACAATTTTTACATTTGGTAATAATGAATATGCATAACAGTGGTGGTTTGCAATAAATCCCGAGCCTATAATACCTATTCTTAATTTATCCATACAATTCAACCTATTATTCTATGACTTTAAAAATTATGATAAATCTTTCCAAAATTCCGTCGGATTAATTATTTTTTTGATATGAGAGAATGGACAGGCAGCAATACAATTACCACAATCGCTAGAATTAACAATCCAAAATTCAAAGCATTTTTCCACATTAACATAGTATTTTTTTATACCTGGATTATTTGAAATACTGATCGGATTAAAATTTGGTTCTTCTTCAAAGCTTATTGCCTTAGTTTCGCAAGATTCTGAGCACTTAAAGCATCTCTTGCAGGTTTTTTCCACTTTTTTTATAAAATTCAAATTAGGCACATCGGAAATTAGAGGTAGATCGGTGAAAACCTTACATATTCTCACTCTTGGACCAAATTCGGGTGTAATTAATAATCCATGTCTTCCTAAAGCTCCAAGACCTGCATCTAATGCTAACGGTATGCTAAGAGCAGTGTCGTTTCCGCATTGAATTGCACGATATCCTAAGTTCCTAATGAATTCCCCCAAACATGAAATTATAAACGCCATCTTGGAATAAGTTAGAGAAGCAGCAGCAGCTGCAGGTTGAGCCGGAGCTGTCGAAATAGCATCGTGATCCATTTCAATTGCCATGACAATTACTTTATTGATCCCATCAGGTAATATAATTGGAGTATCTAAATCTGAATTAGTTTGAGAGCCCTCCCTCACCCCTTTCTTTGATTCTGCTTCACTTACTCCAATTGGTCTTACAAAACCCGTTTTGAAAGTCCATTTATCATTCACATCTGCTATACCTACTAAAGAAGCTCCAAAAAATTTTGCAGCCTTCTTTATTTGTGTAGTAATTAAATTTTGATCCATTATTTCCATTTTAGATTTCATCCAATTCATTCCATAACCGATATCTATATCTTCAGTTCTCTCCCACGAGAAAGCAGAAGGAAATTTTTCATATATTGTCCAACCTGCGGCTACTAAAGCGAAATCTATTCGATTATATCCATCCTTTTTAGAGTTAATGTGAGATTCAATATTTTGATCAAACATTTTTCCAAAAGTTGGTAGACTTTTATCCCACGTGCGTCTATAGATCATATTGTTTTTTTCTTTAAAACGCTCGTATTTTTCTTCATCAATTTCATAAGGATAATCTTTAAAATTCATAATTTAAAATCAATTCGGCATTAATAAACTTCATTTTAAGAATTATCTTAATTATATATATTTGATAAAACAATACATAAAAAGTTTAAAGAATAAACATATAATTATGCAGTCAATTTCACTTGAAAAAAGATAATCATGACTAACAAGAGATTTATTGTTCAACTAGGGTGTGGAACGGACCAGCATGGTCACGATAATGATTGTACCCACGCAGCAATTAAAGCAATAAAGAATGCAATATCAAATAATTGCTTAACGGGATTATTAGAAATATGTGGTTTAAAAGATCCAAAGGATCTTCTCGCCATGAAAGTTCACGTGAAGATTGGTGCTCCCTATCCTGACAAATTAGATCACAAAAAAGTACTGAAAGCAGTACCATTTGGTTTAAAATCGCTTGAAGTTGTTAAGGGAGGATTGGTAGCAGATGGAATCATGATAAAAGAATTAGGAGATACTTCAAATAAGATGATAATGTGCAATGCTGCAGTGACTGTATCAATATCAATTTAATCTCAAATTATTGAATTAAACATTAACTGATAAAAATGGATAATAGATGTGAATGGGTTGGGAATGATCCTTTAATGCGAGAATATCATGATACCGAGTGGGGGACCCCTCAACATGATGATCAAATCCTCTATGAATTATTAATTTTAGAAGGAATGCAAGCTGGACTTAGTTGGAGTACCGTGCTTAAAAAACGTGAAAATTTCAGAAAAGCTTTTGATAATTTTGATTATAGGATTATAGCTAACTACGATGAGGATAAAGTTGAAAAACTACTTTTAGACGAAGGAATTATACGAAATCGACTAAAAATCAATTCTGCTATTATAAATGCAAAATGCTTAATCAAGATTCAGGCAGAATTTGGTTCATTTGATAATTATATCTGGAAATTTGTAAATAACAAACCAATAGATAATAAATGCACATCAATGAGTGATATACCAGCTCATACGGAAATTTCTGATTTAATAAGTAAGGAAATGAAAAAGCGAGGTTTTAAATTCGTTGGTAGTACAATAATCTATGCATTCATGCAAGCAATTGGAATGGTAAATGATCATGCTGACTATTGTTTTAGATACGAAGAAATTAATAAATTAATGGTTTAACTCTAAATTTTCTAATCCAATTTCTTCTTCTGCATATTGTTTTAGTGCGTTCCATTGTTCTTCAGAAGTTCCAAAATATTTGAATAAACCTATTCCTAGACCAAAATCAAACCCTCTCATTTGTTTTAACATTTCTTGAGCATCACATTCAACGGAATTTGTTACTGTTAATGCAGGACTTTTAAACTCATGAGCTCTCTTTTTCATGTTCCTTATAAAGTACCAATAGAATAAATCAGCTAATTTTCCCCAAAACCATCCGTCATCCCTAGTCCCCATTAAATATGGGTATTCCATTGGAGAAGCAATATCTAGAATGGAGGAAAGTTTTTCCCAATCCTGTCCTAATCTCTTCCGAGTAAACATTTTTTTAGGTCCTGGAAGACAAAACCAACCTGAAACGCAATTATTATTCGTAGATTTAATTATATTATGCAATTTCTGAGCATATTCAGCAATATTATCTGCTTTAAAATCGTACCATTCCTTACTCTTCAGTAATTTAGATTTTACTCCATATTGATCAGTAAATTTCTCTCTACACCTATTGCAATGGCAAAGATCTGTATATGCTCCATCATATCTAATGTAATCTGCAAACAAACCCATAATCTTGTAATTTTTTACAACTTCCTCGGCGATATCAACTAAATAGTCAATGTGTTTGCTTGTAGGACACATGAAACTCGTGAGAGGGATATATCCCTTTCCTCTAGCTCCTCTTGATTTACCAATTTTAGCATCCATCTCCGTTGTAAGGAAAGGTATTTTTTTTTGATATTCTTCAATTGATATACCGTCAGGTAAATCTACCCTCATTTCTCCTTCTTTATGAGTAGATATATCACCTTTTGCAAATTTTTTTCCTTTTTTTTTGCTACTTTTTCCATGCACACTAACACGTTCGGGGTGTAAATATCCTTGATAAGCATCGTTCATACTGGTAAAGGACGCCATTATTTTTATATTCCTATCCTTCCCAGAATCACAAAATTCTCCCAAAATATCACGATTAGTTGGATTCCAACCTATCTTAGTATTCCAAAGACAAGCTCCATCTGTATCCTTAATAACAAGACCGAGAACATTGAAATGATTATCCTCTAATTTATCCAATATTTTAACTACATTTAAATCATTTTCAACAAATTCGTAGTCCAATTTTCTAAATCCATGAAGACCTCTTACAGGCATTAATGCCATGGCGAATATTTTTTTAACTCCAATCTTATTGCGCACTTCAAGTGTTTTTACTAGATCGAAAGTAAAATAATTTGACCAATCTATATTATTTTTCATGATTCAATATTTTCAAGTAATACATTCTTGATATTATACTAATTTTTAAAATTTATATGCATGGAATAAATATTAAATACTATATAAAGAACTTAAAGTTAAAAAGATAATATTAATTAAATAAGTATAGTAGAAGGCAAGAAAAAAATGTCAATACTATTGGAAACGGTATTATAATGTACGATGCAACATTCAAAATTGTAATATTTGGAGACGCGGGTTGTGGAAAGACCACGTTAACTCAGAGATTTTTAACGAATTTATTCGTATCAGATTCCAAAATGACAATTGGAGTGGATTTCGAGGTAAAGAGCCTAGTTGTCGATGAGCAAAAAGTTAAACTACAAATTTGGGACTTTGGTGGGGAAGAAAGATTCCGATTTTTACTTCCAACTTATGTACGAGGTGCTCGAGGTGGTATTTTCATGTATGATATTACAAATTATTCATCAATAGCACATATTGATGATTGGCTAGCTGTAATAAAAAGAGAAATAAAAGCTGAAGATCCGTTTCCTATAATAGTTGCTGGAGGGAAGGCTGATTTATCCGAACATCGGGAAGTTTCTGCGAGGGATGGGATTAAAATTGCCAAATCACGAGGAGTTGATGGTTTCATTGAATGTTCCAGTAAGAATGGAGAAAATGTTGATAAATTATTTGAAGCTCTAACCAGATCGATGTTAAATGATTTTTAGTTCTAATTATTCAAGAACTTTTTCTTCTTTAGAATTTAATGCATCAGTTTTCATATCTACTTCGTGAAGTTTTTTAATATCAGTTCTCCTACCTAGCACCATCGTTTGGAATTCAATATCTTTCTTATATTTACTTGAAAATTCTAGTAAAGTCTTGATCATTTTTTTCTCATTTTCTTCATCTTTGATATTAATTCCCCCAAATATTGGGACTTCTGAGAAAGTTTCAGAAAGCTCTATTAAAAGTTCCTCAGATAATACGTCTGCTCTATCTTTAATAGCCAAGTCTATAGTTTCCTTCAGATCTTGATATCGATCTTTCTTCCCAAATTGACAAGTTAAGCATTTAACAGCTCTATTTTTAAGAATGTTTAACGTGATAATGCCAATTAAGTATTTGAAATTGAAAATAATTTTATCTTTATCTTCATTAGTTTGATAGTCAAATACGATTTTATCTGCAATGGAATAAAGACTCGCAAAATAGATTGCTCTTTCGAAATATACAGGATCGATGCAAAAGAGGCGAGTAAACCAAAAAGAACTTAAATTTTCTGGAGGATTTTCTGATAATAAATAGAATACAATTCGGCCATCTCGTTCTTTATAGAGCGTATTTTCGTTCTTAAGCATGTTTAAATACGTAGAGATCGTAGAACGAGCAATTTCCTTGAAATATTTTTTATATTCAAATTCTACATCTCTCGTAGTTACGTGTTTCTTTCCTTCAAAATAATATTTTAACATAATCCCTAAAATTCGACTTTCATGAAGCCTTCCCGTTTTTACACTTTGTTCTTCAGATTCATCCTCTCGAATATTATAGATATCAACCAACTCAGGAGCAACTTCCTGAATCAATTGTTCTAAAATATATATGTTTAGATCAGTAATTTTTCATTCTCTCCAATCATTGACGATCATTCTTATTTAAATTATTAAAAAAGCTGTAACTTTTTAATAATTAGTGTTCGATTATATTAGAGAATCCGTGGAAATTGATTGAAATTCTTGTTGTTATTAAATATTTTTATGCTTTGATTGTAATATAAAAATTTATAAGATAAAAAATAAAAAATAGGAATTAAAAGAGTTCTAATAGATTTAAGAATTTTGATGCTTTTCTTTCCAGATTGGATCGTTAATTTGGAGGATCCTACGTTGCACCTTACCAAGTACATTTTTGGGAACTTCAGGAATGAATTCAATTATAGCTGGACATTTCCATTTCGTCAAGTTTTCTGAAACCCAATCCATCAATTCTTGTTCCGTGATTTTACCAACATATTCTGGTTTTAATTCAACCCATGCCTTTGTAATCTCTCCAACTTTTCCAGCAGGATCAGGTAATCCAGAAACAGCAGCTTCTGAAACAGCTTCATGCTTCATTATCATGGATTCAACTTCTTTTGGAAAGACAGAGTGACCGGCAACTTTAATTAATTGTTTCTTACGATCCATAATTTCAATCGTGCCATCCTCATTCATAAAACCAATGTCTCCAGTTAATAACCATAGCTTTCCATCATACTTTTTGATCGTGTCTTCTGTTTCTTCCTTTTCATTCAAGTATTCATACATTACCTGTGGACCATTAACGCAAATCTCACCAGTAAATTCATCACCAAAATTTTTGTCATTGGGATTTCCTAAACAAATAGGACCAGCACTAAAGTCATCAGTGGGCCAAATTCCCCATTGGGTTCCTGGAAAAGGCATTCCAATTGTCCCAAGAGGACTTTCACCAAACAAGCTTCCGGCACTCACTACTGGAGTCGCTTCAGAAAGCCCGTATCCTTCAACTATTCGACCTCCTGTATTCTTTTCGAAAGCATCTCTAACGGGTGCATGAAGAGGACCCGCTCCCGAAACACTAAGCTTGAGCTTACCCATCAAATTTGGAAACTTTTCAAGATGCGGAAAATCAGCAATCCTTTTGAAAAGGATTTCCGCTCCTGCATATAATAAGCCTTCAGGAGCATCGATTTCTTCAATATGTTCCAAGAGTTCTTCTGTGGCAGGTGGTGATGGGAACAAGAATATCCATCCTCCTAAAGCAACCGAAGCGAGCATAACTACGGTATGACCAAAGCTGTGGAAAAACGGAAGAACTCCTAGATTTCCGATGCCTGGATTTTCTCCTCCAAACCATGTTTGACATTGCAAAGCATTTGATACTACATTAAAGTGAGTTAATACAGCTGCTTTTGGCAATCCAGTGGTTCCTCCAGTCATAATATAAGTAGCAGGATGTGTTTTTACATCAATGTTTACTTTTGGCACGTTTGGTTCAGTGTCTAATAAAGTCATGAACTCATGTGCATCAGGTACTTCTACTTTCCCTTTAGGAATTTTTCCCAATAATTTACCCAAGGTTTTCTTAAATCCTAACCCATGAGCTAAATCTGCTAAATTAGTAGAAATATAAACATCTATATTAGTTTTATCTAATATGGATCCTATGTATGGTAGATTAAATTTGAGGCGACTTTTACTTTTTTCATCGAACATCGCATCATAGGCAATCAATACTTTTGCATTAGTCATTGTTAATTGATGTAGAATTTCTAAAGGTTTATACGTGGGATTTACACCCGTGGCAATAGCTCCGATTTTCACTGCCGAAAAATAAGCAACAACGTATTGAATGCAATTTCCCATGAGTAACGCAACAACATCTCCTTTCTTAACGCCAAGATTATTAAGAGCTGTAGCAAATCGGTCAACATATCCTTGAAATTCTTCGTAAGTTACCTCCGTTTCTAAGAACCAAATGAATTTATCTTTAGCATATTTTTTCGCTTGCTTATCGAAAAATTCAGTTATCGTTATTTCTGGAAAATCGATATTCTTTGGAACACCTTCTGGCCACCATTTCTGGAACCAGCGTTTACTTTCATTTACTTGATATTTATCTTCTTTAACTATCGGAATTTTAAATCACACTCTAGCGATATAACAAATTAAGTTCTCCTAATCCTTCATCACTATTATTATTTTCGTGATAAAATTGATTGATGTTGATCAACGGAAATTTTAAAAATTAAAATGCTCAGAAGCATCTTAGAAATGAATAATTTAAAAAAATAAAAAAAGAGAAAAATAAAAAAAAGATTTGAATTGTTAAAACTTAAAACCTTGCATCCTTACGTCGCTTTATTAAGATGGTCCCAACACCAACTAAACCTATACCAGCAATCAATAGAATTAAAGCCCAAAAACCTTGAGCTTCAAAAACCATGTAGACGCTGAAAGTGGGATCATGCCAAATGCCGTTACCATTCTCGAACATTGGGAAACAAACAGCATATGCAGCCACGTTAAAGCTGACATTTAGCGCGATATCCGTTGCAAAAGTTGTGAATTGATGTGTGTTATTTTGGAAGGTATCATGTCTTTCAACTTCTGCATTGTATAGGGCTACCGGAATGATGCTACTCGATGCTGGAGCGGTTGTACTCGTACCTTCGGCACCATATAAATAATCTGGACCAGCAATATCTACGAATTCTAATTCATGACTGCCAAATGCGCCTCCGAGATAATTTCCTACTTGTAGAGAATGTGTTTGATTGTTATAATCATCAGCAGGATCTAATAAAGACGTTGGATCTGCGGGATTTTCTCCTAATACCGCAACATTCAAGTGGAAGTGAAGCATCGTAGAAAGATAGATGATAGCTAAATTTAAGTTAGTGATATTATTATGTGCTCCAGATCCTCCATTCCAAGGTGAAAAGAATTCATCCAGCTTGATTGGTGCAGCTAATACACCAGGTGCGACTTCTTTTGGTTGAAATGAAAATCCAAAGTGAATATATCCCAATGTTTCATTAGTAGCACCTAAGTATGACTCTAAATCCACACCTACTGGAACAGGCGTAATCATTACATCATTCATTGTTAAACCCCAAGAAATCTTGTTCGTTCCTGTTTGATGAGGGAGTTCAAATTCAAAGTCACCCACAGTTCCCAAGACAATGCGGTGAGTCACTTCAGAACTTTGAGGTACCTGGGCTGGAACACCATTGATTAGAATTGATGAATTGACATATTTGGTTGAAAGCATGCCATCTTTATTTGTATCATTATACAAGAACGCACCAGCTAAGTGATGGGTAAATAAATAAAATTCAATGTCTACTCCTCTAAATATATTGGCAATATTTACAGGTTCACTACCCCCTCCTCCAATCAAGTTGATTATTTCAGCGGCATCAATGTGGATTTCGAAATTCTTGATCCATAATTGAATCAGATCAAATGTAAATGAAGTCCACAAGGTCTCAACTAAAGA
>Ga0315535_1000941_pt1 | contig 19910 bp, 16 predicted proteins | sample SalMarSW160220MG_2_FD_203092 | JGI IMG/M metagenome (GOLD analysis project Ga0315535, IMG submission 203092) | Salt marsh sediment microbial communities from the Plum Island Ecosystem LTER, Massachusetts, United States - Salt Marsh Sediment SW1602-20 ... | reverse complement strand
ATATCAGCCATGAATCAACTGTACCAAAGGCAAGCTCTCCTTTTTCAGCAAGGCTTCTTGCCCCTTCAACATTGTCCAGTATCCATCTGATCTTTGTAGCAGAAAAGTAGGCATCAATTATGAGCCCGGTCTTTTCACGGATTGTATTGCTCTTTCCTTCATTCTTCAGCTTATCGCAAAAGCCTGCCGTCCGCCTGTCCTGCCAGACTATTGCATTATGCACAGGTTTCCCCGTCTTCCTGTTCCAAACAAGTGTTGTTTCCCGCTGGTTTGTGATCCCTATTGCAGCAATATTCTCTCCCTTAAGTCCCGTTTTCTTTGTTGCTTCTTTAGCTACGGATTCCTGTGTTGCCCATATCTCTTCAGGATCATGTTCCACCCATCCCGGGGTGGGATAGTGCTGGGTAAATTCTTTCTGCACTGTTACGACCGGCAGACCATCCCTGTCGAATATGATGGCCCTGGAACTTGTTGTCCCCTGGTCAAGTGCCAAAATAAACTTTTCCATATATTTTTATGTTTGGTTAGTTCCTATAAATAATTTTTGACAAGCTGCCTGTAAGATTCTACCTGGTTTTCAACCCATTCGGGTTCATGTCCGAATTCCCTGCTCATAATTTCTGCCACCTGTGGAGCCATATCGGCACTAGCCCTTGCATTAAGGAATAAAGCCCTTGTTCTGCGTGCCAGGATATCTTCAATATTAACAGGCATCTCATTACGGCAAATCCATATTATCTCAGCCTTTGTGTATGGCAGCCTGTCATCAAGAGACTGACCCAGATCCGGCATTTCATCAGTCATTCTTTCTATTTCTGTTCTCCCTCCTCCATATATACGGAGTCTGCCCGAAGAAGGATCCGGGTCGCCCGTTGTCAGTTGAAGACCTGAGGTAATACATTTCCGCTTGTCGATCATTCCCGCGCTTATTCCTTTGTCTATAGTCTCTTCAGCCATCCTGCGGTAGGTCGTCCACTTACCACCCACTATTGACAGCAGACCTGACGAAGAAAGAGTTATTTTATGCCTTCTCGATACTTCCTTTGTCGATTCTGGATTAGCAGGGTTCGCGGCAAGCGGGCGAAGACCGGCAAAGATGCAAAGGACATCTCCTCTTACTGGCGGTCTGACAAGATATTTACCGGCCGTCCTCAGAATAAATTCAATCTCCTCATCAAGTGCAACAGGTTCAAGACTGACTTTATCAAGGGGAGTATCGGTTGTCCCGACAACAACTTCGTCATACCAGGGGATTGCAAATAAAACACGTCCATCCTCAGTCTTAGGTATCATTATTGCCGAGTCTCCCTGCAGAAATGATTTGTCAAGTACTATATGAACACCCTGGCTGGGGCGTATGGTCGGCCGTGCGTCAGGATTGTCCATCCTGGCTATTTCATCCGCAAAAACACCTGTAGCATTAACGACCATTTTCGCATTTACATTAAAATCATTACCTGATACAACATCCTTTACCTTTACTCCGGATATCTTACCTTCCTGATCTTTTATAAACCCGGTTACTCTGCAATAGTTAGCCGCCAGGCCTCCATGGTCCATACAGGATGCTGCCAGTGCTACTGCCATCCTCGAATCATCAAACTGGCCATCATGGTAAACCACTCCTCCCTTCAGGCCTTCCTGCTTTAACAGGGGCAGGCGTGCAAGTGTTTTATCACGGTTAATGAAATATGATTTCCCCATACTCAGACTGCCAGCCATCATATCATAGAACTTCAGCCCAGCTGTGTATATAAACACGTCCCACGCCGTGTAAACAGGGATTATGAATTCCTGGTTAAAAGTAAGATGCGGTGCATTTTTCAGCATTATGCCCCTTTCATGTAAAGCTTCCATCACCAGGAGAAGATCTCCCTGTGCCATATATCTAACACCTCCGTGAACAAGCTTGGTGCTGCGGGAAGATGTTGACTTTGCAAAATCAGACTGCTCAAGAAGAAGCGTCCTGTATCCGCGGGAAGCAGCATCAAGGGCTGTTCCAAGGCCTGTTGCTCCTCCTCCTATGATCACAATATCAAAAAGGAGGTCCTTCTGTGCTTTTAAATGATCCAATACAGACTGGCGATTCATGCCATACAATTATTTGATAATAATTATACGCAGAAATTTTAAGAAAACAAAAACAATGTTGAAGTCAACAAGCTGGTGGAATAAAATCCATACCTTTTGATGCTGGCCTGTTATTCAAAATTATACACTACTTTTATGCTTTGTTTACTTTAGTTCCTTCTTTTAATCATGACAATTATGAAAAAGATATTTCTTGCCGCTGCCATTCTTTTATTCAGTATTGGTCAATTAAATGCCCAAACAGGGAAGAAGGCATTACTTATCATAGATATTCAGGATTTCTATTTCCCCGGAGGGAGATCGGCACTTGTTGAACCGGAAAAAGCAGCAGCCAATGCAGCTCTTTTGCTTGAGAATTTCAGAGAAAATCATCATCCTGTGATTTATGTCCGTCATAATTTTGAACCCGGGGGTAAAATAAACGATATGGTTAAACCACTCAGCGGAGAGAAGATCTTTTCAAAGGATGAGGTAAACTCCTTTCTCCATACAGGTCTGCGGGATTATCTTACCAAGGCAGGGATCGACACTCTCGTTATCTGCGGGATGCAGACTCACATGTGTGTTGAGGCTGCAACCAGGGCTGCCAGTGATTTCGGGTACAAATGTATACTTATAGGTGATGCATGCGCCACAAAGGATCTCAGGTATGGCGACAGGATCATCAAAGCATCAGATGTACACTATTCAACACTCAGCACGCTTAAGAGCTATGCCGAGGTTGAAAATACCAGGGACTACCTGGAAAGAGGAAAATAAATCCTAAAACTTAAGGCATGCAGGAGTCCCTATTTCACAACCCTTACCTGTCTCGGCAGGAATGCCGGTTTTTGCATCTATTTTGAGAAGTGATATATTTCCTGATCTCTTATTACCAACAAGAATATACTTGCCTGACGGATCTACGACAAAATTCCTTGGCCAGTTACCTCCGCAAGGTGTTCTGCCAATTATTTCCAGGTTACCATCTGTCCCTACCCTGAAAGTGACAATATCATTTTCACCTCTGTTTGAACCATAAAGATATTTGTAATTGATTCCAAAATGAACATCGGCACAGAAACTCTTGCCTTTAAATTCATCTGTGACGGTCGAAAGAGTCTGAATGATAGAAAGTCTGCCACCCTCATCCACATTAAGAGTGGAAATTGTTGAGTTGAGTTCACAAATCACATACATTTTTCTTCCATCCCTGCTAAAGGTAAAATGTCGCGGCCCCGTACTGTCAGGGAAGGTCACAATACCGTTCTCTAACGGTAACAGTTTACCGTTGATATTATCAAAATCATATACAACCACCCTGTCGTATCCCAGGTCGGTAAGGTATACATGTTCCCCGTCAGGACCGAAGGAGATCATATGAGGATGAGAGACCCTTCCTTCTTTGTCATTGAACAGGATGGTATCGGTTACCGTTTCCGGCAAACCCTTGTTGTCAAGTTTTACCACTGAAACTGAACTGCTTGAGTAGTTAGCCATCAACAGATAACTCTCATCAGGGGATAAAGAGATGAAGCAGGGGCCACCGTATGGAACCGCCAGGTCCTTCAGTTTCTCAATCTTTCCTGTCTTTTTGTCATAGCTAAGGGCAGTTACGCCTCCTGCTTTTTCCCCCTGGAAATCCATTACCTCATTGGCAGCATATATATTACCATTCTTCCCGGAGATGCAGAAATACGAAGGATCTGGTCCGGCATCATTTTCTGAAACAGGCTTAAATGTGCCTCTATCAAGATTAACATCATACAGGTATAATCCTTTTCCACCTGTATCATTATATCTTCCGGCAAAGAGCCGGATTGCAGGAGAACTACATGATGTCATCAGCATCAGGAATAAAAATACTACACCAATCAATAGACTTACCTTTTTCATTTTAAATATTTTATATAAAACAAGCCAGCCCGAAGGTTGTATAAAATTCATCATTTCACAGGAAAGCAGTAATTATTCAAAGTTAAGAAGTTACCTTTAAAAACAGGTAGTAACGATGGTTAAATTTAAAAACTAGACCTCAAAGTCATCGCATTCCCTGTAAGCCCGGATCACTTTTTCCTCTCCTTCCCTTGACCTGTCGCTCAAGCCATGTTCCATGCACAGCACCCCATCATAATCTCTACTGTAAAGATATTTAAAGATGTTCCTGAAATTTATTTCTCCGGTAGTGGGTTCCTTACGGCCGGGATTATCACCCAGGTGAAAAGCTGCTATTTCAGACCAGGCAGCTTCTATATTCGGGATAATGTTTCCTTCCGTGATCTGCTGATGGTAAATGTCATCTACAATCTTGCAATACGGACTGTTTACTGCGCGGCATATCTCGTAAGCCTTTGGTATTCCATTCAGAAAGAGTCCCGGATGATCATGGAGAGTATTGAGAGGTTCCAGGACAATAGTCAGGCCGGAAGGAGCAACGACATCACAACAGTACCTCAGGTTATCAATAACGTTTGCTGTCTGGTAATCGCGATGCAGACGCTCGTCGTACCTGCCGGGTACAACCAGTGCCCATTTCACTCCGGTCCGGTTTGCCACCTCAACACCTTCCTTCATCTTACTGACAAGCATTTCTCTTATTTCAGGCTTATTAAGGACAAAAGACGTTACACCGAAATCAGCATAGAGTACAAATGGACCAAGTTCCATACCAAGACGGCTGATCTCATTTGCAATTTTTTCCTGTTCTTCAACAGGACGGTCTTTCAGTCCGTTGTCAAACATAGCCCTGAAACCCGCATCATGGCAGAATCTTATATTGTCAACGGGATCCTTGCCGGCATGTTCACTGAACATACCGAATGGCGGAGCGTATTTCAGTTTGAATGGTTCATTTGCATCTGTCCCTTTCAGATTTGACATGGCTGATGGAACACCAAATACTGCAGGAGCAGCCAGTATGGCGGCTCCCGAAGCAGTGGCCTTTTTTATGAAATTTCTTCTTGAAAAATGCATAATAATATGTTCAAATGTTATTAAGCCTGTGTTGTTTCAGGTACATAGGCGACACCCGGAAGAGGTATCGATTTATCTATATCAACAGGTCCCCATTCAAATACCTTGGGTCCCAGTTTAAGGTCTGAGTTCATCATCTCATCCCATGTTGTTTCCTTGCCTGTATAGGCTGATATTCGACCCATAATAGCCACAAGCGTAGATATTGCCGTGTTTTCGGCTTCATTGACAGGTTTGCCTGTACGAATAGCTGTAACCAGGTCTACGTGTTCCTGTACATAAGGATCTACACTTACCCGCTCTGTATATTTTCCGTCCTTGTCAGGTGGGTAATCATATTTCCAGATCTCGTTACCGGTAAGATCAACAATTGAATTCCTGCAGTTTGAAGATCCTTTTGTCCCCTGGATATGCTCAGATACATTGTTTGTACATCCGTCTATCTGGCGGCACATGCTGTGAAAATGGATCCCGTTATCGAACACAAAATCAATACCGAAGTTATCGTACTGGTTTCCTGTAATCCTGCGAAGCCTTGATCCGAATCCAAGTGCTTTTGTGGGATGCGATCCTGTAAACCAGTTCATTACGTCAATATTATGAACATGTTGCTCTACTATATGGTCACCGGATAACCATGTCCAGTTAACCCAGTTTCGTATCATGTATTCCATCTCACTCCATTTGGGATTAGGATCCCTGTGCCATAGCTTGCCCCCGTTCCAATAAACATTGCCACCTGTTATCTCGCCTATGGTACCCTCTGCTACCTGCTGCCAGGCAGCTACATAATCGCGTTGATGGCGACGTTGTGTACCTGTTACTATGCAAAGGTCCATTCCTTTCGCTTTCTGCGCTGTGGCCATAATGGACCTTGCCCCTTCCGGATCTACACAAACAGGTTTCTCAGCAAAGACATGCTTCTTAGCCTGAATTGCAGCTTCGAGTATCAGAGGACGGAAGAATGGTGGTGTTGCTGTAATTATGATATCGACACCTGAATCTATTACTTTCTGGTATGCATCAAAGCCAACAAAGCAGTTTTCCACAGGTACATCCTGCCCTTTTTGTTTTAAGATCTCGCTACGACATGAATCAAGGCGATCCTGGAATGTATCGCCAAGAGCTGTTATCTGAAGATTTGGACCGGCACTAAGAAAGTTAATGGCAGCACCGGTTCCCCGTCCACCGCATCCGATAACACCTGCTTTCAGTACCGGTCCGTCGGGAGCCTGGTCGAGCATCACCGGAACAGCAACCGTTTTCTTTGTTTCCCTGGCACAACTTGTAATTATTGTCGGGGCTATAACACCAGCTACCCCCGCCGCCGCCGCTTTACCCAGAAAGTTACGTCGTGAAATACTTGTTTTTTTCATTTTAGGTTAGTTTTTAAAGGACTTTAAGTGAGTATAATCCCAGTTAGTATTGGTATAATCAAATGTAAAAACAGCAGGTCAATTTTGCAAATTTTATGCGAGTATCTATTTCTGTTATACTACTGTTTGATAATGTTATTACCTGTCTTGTTGTCAAATTCACAGACGACCCTGAAACCGACATTAAAGCAATCGGAGTACCACCAGATACTTTTAGGCATCTGGGGATCTGTCCTTAGCCAGGCGGTTGTCCGGGTATGATCACGGGCAGCGCTTCTGACCTCACCTGCAGTGCTTTGAAAGGAACCTCCCCTGATCACATGTTCCATTCCTGAAGACGGACCTTCAGGATCTTTAACGACTCTGTCTTTATACTGAAAATAAGAATTATCACTGTACCAGTCGGAACAGAATTCCGCTACGTTGCCCGACATGTTCTTAAGGCCGAAAGGATTAGCCCTGACCTTCCCCGGCAACTGTGTTTTAGTCGGACTGTTACCCCTGTAAATAACAAAAGAGTTTATAACAGCAGTGTCGTTTTTAAGAAAATGGGAGAGCAAGCCGGTACGCTCAAATTTCTTAGGATCGCCAGGGAAAAAATATGGTTCCCTGTTGCCGCCCCTGCATGCATATTCCCATTCTGCCTCGGTTGGCAGACGGTATATTTTTCCGGTAACCTGTGATAGCCACCTGCAATATGTTTCTGCTGCATGAAATGAAAAGGATATTGCCGGCCTCTTTCCCAATCCCCAGCCCTGGTCAGGCTGACCGTAAGGAGGAGTTGCTCCGGAAATGGCATCTGTGGTGTTTCCCTCTTTCATCCTCAGACCTTCGGTATCGGTAGATCTTCCTTCAGCTGCCGTCTGCGAATAGAAGGCAAGATATTCCTCCCATGAAGTCTCTGTTTCAGCCATATAAAAGCCGGTCACCTCAACTTCATGTACCGGCCCTTCGTCGGGATTCCTGAAAGGCTCATCGTCGGGACTGCCCATACTGAATCTTCCTCCTGGAACAGCTATCATTTTAAATGATACGGATGAACCGGGAATATACTCTGTAAAATTACTGAAGGAATTCACGTGTGCGGGTTCAGTGAATATTAGCTTTGGTGCTGAGGCAGTTGTGCCGAAACTCTTATTGCTTCCATGGGTGTATCCCTCAATGTAATGACCTGCATTAAGGTGACAGTTAATACAATCCAGATTCTCTCTTTCCTTTGTCTGGGTATAATATAGATGTGCTTCAGATCCTTCCCTGGACAGACTTACCGGGAAAAGGTTCTTATGGCAATCAATACAGGTGCTTTCATAGACATAACCTCTTGCCGATTCAAGCCTTCTCCTGTCTCTCCAGTCAAATGATGCTGAGTCCTTTGTCCAGTAACTCCACAGATCCCTGAGACCAGTTCTTGCTTTAGCCACCAGGTATCCTTTACCTTTTGGAGGGAGATGACAGTCGACACAATTTGCCCTGTAACCCGACCGTGTATCATAGTGTGTTGACTTTTTCCATAAAGCATCCGCTTCAGGATGTATGTGGCATGATACACAATAATCATTTGTGGATGTAATCCGTACAGATTTGTTGACTGCAGCAACCAGCAGAATCCCCAGAATTAATCCGGGGATGAACAAAAGGAGAAATTTTTTCATTCAGTCAGGTTAACAGGGCATAAGATAGAAAATTATTCAGAACCTGATACAGATGTAAATCAATTTAAGTTGAAATAATATTTAAATGTTTCCGGGGTTATATATTTTTACGACAGTTATGAAAAGTAATAGAGATATTTTACAATAAAATAAGAATAATGAAAAGACTTGCCTTCGTTATGATAGTATTATCATTCAGCCTTGTGCTGTTTTCTCATCCGTGGAAACCCGGACATTATGTAATTATTGATACAGACGGGGGGATTGACGATATGAAAGCGATCTCCATGCTCCTTGCCTCACCCGATGTAAGGGTATTGGCCATTACGGTCTCACCCGGGGTCCTGGATGTTCCAACAGCATACAGGAAAGTAAAAAGCCTGCTTAACTCTTACTATCACGAAGGCATTCCTGTAGGTGTCTTCAGGGGAAGTGATTATATATCACCCGGTTTTAAAACAGCCATGAACACATCATGGGGCAGCGAGGAAGGTCTTAATTCAGAAAATGCTCCGGAAGCAGACAGTGTAATCAACGATATGCTGACCCATGAATCGACAAAGATCAGTTTTATTTGCCTTGGCAGCCTGTATGCTGTTTATGATGCCTCGGGCAGTCTTCCCATCTTTAAAAAAAAGGTAAAAGAAATAATTTGGAGTTCCCCCGGCCCGGATGAAAAGGATGGCTTCAATTACAATATCGACAGGAAATCTGCCTCAAGGGTTCTCAGGGAGGATATTCCTGTGAGAATGGTAGAAGGATCGGGAGATGAAATATTTTATAATAAATATCTTCGGGATCAGCTGTCTGAAGTTCCCACTGTATATGCTAATAAAATATTATCCTTTTTGCTATCCGGGGCTGCTGCCGATCACCCGTATTCGTTGGAAGGGAAAGATGAAATGTCAGTACTCTACCTCCACTTCCCCGGTCTTTTTACAACCAACACAACAGGGAAAAACACTGTCAGCACCCCGCGTAACCTTGACAGTCTGAGAATAAGAACAGTACAGATACTGGCAGGCCGGACAGTTGCCAAAAACCAGGTTATAAAAGAATTCCCTGTTGATCCTTCATTTTATTTCACCGATATTGAGCCATCTGTTACTGCAATTATAACCAAATACGGAATGGACGAATGGACTTCAGGGGTTATTGCCAATGAGCTTCACAGGCACCTGGGGATTTTTGCCATAATTGGGGTAAAAATGGGTATCCGTGCAAGGGAATATTACGACACGGGGGTCGATGAATTCAAAACTCTTTCCCAGGCAGGATCCACACCACCTCTAAGCTGTATGAATGACGGACTGCAGGTAAGTACAGGATCCACTCCCGGACATGGACTACTTACTGTTGATAATGATTCACCCGTGGGTCCTTCTGCAGAATTCACATATATGGACAGGAAAATAAGACTAACGCTTAAGCCGGAACTTGCAAAAAAGATCCTGGGTGAACTAAAAGAGATCAACTACGTATATGGCCTCGACAGTAATATCTACTGGGAACTGGTAAGGAAAAGCACCATAAAATACTGGCTTGATCTTGATCGTCATAAGATATTCAACATTGAGGAGATACGGTAAGGTTATTAAAACCCTTCAAAAAAATCATTACCCTTATCATCGGTTATTATAAAGACAGGCATATTTTCAACACGTATCTTACGTACAGCTTCCATACCAAGTTCCTCGAAATCGACCACTTCAACCGATTTGATATGTTCAGCAGCCAGGATTGCCGCCGGACCTCCGATTGAACCGAGGTAAAATCCTCCGTATTTTTTGCATGCTTCCGCAACCTGTTTGCTGCGGTTACCCTTTGCAACCATAATGAGTGAACCGCCAAGACTCTGGAATTGACCCACATAAGTATCCATCCTGCCGGCTGTCGTCGGACCGAAACTACCGGAAGGCATTCCTTCGGGTGTTTTTGCCGGACCTGCATAGTAAATGGGGTGGTTTTTGAAATACTCAGGCATTGGTTTCCCCTCCTCAAGCATCTTTCTTATCCTGGCATGGGCAATATCTCTTGCCACGATTAGGGTTCCTGTAATACTGAGGCGTGTTTTAACAGGATATTTGGTAAGCTCTGCCAGCACTTCCCTGATAGGCCGGTCAATGTTTATCTCAACAGGTTTTTCCAGTTCAGGAGCCTTTGCCGGCATAAATTTCTCAGGATTCTTCTCAAGTTGCTCAAGGAATATTCCATTTTCATCAATATATGCTTTAATATTCCTGTCAGCACTACAGCTCACACCAAGTCCAACAGGGCACGATGCAGCATGTCTTGGCATCCTGATCACCCTTACGTCATGTACAAAATATTTTCCGCCGAACTGAGCTCCCACACCATATTCCTGACATATCTTCTCTATCTTCTTTTCCCACTCCGGATCCCTGAAGGCTCTTCCGCTATCGTTTCCTGAAACAGGCAGGTTATCCAGGTTCCCTGCAGAAGCTTCCTTGACTGCTTTCAGGGTGGCCTCTGCCGAGGTCCCTCCAATAACGAGTGCAAGATGATATGGAGGACAGGCTGAAGTTCCGAGGTCACGTATCTTTTCCCTAACAAATTTTATAAGAGAATCCTCATTAAGCAACGATTTGCTCTGCTGGTAAAGAAAGGTCTTATTTGCCGATCCCCCGCCCTTGGTAACAAACAGAAACTCATATCTGTTACCTTCTGTTGAATAAATGTCTATCTGGGCGGGGAGGTTACTCCCGGTATTCTTTTCATCAAACATAGTGAACGGAACAACCTGAGAATACCTGAGATTTCTTGTCCGGTATGTATAAAATATACCATGAGAGAGCGATTCGGCATCATTACTACCGGTCCAGACATCCTCCCCTTTTTTTGCAATAACAATTGCTGTCCCGGTGTCCTGGCACCACGGCAGTTCCCCTTTTGAAGAAACAACAGTATTGCGTAACATCATATATGCTACGAAACGGTCATTGTCTGTTGCTTCCGGATCATCCAATATCCTGGCAAGCTTTTCCAGATGCGATGTTCTCAGGAAAAAAGAGACATCGGAAACAGCTTCCCTGGCAAGCAGTTCCAGTCCCTCCGGGTCAATTTTCAATATCTTCCGGCCACCCTGGTCAACGATTTTAACATAATCTGAAGTAAGCTTCCTGTAGGTTGTCGAATCCTTCAGTACCTGGAATGGTTTCTCATAAATAAACTCTGCCATGATCGCGATATTTTTTTAACGTTAATTAATCGGATATATAAAAATATCTATATAACCCTATATCAAAGATAATAAGAATTACACTAACGTGGTCAATAAAATGACAGGTATGATTAAAAGGCTTCCTGAAGAGAAACCTCTTAATGGAAAAGTCCCGTTGTGTTTCCTGTCAGGTCATAAAAGCTTTCAGAATATTTCAGAAAAGGCAAATTTTTCTTTTGCCCTTACTCCTTTATTTGTCAGATGCAGATCACAGCACTCCACAGATTCATCATGTTGAAATACCAGGTAATAATTATTTTCGAGAGCTTTATTCAGCAGTCTTTCCTTCTCCGCAATGCTTTTAAGCGATTCTATATCATAACTCATATTCCAGATAAGAGGCAAATGAGAGGAGGTTGGTATCAGGTCACCGGTATAAACAAGTGTCTTTCCCCCTGTATTAATTACAGGTATCATAAGTCCCGGAGTATGCCCGTAACACATCATCACTGAAAATCCCGGGAACAATTCTTCATCGTCATCATCGACAAGGTTCAGATGGCCACTCTGACCAATGGGTATTATGTTTTCCTCAAGGAAAGCATCAGCTTCCCTTGGATTATTTGCCATAGCCCAGTCCCATTGAGTACGGCTTACATGATGTGTGGCCTCCGGAAAAGTCAACTTATAAGAACCTGTTTCACTTTCCCTGTATACTGCCCCGCCACAATGGTCAGCATGAAGATGCGTCAGGAAGACATCGGTTATATCCCCGGATTTATATCCTCTGTTGTTAAGTCCATCTAAAAGTCCTTCACCCCCATGGAGATGCACGTGACTAAAGAATTTTGCATCCTGTTTATCGCCCCATCCGGTATCCACAAGAATAACATGACCGCCAGTTTCCACAACCAGTGATCGCAGAGAAAGAACAATGAGGTTATCCTGATCGGAAGGATAATTACGGGACCACAGAACTTTGGGCACTACGCCGAACATGGCTCCACCATCGACTTTGAAATTGGCAATATTAAATAACTGTACCTTCATATGATCTGTCATTATTATACAATTATAAGCATTCCGGTATCCAAAAAGAAATTATCGCTATAATCTGTGTTCCGAAAAAGACGGAATAACATAAAGCTATTATGGTCATTTTCACAACTTTTTAACACCCGGCAGTCAGTATTGTTTCAGCCCGGGTGAAAATCATTATTTTTTATAAGTAATATTTATGATACCTTTCCTGATATTTATGCTTTTGTTTAACCTAATCCATAATTCAGATCAGATGAAAAGAATCTCGGCCAGTATTTTAATCCTTGCTTTCACTTCCTGCCTGATGGCTCAGTCGGGTAAAGTATTTGATAACCTGTCCATGAACAGCAAGATACTTAAGATGGACAGGAAATATGCAGTATACCTCCCTCCCGATTATGAAACATCACAGAGGAGTTATCCCATCCTGTATCTGCTGCATGGTTATGGGGATGACCAGACAGGCTGGATACAATTCGGGGAGGTTCTGAGAATTGCTGATGAAGCTATCAGTTCGGGCTATGCCACTCCCATGGTTATCGTTATGCCTGATGCCAATACAATACACCGGGGATATGTTAATGATCCCTCGGGAGACTGGCGTTATGAAGATTTTTTCTTCCAGGAGTTCATGCCTTTTATTGAGAAGACTTACCGGGTTAAGGGAGAAAAACGATTCAGGGCAGTAGCAGGTCTGTCCATGGGAGGCGAGGGGACATTTATTTATGCACTGCACCATCCTGAACTCTTTTCGGCAGCATGTCCTCTTAGCGCTGCGACCGGACCTGCTTCGGTTGATGAGATGAAGACTTATGTGTTGTGGCCCGGCGTGGACAAGATGCCAGATAAGGACAGGGAAGCTTACTTCAACAAAAACAGTGTGATATATCTTGTCAACAATATGCCGGATGATCAGAAAAAAGCAGTAAGATGGTATATCGATTGTGGGGATGATGATTTCCTTTATGAAGGAAACTGCCTGGTTCACATAGCCATGCGTAAGAAAGAAATACCTCACGAATACAGGACGCGTGACGGGAGTCATTCATGGGTCTACTGGAGATCAGCATTACCAGAAGTACTTCATTTCGTCTCAATGGGATTCCACCAGTTCTGACGGAAGAGGTTACATAGATACATCAACAGGTGGTTTTGCCGAATTCCGCGAGGTAAGCGTAAACAGCAACCTCATGGCAATCCTTATCATCTGGTAAGACAACCAGTCAATAAGCTGAAAGAGCCAGGTCTTACGTTTTTTATATTCTTTAAAGGTAACCTGATGACAGTCTTTCCTGATTATTTCGGACAGGATCTTTTCAAACATACCTGCAAAATTCTGGTCGAAAATATCAACATTGGTCTCCACGCTGCCATAATCGCTCAGATGGTTCAGGTTATAGCTGCCAATGGTGCTCCAGTTACCGTCAGCTGTTGCCACTTTTGCATGCAGGTTCGACGGCAGGTATTCATAAATCTTTATGTTGTTACGGAGAATAAAATCATAAAGGAAATTGGTTGCTCTCTTAAAAACAGGAGCATCTGATTCGGCAGCCAGCACTATTGTTATATCCACTCCCCTCCTGCTGGCATTCCTTAAAAGCTTCCTTTCATTTCTGCCCGGCAGGAAATAGCTGGCAAAGATAATAATCCTGTTCCCGGCGTGCTTTATTGCTGACCTGTAACTTTTAAGAATTTCTATCTTATTACGGTACCAGTTATTTTGAAGTACCTTCACCTTGACATCTTCGGGATATATATCCGGATGATGTACAGTTTCGTGAGAGCGGTCTTTCTTTGATATAAATGCCCTGTTCCATAACCTTTTCAGCATAAATAGTGTATGTGCGCACTCCGGACCCTTTAATTTTACTGCAAAATCGAGCCATTCCTTTTGTTCCGTCGTTCCATGATAACGATCAGCCACGTTCATACCACCTATTATGGCAACCTCCCCATCGGCAAGAAGCACTTTATGATGAAGGCGCAGACTAAGCTGAAAGCCTTTAGTGATAAAAGCCGGTGAGAACATCCTGAATCTTATGCCGGCTTCTTCAACAACAGACCTCAGGTTCCTGGAAAAACTGCTGCCACCGTAGGCATCAAGCAGAAAATAGACCTTAAGTCCTCTTCCGGCAGCCCTGACAAGTGCATCGACAATCCTTCTGCCTGTATCATCATCATCTACGATATAAGTCTGGAAATGAATATAATGTCTTGCCTCATCTATTACTTTCTCGCAGGCAGCAAAATAGCTCTCCCCACTGCGTAATAGTTCCACAGCATGACCTCCTTTATACTCATGTCTGGATGTAACCTTCATCTGCCTGCTTATCATCTTGTCCCTAACACAAATATATAATTTTAAATAAGAAAAGAGTGTTTCAGATGATACAAGATGATTCAGTGTTTCACAGGAATCTTTTGTCCTGAACCAATTTTAAGATCCAGAATAAAAGTGTGCCTGTTCTGGGCAATTAAATTATCCTGATGCTCTTTATTTAGTAATAGTAAGGTCTGACTATAATGGATATGTTGGACAGGAATTTGTACCTTCGCAACCGGATAAACTGGATTCAATAAAAAGGTGTATCCTTATTTGTGACGTTTAATTGAAATATGAGAGTTCACTTTATTGCCGTGGGCGGGGCAGTCATGCATAACCTCGCAATAGCATTACACAAAAAAGGCTTTCTTATTACAGGATCTGACGATGAGATTTTTGAACCTGCAAAATCAAGACTTGCATCTTACGGTCTTCTCCCTGTAAAGAACGGTTGGTTTCCGGAAAGGATAACCGGTGATATTGAAATTATAATCCTTGGCATGCATGCAAGGGAAGACAATCCTGAACTGATAAAAGCCCGGGAACTGGGTATCAGGATCATATCATTCCCGGAATACCTCTACGAACAGTCAAAAAACAAAAAGAGAATTGTCATTGCAGGCAGTCATGGTAAAACAACCACCACGGCAATGATCATGCATGTATTCAGGTCCCTTGGAATTAGATTTGATTATATGGCCGGTTCACATATTGACGGCTTCGACACCATGGTAGGTTTATCCGACGATTCTGAGATTGCAGTCTTTGAAGGAGACGAATATCTCACATCAGCGCTTGATAAAAGACCTAAATTCCTTCTTTACAATCCCGAAATAGCTGTTCTTAATGGAATTGCCTGGGACCATAAAAATGTTTTCCCGACATTCGGCAATTATCTTGACCAGTTCAGGATCTTTGTTGAAAAGATCCCGGATAATGGAACACTGATCTATTATGAAGATGATGCCGAAGTAAAAAAGATTGCTTTCAGAGTAAGGAACAGGATCAAAACTATACCGTACAGGAGCCACAGTTTTCTTCAGGATGATAACGGCTTTTATATTACAGCAGGTAACCGGGACATCCCCATGCATATCTTCGGGGAACATAATATGCAGAACCTTTCAGCTGCAAAAGAAGTCTGCATCGCATCAGGTATAAATGAAGAGGATTTCTACAGGGTCATTAAAGATTTCAGGGGTACTGCAAAAAGGCTTCAGAAACTTGTTGAGAATGAGAAAGGAATAGTCTACCTCGATTTTGCCCATTCTCCTTCAAAGGTAAAAGCAACTGTTGATGCAGTTGTATTGAGGCACCCCGGCCGCCCGGTCATAGCCTGCCTTGAACTGCATACATACTCAAGTCTGAGCCACGACTTTCTTCCTCAATATAAAGGGACCATGAATAATGCCGCGTATTCCTTTGTCTATTTCAATCCACATGCCATAACAATGAAAAAGCTTGAGCCTCTGACAAAAGAATATGTGGAAGAATCATTCCAGGGGACCAATTTAACTGTTTACGACAACAGCTGTGAACTTTTCTCATATATAATCGACAGGGGCTTTGGCAAACCGGTTTATTTATTCATGAGTTCGGGTGATTTTGATGGCTTCAACCTGTCGGGAATCCTTGATTGAAGATTCCGGCCATCCTGGCTGCCTTTTTTAGCTAAAAATATTTTGCAGATACAAAAAAACATACTTTCTTTGCATCCTCATTTTAAAGTTCTTTGCATGGTCCATTCGTCTAGTGGTTAGGACGTCAGGTTTTCATCCTGGTAACAGGGGTTCGATTCCCCTATGGACTACAAATTTTATTTAATTTAAGGTATAATTTTATAGGCATGGCAAATCATAGGTCATCAGAAAAAAGGATCAGGCAGACTCAGACAAGAAGAGAGAGTAATAAGTATTATGCTAAGACTATGCGTAATGCATTGAAATCTATACGCACTACCACGAACAAGGAAGAAGCGGCAGATATGCTGCCAAAGCTCACTTCCATGCTTGACAAGCTTGCCAAGAAGAATGTCATCCACAAGAAGAAGGCTTCAAACCTGAAGTCCTCCATCACAAAGCACGTAAGCAGCTTATAATCTGTTGCACAGATATATTAGCAAAGGCTGTACCTCCCTGGTGCAGCCTTTTTTATTTTGAAATGCAGGGGCCATTTCTTATATTGCATATGCATTTCTAATTATCTCGCTGTATGTCACTTAAAATAACGGAATGGGCTGTTGAGGACAGGCCCAGGGAAAAGCTTATAAGGAAAGGAATATCCAGTCTCAGCGATGCTGAGTTGCTGGCTATTCTTATTAATTCCGGGACAAAGGATAAATCGGCTGTTGAACTCGGTCGCGAACTGCTCAGGCTGGTCAACAACAACCTCAACAGCCTCGGTAAACTGACTATATCTGACCTTACAAAACTACACGGCATAGGTCCGGCCAGGGCTGTCACTATAGCTGCAGCCCTTGAACTGGGAAGAAGGAGAAAACTCTCGGAAGCATCAGAAACAAGTCAGATAAAATGCTCCGGCGATGTTGCCGAGATATTTCTGCCCCTTTTATCCGACCTTGCACATGAAGAATTCTGGATTCTCTTCCTCAACAGATCAAACAGGGTGATCAGCAGGATGAAACTCAGCCAGGGAGGTATAAGCGGAACAGTAACCGATATACGGATAATAATGAAAAAAGCAATTGAATACCTGGCATCCGGCATCATTGTGTGCCATAACCACCCTTCCGGGAATTTTAATCCAAGTGAATCGGATTCAAAAATAACATTGAAGATAAAAGAGGCCGGGAACCTGATGGACATCCAGCTTCTTGATCATCTTATAATATCCGGAGCAACCTATTTTAGTTTTGCCGATAATGGTCTGCTATGATAACAAGGTTTATCCCCTGAGGATTACTTCGCTTCTGTCACTGCACCAGGTTAGCAGTTCAGATATAGTCTTCCTGAGAACCGGATGAACAAATAACGGATCTATTTCGGCCATCGGGACAAGGACAAATTTTCTTTCACTTATAAGCGGATGTGGTATTACAAGTTCTTTTGTTGCGAGGACATCATTACCGTAAAAGAGAATATCAATATCCATTACTCTGGATATATATCTCCTTCTGCTCCTCTTTCTGCCCAATTCATCCTCTATGATATGAACCGTCTCCAGCAATTTCAGAGGAGGCAATCCCGTTTCAACCTTCACCACCATGTTAAGGAACAGGTGGGATGATTCAAATCCCCAGGGTTCAGCCTCATAAACCGATGATGATCTAATTATTTCCCCTGCTTTTTGCCCGATGAGAACCCGGGCTCTGGCAAGGTTTTTATCACGATCGCCCTGGTTTGTCCCGATACCAAGATATATTATCGACATAAGCAAATATTCAGAATGGTAAAAGTATTAAATAGATATGTATACCTTTACGTAATCAAACTGTTTTTTCTTATATTTAAGTAGTATTAACAAAAATTCCTGAGAATGAAAGATTTCCTGAAGTATACCCTTGCCGTTATTACCGGTATAATACTGGTTTCCATCCTGTTCTTTGTCATTTTCCTGTCAAGCCTTAGTGCTATTATCTCTTCCGGCAATAAACCGGTATCAATTAATGAAAACTCTGTGCTTGTACTTAAGGCCGGGGTAGCAATTCCTGACAGGGGAAATGATAATCCTATAGCCGGTTTTGATATTTTTAATATGTCACTTACTCCCACTCCCGGCTTAAATGATATCCTTAATAATTTAAAAAAGGCGTCATCAGATCCTAAGATTAAAGGCGTACTGATTGAAAACGGGCTTATGTCTTCAGGTTGGGGAACGACTGAAGAAATCAGGAATGCTCTTGAGAAGTTCAGATCATCAGGTAAATTCATAATATCTTATAGTGATTATGTTCTCACACAGGAGTGCTTCTATCTCTCAACCGTTGCTGATAAGATTTATATCAATCCTGCGGCTATGGTTGAATTTAAAGGGCTGAGCAGTGAAATAATGTTCTACAAGGAAGCCCTCGATAAACTTGGAGTTCAGGTGCAGGTTGTACGACACGGCAGATTCAAGGGCGCTGTTGAACCTTTTATGCTCAGTAAGCTCAGCAAGGACAACCGTGAACAGATAAAGGACTACACAGGATCCATATGGAACTACGTCCTGGGACAAATATCAGAATCACGTGGAATAACAGTTGACCGTCTGAATGGTATCGCGGATAGTCTTAACGCGTCCATAGCATCAGGAGCCCTGAATACAAAGCTGGTTGATGGTCTCATTTACCGGGATGAACTGATCGATACCCTGAAATCTCTTTCAGGAATATCAACAGATGATGACCTTAACATAGTGTCAATGACCAGGTACACTAAGGTCCCCGGCCAGAATAAAACAGGATACACGAAAAACAGGATTTCAGTTATATACGCATCAGGTACCATTGTGACCGGTAAAGGAACGGATAACAGCATAGGAGGAGATTACTATGCCGAAATAATACGTGGCGAAAGAAAAGATTCCAATGTTAAAGCTATTGTACTGAGAGTGAATTCTCCGGGGGGAAGTGCGATTGCTTCCAGCATCATGTGGAGGGAACTGGAACTGGCAGCCAGTGTGAAACCTGTGGTTGTCTCGATGGGTAACTATGCCGCTTCGGGAGGATATTTTATCTCGGCACCTGCTACAGTTATATATTCTGATCCAACAACGATATCCGGATCAATAGGTGTCTTCGGACTGATACCTGAGGCACAAAAGCTGCTCGGACAGAAGATTGGGATAACTACAGATGTGGTGAATACCAACAGCCATTCTGACTTTCCTTCAGTATTCAGGCCAATGACTAATTACGAAAAAGATGTGATGCAGGCGAACATAGAACAGACTTACAGGGACTTTGTGGACAAGGTGGCTGAAGGAAGAAAGATGAAGGAAAGATCAGTAGACAGTATCGGACAGGGGAGAGTCTGGAGTGGTTTAAGGGCTCACGATAATGGACTTGTGGATTCAATAGGCGGACTGGATGATGCTATAAGGGGAGCTGCAGAACTGGCCGATATTGTAGCATATAACATAAGGGAACTGCCTGTGCCTGTTGATCCGTACACAAAGATAATGACACAGCTTTCAGGGGATGTAAAACTTAAGATCATGAAGAAGGGACTGGGCGAATCATTCAAATACTTTAATATGGCTGAAGAGATAAAGGATATGTCAGGCATTCAGGCAAGACTTCCTTATTTTATTGAGATACATTAAAGCATGGATGAAAAAAGAAACATCCTTCT